>Ga0115567_10005722_pt1 | contig 12006 bp, 10 predicted proteins | sample COGITO_mtgs_1204_2_FD_88679 | JGI IMG/M metagenome (GOLD analysis project Ga0115567, IMG submission 88679) | Pelagic marine microbial communities from North Sea - COGITO_mtgs_120412 | ecosystem: Environmental > Aquatic > Marine > Epipelagic | place: Germany:Helgoland, sampling site Kabeltonne...
AACATCGGCCTATGTGGAATTCGGCATCAAATTCTTTCCCGTAGGCTACGAGCCTCAATACAGTCGTCGCGGACCGCGCACGGGTAATGGCATCGATATCGATGTGGTGCCTAACAAGGCGAATCAGGAATTTCACAACTATGTAGTATTGCAAGAGCACACCAAGATCATGGCGTTCGAGCCTCATTTGCATGCCCCGGGTGTGCGTATGTGCATGGAGGCGATCTGGGGTCACAATCAATTCACGTTAAACTGTGTCGGTTATGACCACAACTGGGTTAAGCAGTATGTGTACGAAGATGATGCTGCTCCACTGCTACCTAAAGGTACTATCTTGCACACTATAGGCTTCCTAGATACCACCAGAGCAAACCCCAACCTGGCCGACGCCAGGAATTGGGCAGGTGGCGGACGTCGCTCCGTGTCTAATATGTTTATCGATCTGGGTTATTCGGTATCGCTTACTGAAGAGCAATTTCAGGAAGAGATGGCGGTTAGAAGGGCAAACATGAAAGATCGAAATGACTACGATGTGTCTTGCCCCCTGTGTTGGGCGCCGGAGCCCGTAGATCAGTCGCTTGCACAAGGGAATGATTAGTCATGAAGGCAGTAGCGAATAAGTTTTCATGGCTGGCTAGCCTGTTGCTCATCGCCTTGCTGATAAATCAATCGGCGAATGCGCAGACCAGGTTCATGCAGCTGCGTGGTCAGATCACTTCGCCGGCTTATGAAGGTTGGTGGCCAAATGAAGACGGATCCTACAAGTTGTTCTTTGGCTACATGAACACCAACTGGGATCAGCAATTTGATATACCTATCAGTCCGGAAAATTATTTTTCCGAGGTCGAGCCGGGTGAGCTAGATGATCTGAGCCTGGATGGTTTCGATTTTTCTTCGGCGGATATGGGGCAGCCTACGCACTTCTATCCAAGGCGAAATCCTTTTCTGTTTACCATCGATGTCCCGGCAGATTTTGGTGAAAGAGAGCTGGTGTGGACACTAAAGACTCAAGGGCAAACGAATCGAGCCTATGGCACATTGAAGGCCGATTACCGTATTGATCCGCAGGTTATCTCCACAGAAGTGGGCGGCAATTACGGCAGCCTTAGTGATTCGCTGCGAACCAATATTCCTCCAGAGCTTCGCGTCGAAGGAGAGAGCTTTCGATCGGTGCGAGTAGGGCAGCCTCTTAGTCTCGCCGTGCGTGCAAGCGATCCCGATAACCTGCCCGCGCGTCGCGACCGCCCGCGTAGTCAGGGGATAGACCAGTTATACAGACCACCTTCTTCGATAGTGGCTATGAGCGGCCCAGGTTTGCGTTTCTCCTGGACCGTATATCGCGGCCCGGCAGCGAAGGCGAGCTTTACCCCCACACAGTTTAAGACTTACACCGATACCCGAATGTATGCAAACTCACCCTGGGCACCACCGTTTGAGATTCCGCAGCCTCCAGAAGATGGACGTTGGGCTGCAGAGGTTGTCTTCGACGAACCGGGTGAATACGTGTTGCGTGGTATAGCCAGTGACGGTTCACTTTTTACCTATCAGAATATCAACGTTACCGTAACGCGCTAACGGCGCGTTACGGTCTTCTGCTGTTGAGTGTGGATAAAACCATTGCCTGTTATATGGGCGTCTATCTATTCTGTACGTCGAATTACTCGCCGAATTCTTCAGTGAGAGTGCCTTTCTATTACTACTTCCTCTCTGCTCAGCCCAGAGTGGGGAGGCTGGGCATAGGCTCTTCTAGCAAAGTCTAATAGGCTAGGTTATGCTCGTGATCAACTTATTGAAGGCAGCATTGCAATGCTAGCGTGCTCTAGAATCACTCAACTATTCAGTCCTTTTTCTGTGTTCTCATTTGTTAAGAAGGCTTCTGCATTCTTGATCTGCTTGGCATTAATGCCTTCTGCTTTCGCTGCTGAGGGCATCGATTTGCCCAAGACTATCGCCTGGTCGGCCTATCCGACCGGCACGGGTGGTTATAGCCAAGCCGTCGCTATTGGCAGCATCTTGCAGCGTCAATATCGAGTAAATCTTCGGGTTATTCCTGGTCGTAATGATGTGTCCCGGCTGGCGACTCTGCGCGCGAACCGAGTGCATTTTTCTGCAGGCGGTTCCGAGGCAGTCTATGCCCAGGAAGGTATATTAAATTTCGCTTCAAAAATTTGGGGTCCACAACCAATACGCGCCCTAATGTCCAACTACTCCGATAGCTGCTCCTTTACCTTTGCCACAGCAAGTGATGCGGAAATAAATAGTGTCGCGGATGTAAAGGGTAAGCGGGTGACATTTGTTCAGGGTGCTCCCTCGCTGAATAATGCGACAGCAGCATTACTGTCCTACGCAAACCTGACCTGGGATGATGTGACTCCCGTAGAGGTGGGTGGCTACAATGCTTCTATAGACGCCGTGTTGAATAATCGGGCAGACGTTGTCGGTGGTGCCTGCAATTCGCCGCCGTTCCTGCGCATCGAAGCGTCCCCAAGAGGGCTCACCTTTCCGGCCTTGCCCCATGACGATCCGGATGCGGTAGCTAGAGTGCGGTCAAGGTTGCCCTGGTATGTACCGCATATTGCCTATGAGGGGCCAACCCTGCCAGAGGAAGGTCTGGAGGTGTTCTCCTCCGCCTATCCCCTGTTGGTAGGCATGGATACATCCGAAGAGACGATGGTGTATAGCATGGTAAGGATCATGCACCAGCATTTCGACGAGTATAAGGACAATGCACCCGGTGCAACGGGTTGGTTGCTGGAGAGACAAAAATTCGATCAGGCCTTTATACCGTTTCATCCTGGTGCTATTCGTTACTACAAGGAAATTGGTGCATGGAATGCGGCGGCGGAAGCGCAGAATTCACTCAATCTAAATCGACAGCGTGTTCTCATGGATGCCTGGGCTGCGTTCTTTCCAACAGCGCCTCAGGGCTATGCTGAATTTGAGGCGGCCTGGATGCAGGCCAGGAATAGTGCGCTCGAGGCTGAAGGTTTGATAACACTGGGCGAAGGGTTGTAGCAAGCGTATGAGCGAGAAGTCGAGTGTAGAGATAGAGGCGAAGGATCTGGCCGAGACAGAGGCGGCGAAGCTGCGCTACAGAGATCTATCGTTCCGCTGGCAGATGGTGATGGCAGCAATGACCGCCTGTTCTATTGCGCTGGCTATCAATCAGATATTTAACCTCGGGTTCTTCGTCGGCTATGTGATGCTCGATAGCCGCTATATGTACCTGATCACCGGGATCATGCTGAGCATGGTCTTTATTACCTTTCCTGCTAACAAAAGAAGTCCTAGGCATGTTCCCTGGTATGACGTGGCAATCATGCTGATCATCGCTGTGATATTCTCCTATTTCGCCTTCTATGCAGAGCGTATCGTTCTGGAGGCGTGGGAATACTCGGCACCGCCTTTAGGCATCTGGCTGGCAATGATTACCTGGGCGATCGTGTTGGAGGGAGGTCGTCGCGCCGGTGGCTGGCCGGTGTTTTTCATCGTGGTAGTGTTCTCCTTCTATCCAACCTTTGCAGATTCGTTGCCCAATGTGATCGCCGCGCTTAGTATCCCAGTTCAGGATGCTGCCATATTTCATGTGTTAGGTGAAGAGAGCCTTTTCGGAATTCCGATGCGTGTCTTCGCGCAACTGGTGTTTGGTTTTCTTGTCTTCGGAATATCGCTGCAATATACAGGTGGCGGCCCCTTCTTTATTAATCTCGCCTTTGCCTTGCTGGGTCACAAGCGAGGCGGTCCCGCCAAGGTGTCCATCTTCTCTAGCGGCCTGATGGGTTCTATGAGTGGTGGGCCAATCAGTAACGTGCTGACTACGGGCCCACTTTCCATACCTGCTATGCGCCGAGTAGGTTTTTCGAAGGAATATGCGGCTGGTGTCGAAGCCTGTGCCTCCACGGGTGGCGTATTCATGCCGCCGATAATGGGAGCTACGGCCTTTGTTATGGCGAGCTTTCTGAACATAAGTTATGTAACAGTCGCTATCGCCGCGATCGTGCCCTCGGTGCTGTATTTCTTTGGCCTGTTCATGCAGATAGATGCCTATGCGGCGCGGGAAAATCTGGCTGGGCTGCCGCGTGAGGAGCTGCCTAAGATTGGACAGGTATTTAAGGATGGCTGGTATTTCCTCGCGGTATTTGCCGCCCTGATTTGGATGCTGGTCTTCCTGCAGCGTGAGGCGGTAGCGCCTTTCTACGCGACAGCGCTTCTGTTGGTTATTAATCAATTTACCAGTCATCGTCTGTCGCTAGACAAGTTTATGCAGCTAGTCGCTACCATGGGTAAGCTGCTGGCGGAACTTGCTGGTATTCTTGCCGCGATAGGTCTCATCATCGGTGGGCTTGCGGTTACAGGCATCGCGGGGACGATCGCGAATGACCTGGTCTATCTAGCCGGCGAAAATACCCTGGTGCTGCTATTGATGGGCGCGCTGACCAGTTTTATCTTGGGTATTGGCATGACGGTAACGGCGGCCTATATTTTTCTGGCTATCGTCCTGGTTCCTGCCTTGACTAACTCGGGGCTAAATCCATTAGCGAGTCATATGTTCGTTATGTACTGGGGGATGCTAAGTTTTATTACGCCTCCCGTAGCCCTGGCGGCATTCGCGGCAGCCTCTGTCGCCCATGTGTCGCCGATGCGAGCGGGTCTTGCGGCTATGCGCCTGGGTGCGATTATCTATTTTGTTCCCTTCTTCTTCGTTTTTAATCCTGCGCTGCTGTTGCAGGGCAGTGCTTTGGAGAACCTACAGGCGGTATCGACTGCTCTTGTTGGTGTGGCTCTAGTCTCTGCCGCCCTTCAGGGCTACCTGATCGGTATCGGACATCTGGCGAAGGGGAGCATGGGGATGTTCGTGAGAATCTTCATTGGCCTGTCTGGGCTGACCTTAGCCTTGCCCGCCGGCGGCATGTTCGGTTTCAGCCAGATATTTCTATTCGTTCTAGCGGCTATCTTCATGGGCGCAGGCTTAACGGCAAGAAAATTTCTCGCAGCTGATGTCTAGTGCGCTGTCAGCTGTGATGTAGCGCATTGCTTTCACCAGATTCCTGAATTAATCTGTTCTAGTGAGGCGCGCTGCTCAGAAAGTCTATGGATGATATCGTTCGAGGTTGCCGCCTGTTAGCCAGTTACTATGAATTGTATTTAGCCACTCTCCCCAGGAGGGATTAAAAGTGATCACCGTCTCCGTGTCTGGTAAACAAGATTCTTTGTTCGCTCAAGCAGTGCAGCCTAGCCTCATTACTCTGTGCCTACGTCCCGTTCTTGGCCTCGTGCTTATTCTCTGCTCTGGCTCGCTATCGGCGCAGCTAGAGCCAATCAATGAAAGGCCGAACCCTTTTTCCAGTGTGGACAATTGGGCGACTCTGCCCGATGGTCGTGAATGGGGCTCGACAGCGGGTGTCGACATGGATCCGGACGGACGCCATCTTTGGGCTATCGATCGCTGTGGTGCTAATAGCTGCATCGGCTCTAGCGTCGACCCCATTGTGAAGATTGATCCGAACGGGAATGTCGTCGCATCGATGGGGGGTGGCTTGATGTTGTTTCCCCATGGGCTGCACGTAGATCGTGATGGCAATATCTGGGTAACCGATGGTCAGGGTCCACGTGCCAACGATCCGGCAACCACGGGCATGGGGCACGCAGTGTACAAGTTAAGCCCCGAAGGTGAAGTGCTACTGACTCTTGGTCAGCCGGGAGTCGCCGGTGATGGGACGGATGCCTTGCTGGAAACGCCCTGTGATGTGGTTACCGATGCCGACGGCAATATTTATGTAGGCGATGGCCACAGCGGCCAGAATACCGATGCGACGGCCGAGACTGTTGCGCGCATCGTCAAGTTCGATCGCAATGGCAATCTGATCAAGTATTGGGGTGGCTGGGGTTCGGATGCGGGTAAGCTGAAGACACCCCATGCCTTGGATATCGATTCGCGCAATAGATTGATTGTAGGCGATAGAGGCAATAACCGATTGCAGATATTTGATCTGGATGGCAACTACATAGGCGAATTTAGGTCCTTTAGTCGACCTAGTGGAATCTATATTACTGCCGACGATACGATCTATGTTGCAGATTCGGAGTCCGAGTTTGATGAAGAACGAAACCCTGGCTGGCATGCAGGTATTCGGGTGGGTAGCTTGCTGGACGGCATTGTCGATTATTTTATCGATGGAACTGTTGAAGATTACCCCGAGGGCTCGAACCCCGAGGGTGTGGCAGTGGATTCGGCGGGCAATGTATTCGGTGCGGTAGTGTCTGGCGGCGGCTCGCTGGTGAAATCATCACGCCGATAGCCTAGCCTCTGCTTCTCGAGTTCGCATAGCGCGTGAGCATTTCGGGATCACTGTGTAGTTGTTTCTCGATAACGTTGATGAGATCGCCCTTGGAAACCTGACCATAGTTCGCGATCAGGTCGGAGCTGAAAATAAGCGATACAAATAGGGAAACGAATAACATCAGATAGAGGAAGGGGAGTTCTACACCTAACAGCCGTAGTGCCGCCGAAAACAGCAGTCCGAAGATGAGGAAAGATCGCAGTGCTGCCTCGCGGTGAATCTGACGCTTGGCACGGACTATGAGTTGGAAGTCTCTTTCATTCATGTCGATTAACCCAGTGCGCTGTGCGCACTCCTCAATGTTTGATTTCTGTTCACCAGCTTATACCTAATAATAGTAGCTTCGAGCAACAAACGATAAATTTCAAGGCGCGTGCAGTAAATAACATTCGAGGGATTACAGATAATGCAGATTCAAAAGGGATATAAGCAATTAGTTGAAGAGGCCGAAAAAAACCTGCAAGCCATTGATTCGGCTGAGCTAAACGCTAAGTTGCAGGGCTTAGATGAAACGCTGCTGCTTATCGACCTCAGAGACGTGCGTGAGCTTAAGCGCGAAGGGAAGATTCCAGGGGCCTTGCACATTCCCCGTGGCATGCTTGAGTTCTGGATTGACCCCGATAGCCCCTACTATAGGGCCGAATTCGATAAGGCCGAGGAGCTGATTCTTTACTGCAACAAAGGTTGGCGATCCGCACTGGCGGCCCAATCTCTGCAGGCCATGGGAGTGGAGAATATTACGCATCTTCAGGGTGGTATGGAGCAGTGGTTGAAGGATGGTGGCGAGGCGCAGTTGAATTAAATTTAGCCCAAGGTAGACGCTAGTACAGGACTCTAGCTATGATGTCGCGACCAATAAAAGGCGCGAGGACAGCGGCTATGACGACCAAATCCAATATGATTGACAACTCGGCAGTTTTCAGCCGACGCGCAGTACTCAAAACAATTCCAGCACTTACCCTAAGCCCCACACTGCTTGCACAATCGATGTCACCGATTGCGGTGCGCAAATTACACAGTTTTGGCATGCGCGTCTCCAACATGGAGCGGTCGCTGCGATTCTATCAGGACATATTCGGTGCAGCGATTCAGTCGAGGCAGGGAGACACAGTCTGTCTGCGGATTGGTGATGGCCCCAGATTCTTCTCTTTGACACCAGTGCAAACTGGCGAGCAGCCCGGATTTAGCCACATAGGTCTCAGTGTGGAGAACTTCGATCTGGAGTCAGTGCGCGATCAGTTGGACACGTTTGGCATTTCCCGGCGCAGAGAGTCAGGCCCTAATCAGGCCTCACTCGATGTGGCAATGCAGTCCTGGACTACCACACGTGGACAGCGCGAGGGCGGATCGGCGTCTGGCACCGAGGAGCTGTTTTTCGCAGATATCGAGGGCTTGATATATCAACTCTCTGGATCAGATCACTGCGGCGGTGCCGGTGACGACGGTGCCGTATGTGAGCGAGTGGAAGAGGCAGCTACTTCTGGATTGTTTCGCTCCATTGATGTTAGTCACTTTACAAATTTCCTCGCTAATAAAGATCGGGCCAATGAATTCTACACGCGCATTTTCGGGCTGGGCTTTCAGGCCTACCAAGGCCCTGCATCACCCATAGTCGGTGTTGGCGACGGAATACAGTTCCTAATGTATGTAGGTGGAGATCAGGCGGGAGCACCGGTGCAGCCAGGGAGAGTGGATCATGTGTGCCTCAGTATCGATGGTTTCGATGTGGATGGCGTCATAGCAAAGCTGGAAGACTATGGTTTTACTGCCCGGCAGAGTGCGGATAATACACCGCCTATGGTGCACTGGATTAGCATGCGTATGCCTAATCGTGGCGGTATTGAAGGTGGCACGCCTGAGGTCTATTTCTCAGACCCCGATGGAATTCGGATTCAGGTGCAGGATGCTGTCTATTGCGGCGGCGGTGGGTACCTTGGTGATGATTGCAGCGCCCCAGCCTAGGCGCTGTTGCTTGGAATATTGCATACGTTTAATTTCGAGGGAGTAGTATGGAACATCGGTATATAGGAAAGAGTGGTTTGAGAGTCAGCCCAATCTGTATGGGAACGATGAGTTTCGGCAGTTGGAGTGATAAGAAAGAGTCCTTCAAAATTCTTGAAGAGTCTTATGAACGTGGAATTAACTTTTTCGATACAGCCGAGGTGTACCCGGTTCCCCCGTCGGCAGAAACTGTAGGTGTAACTGAGCAAATATTTGGCGAATGGGTTAAAACCAAGCCTAGAGATTCTCTGATCATAGCAACGAAGGTTGCGGGTGCGGCCGCGGGCTGGTTTGTTCCACCTATCCGCCACGGCCTGACGGCCATAGATAGGTTTCATATCGAAACTGCCGTAGAAGGTTCTCTGCGTAGAATGCATATCGATTATATCGATCTCTACCAGGTGCACTGGCCCGATCCTATCGTACCCATAGATGAGTCTATGGAGGCATTGGACAGACTAGTGCAGGCGGGCAAGGTTCGCTATGTAGGCACCTCCAACGAAAACGCCTATGGATTGACCAAGGCCAACACGATTGCAGAATACGAGGGATTCGCCCGTTTTCAGTCAATACAGAATAATTTTTCTCTTCTAAATCGTCGGTTTCTGGATGAGTTGGCTGAAGTATGTCGAAGAGAGCATGTGTCACTCCTGCCTTACTCTCCGATTGGGGGAGGTGTGCTAAGTGGTAAATATAATCAGCCAGAAGTACCTAAAAATTCTCGCTTTGGTGAGTATGGTGATGACGATCCGCGACAGCGAGCCATGGCGAGTCGTTTTGTGAACGAGGGGACTCTGGCGTCTACCGCAAAATATATGGAAATAGCCAAACAGGCGGGCATGTCGCCTGTTACGCTGGCCACAGCCTGGAGTATGAATTTCGATTTCGTTGCATCGACCATTATTGGAGCGCGTACTGCGGATCAGCTAAAGGATTCGCTGGCAGCACTCGATGTAAAATTAAGCGATGAGACAATGAAGCAGTGCGATGAAGTTCATAAGCAAATCCTTTATCCGATGGGCTAGTGCTACCGGTCTCTTAGCTGTAACGCTAGCGTCCGTGACACAGCTCAGCGCACAGACAGTGCATATCGCACATTGTATGGCTGGTTGCCCTGTAAATGATGGCGGTATTCAGCCCGACGATAGCGAGCTTATCGTGCGGCAGCTGTTTGTCGCCTCCATCAACAGTCGCACTGGCCTTTCAGATTGGCAGGCCTATAGAGTGCTTGCCGACAGCGTTGGTGTCGCCTCCCTCTTGCCGCGCGTCTGGTATGAAGATTCATTGGTATCTCTCAATGTTGCCTCTGCTGATGTCATCGATGACGGGCGGCAGTTCGTGCAAGCACTACCGATAGACGCGGAAGAGCGCAGCTATCAGTTGAATGAAATCAATATCTTATCCGAGGATCAGGGGCGGCTGGTGCCGATGAGCAGCTTTGCCGGCACTCCCTATTGGTCGGAGCTGAACTTTCTTAGCAATATGGCAGCTCTTCCTTTCGAGCTGCGAACAGGAAGTTGGTCTCGGCTCGATCAGGCGATCAATGCCTTAGCGCATAAGACCGGCGAAGTCTTCGTCGTCACCGGCCCTATCTATAATGATCGGGGGAAGGCTGGCGATGATGCGCTGATAAGCCCCTCGGCCTATTTCAAAGTCATAAGTGCCGGCTATGCGATGAGTGCTTTCATTTTTAGTAGTGATGTTCAGCAGCATGTGAATTTCTGTGATCAGCTAAGTACTATAGAAGTTGTGGAGGGGCGGTCGGGACTCGACTTGTTTCCGCAGCGAGGGAATGACTTTACTGATACTCTTCATGCACAATTGGGCTGCGTGCCCTGAACTCACGTTATTGAAGCGTGGAATACGGTAGCGTAACAGAATAAAAACGCGAATTAGAAACTAAAGAGAATAACCATCTATGCAATTCGTAATAGAGCAACAAGAAACGATTACCGTTCCCGTGCGGACAAGCCCCGATACGGAAGTCTCCGAGCAGAGCCCGCAGTTTCCAGTACATCGTATCTATTGTGTTGGCAGAAACTATGGCGAGCATGTAAAGGAGATGGGGGGAGATCCCAAGGAAGAGCCGCCAGTATTTTTTAGTAAGCCGGCAAGCGCCTGTGTCACATTCAATCAGGATGTAGCCTATCCGCAGGCCACCAAGGAATTGCACCATGAGGTGGAGCTGGTCGTTGCCCTAAAATCTGGTGGCAAAGATATTTCGCCGGGCTCTGCGATGGACTGCGTGTATGGCTACGGTGTTGGTATCGATTTCACCCGGCGCGATCTACAAGCGATCGCCAAGGACAAGGGCCGGCCCTGGGACGTTGCCAAGGGATTTGATCAGTCTGCGCCGATTTCGGCGATTCTGCCGGCGAGTGAGGTTTCACAGCTTAGCGATGCTGAGATTTCGCTTAAGGTTAACGGTGAAATGCGTCAGCAGGCACAGCTTAGCGATATGATTTGGTCGGTTCCTGAAATAATCTGCGAGCTATCAAAATTCTTCGAGCTAAAACCCGGAGATATTATCTATACCGGAACGCCTTCGGGTGTGACTGCTGTAATCAAGGGTGACCGTATCACTGCTTCGGTGGCGGGTATTGGATCTCTGGACTTCAAGATAGTATAGGCAGATCCGTTATCTATGAGTACTGATCAAGTTGTTCTACTCTTAATACTGTTCGTTCTGTTAGTGCTGCTGGTTTGGGGGCGCTGGCGTTACGATATTGTCGCTCTGGGAGCGCTGTTTACTGCTAGTATCTTCGGCTTGGTGCCGCAGACAGAATTGTTCGCCGGCTTTGGTAATCCTGCAACTATAACTGTCGTTATGGTGTTAATAGTGAGTTTCGGTCTGACTAAATCCGGGGCTGTAGAATTTATAGCCGATGCGATCGAGCCTATCTCGTCCACACCGTATCTGCATATTGCGGTATTAACATTTCTCGCTGCATTCCTCTCGATGTTTATGAACAACGTCGGTGCTCTCGCGCTGCTTATGCCTATCGCTATTAAATCGACTACCATGGCGGGACGGTCACCGGCTACGGTGCTGATGCCGCTTTCCTTCGGCTCTATTCTTGGCGGTCTCGTAACCTTGATTGGTACGCCTCCGAATATTCTGATCGCGAATTATCGTCAGCAGATGACGGGCGAGGCATTCACCATGTTTGATTTTGCGCCTGTAGGTGGGGGCATAGCGATCTGTGGGATATTTTTCATGCTTCTAATTGGTTGGAAGTTGGTGAGGGTGCGCAAACAGACTACTGGCTTGGATCTTTTCGACGTGGAGAAGTACCTCTTCGAACTCAAGGTGACAGAGGAATCCGTATTTGCGAATAAGAAGGCTGGCGAGCTGAGGGATGCCCTCGCCGAACAGAAGTTATCGGTTCTATCGATGGTGCATCGACGAGAGAAGCTTCCCATGGTCTATAGGCGCCAGATGATTTTGCCGAATGATCTTTTAATGTTGCAGGGATCTCATGACGATATAGCGCAATTTGCAAGTGCAAACGGGCTACTAATGGTGTCTGCGGAGAATGCGCAGAAGGAGGTCTTGCATTCGGAGGATTCGAAGGTTGCAGAAGTGGTAGTGACGCCTAACTCACCCATAGTGGGTAGAACGGTTAGCCAGATTAGGTTTAATAGGAAATATTCAGTCAATTTG
>Ga0115567_10005723_pt1 | contig 12004 bp, 10 predicted proteins | sample COGITO_mtgs_1204_2_FD_88679 | JGI IMG/M metagenome (GOLD analysis project Ga0115567, IMG submission 88679) | Pelagic marine microbial communities from North Sea - COGITO_mtgs_120412 | ecosystem: Environmental > Aquatic > Marine > Epipelagic | place: Germany:Helgoland, sampling site Kabeltonne...
AAAAAGATAGTAAAAAAGTTGCTGTGGTTGCTCCTAATGCTTTAAAAAAGACAACTCCCAAAGCTTCGCCTGGTTCTGATTTCTCATTAGACTTTGATGAATTTGCAGATGAAAAGAAAGACGAGATCGCCAAAGCTGGTGAACCGGGAGATTTGATTATTGAGCATCAAGATATAGTTAAAAAGCCAGATGTTTCTATCTTTAAAGTTTTATCTAATAGATACATCATTTCATATCCAAAGCTTCTAGAAGAGAAGTAGACTACCAATAATAGGTGGCAGTCTTCTTCTGCCACTTTCTGCTAACTAGCTGATATTCCTTAAAAGGCTTCTATAGAATTCAGTTACTTGAGATAATAAACTTAATATTATTACTCAAGTTTCCGATAAAGCTAGGGTATAGGGAGGCTCTTATGAGCAAATTTTTAATTATGTTAGTTTTTGTTTTTACCTCTAGCTTTACTTTTGCTCGTGCGTGGCATGAGTATGAGCAGTGTAGAATTTTTATTCAAAAAGCAGGGAGCACTCAAGAAGAAAAAGATCTAACTAACTTAGACCAGATTAGGGGTAAGTTTCCAGAAGCAGCAAAGAGTATAGATAAATGTCAAACTCAAATGCAGTCATTAGAAAGCTTTGTAAAGTCTGATGGACAAGTAGTCGTTGACGAAGAGTCTCTAGCTACAGAGCTTCAAGGCATGGTTCAGGATCACATAGGAATGATTGCAGATGATAGTCAGTTATACAGTGAGTTCAGGGGGATTTGCTCTGGTTTAATTAGTGAATATGAAACTGGAACGGTTGATGAAATTTCCGGTATTAGAGTAGATCAATTTAATAAAGCTGTAGATGTAAATACTCCTAGTATCGGATTAGGATTTGGAAGAAGTTCTTTAATTCTGAGTAGTTTTGAAGTTGCTAAGTATCAAGGTATAGAGAGTCCAAAGCAGAACCTTTTTATGGGAGCTAAAGGGGTAGGTCTTGCTGGTACACCACTTATTAATATAGATAAACAAGAACAACAACCTACTGAGTATATTATACCCAGGAAATATAAAGGAATATTTGAGACTCTGGATAAAATTGTTCCTGTTTGTATGGATCAAAACGAAAAAGTTATAAATAAGTATATTGATGGTGGTGTTAAGCTTGATAGGTCTGGAAATCTAACTTTTGTTGATCCATCTAAAGAGTACCTAGGAAGACTTTGCGAGTATACTGTACAGGCGAAGTGCTTTGATGAGTCTGCGACTACGGTTGAGGATTGTCAGGCAAAAATTAATTCGTATTCTACTTTTAGTGAAGCATTTGGCGGTAATGAAAAGCTTGGGATATTGGGAGAGCAGAGTGTGAAGATGGTCGGGCACTGCTATGAAAAGAAAAAACTTGAAAAGTACGTAGCCGTTACAAAGAACCAAGGGAACTTCGATGAGTCAGAAGGATACTTCGAAGGTGAAACTGGAACAAAGTGTCGAAGGTCAAATCGATATACTGTTGATTATAAAGCGTGCGTAGGGATTGTTGGCGCTCAAAATGCTGTTGTGGTTGGACAGATTGCAAGTCAGTCTGTGGGAGCTGTTACAGACAGCTTACACAAGAGTAGTATTCAAAGAGGTTATAACGAAGACATTAAGGATAATAAGTCTCCTCAAGAAGCAGCTCTTGAAGCTCAGAAAAGAACATATATGGGGCAAAGAAATATTGCCACTGGAGCAAGCTCCACCTATGGTGCTTCAGCTGCAGGGTTGTCTGGAATGCTAGCTGCATATCCCTCACAAGGCTCTTTCTCTAGAAAGTGTAAAAGATTAGATCTAAGTGAGAAAAGAGGTGCGGATAAAGGTATCAACTATTGCTACCTGATACAAAGAGTTAAGCAAGATGAGAGTTTAAGAGGAATGTTTGCAAACCAGAAAATTAAAGACGGAGCTTGGGGAACAGTTGGCCAACTTGGTGCTGAATCCCTAAAACACGCACTTGAAGCAGCACACTTCAATGATATGTATAAACAGACAGGCGGTATGCAAAACGATCTAAATAACGCCTTAGAAGAAGTCGCAACAATCGGCTTCGACAGCTGCCAAGCAAACCCAGAACTATGCGATCAAAGTGGAACTCCTGGCGAGACATCTACTTTTGAAATGGGTAACTTTAACATGGGAAATAATGGTTCAACTGATTTGGCCTATACAAAACCACCTGAAAGTATCGGTGACACTGATAGTGGCGCATCTGTTTCAAAAACAGTTGCAAATAAATTAAGTGATAGCTTAAGTGAGACTGGAGAGAATTTCTCAAGCGACTTTAAGAAGATCGGAGCAGGAAGCCTTAAGAATGCAAGCTCTGGTGGGGCAAGTGGTGGTGGTTCAGCTCCAGGAGGCGGCGGAGGTTCTGTCGCTGGAGGATCTGATGGACCTGCTGGATCAGCTGACTCTGGATCTTCTTCTAGCTTTGCTGGAGTGAAAGCTAAGTGGAATGGCGGCGGTGGAAGTGTTGGTTATAGAAAGGGTGGCGGTACTGCTAAGAAAAAAGCAAACCCATATGGAAGTTTATTTGATAATAAAAAAGGCTCAAGAAATATTGCTTCTGAAGTAAACGATATTGCAGCAAAAGAGAGTGGATTGTTTAAGAAAATTTCAAATAGATATGAGAAGTTAAACTCAGCAAATAGATTAAAGAAGTTCTAAATGATTTTTAAATATGAAATGAAAGTTCTTGAAAAACATTTAGATAGCTTTGGGCATGTTAATAACTCTGTTTATTTAGAGATGCTAGAAGAGGCGAGGTGGGACTTTATAACTAAAGGTGGCTTTGGATTGAAAGAAGTTCAGGGCCAAAAAAAAGGTCCCGTAGTTCTAGAGATTAATATTAAATACAGAAAAGAACTCGTTAACAGAGAAGATATTGTCATTGAATCTAAAACTCTAGATGATCCGGCAAAAATAATGAGAATCGAGCAAAAAATCTTAAAGAAAAATGGTGATGTTTCCTGTTTGGCCACACTCGTTGTTGGCTTTATGGATCTTGAGAAAAGAAAGCTTATCGATCCACCAAGTGACTGGTTAAATGCTATTGGTATTAATGTTTAAAATATAATTCTTATAATAATGCTCTAAATCTTTCATGATTAAATCTTTTAATTCAATATCGGATTCGTACATATTCTTTTCAAATATTTCTATTGTATATTCTTCTAAATAAACTTTTGATTTTTCGGCAAAGCTTAAATGCCACAGCTCTTTAGAGACTCCTCCAAGATACTCAGAGTAAGGCCTAAAGAAGCTGGATGAGTTTGAAATCATTCTATCAATTGCTTGGGTTAAATTCTTAAATTCAATCTCATACTCTTCATTTGTTAACTTCACTTGTGACTTTTCTTTTATATTGAGATCAAATACATCAATATCTGTTCCCCAATGATGTCTACTCGCACCTGGTATTGCAGACCAAGTGAGTATCGACTCTAAAACTTCCTCTTTAGTAAGTGAGTTGTAGTCGAGAAGCTGGCCGTCTTTATTAAAGAGTTCTCTCTTTCCTTGTGCTTTTGCATTCCAAATTTGGCCCTGTCGCTCAAAGCTTCTAAAGCTACTTACAATCTGTAAGTCTATTTCAAAGAGCTCCAGTCGTGCCTTTAAAGCCTCGTAGGCATGCATAGTATTTTTATCTATGAGGAAATCTCCAAAGGGGATAAGGTGCTCTTGAGTTCTACCTGTAAGTATCTCGAACTTATTCTTCATCAAATAGTCTTTTTAGCCCTGTCGATTTATATCTATTACTTAATATTTTAAATATATTATGGTCGGGGTTGTTATTAATATCACCTTTGATTTTAAACTCTTTATCCATAACTTGTGCGACATCATCTTGTATCTCTATGCCGGTGTTATTGCTGTCACCAAAGTCTAGATCGAAGGCTTTTGCTTTTTTACCTGTACTGAAGCTCTGGGTATTTCTTTTTGAAAGCTTCTCAGCTTCTTTTAGGATTTCTTTTGGTGATTTCTTTGCTATATCCATTGGAGCTTGATCAAAAGCTGCTAGTCCTTGACTTGAGAAGTTATTCGGTGAACTCCTATAATTTTTTAAGCTATTACTTCTTAACCTTTTGCTTAAAGACTTAGTTTTCTTTGCTATATCTTTATACTTAGGATTCTTGCTAAGCTCATCTATCTTTTTAGATATAGCTCTTGCTTGATTCTCGTAGTTCCCTTCCTCAAGACCTGCTGATTCTAAGCCATTTGAGTAGAGTGCATCATTTTGAGCTACAATTGGTGCTGCCCAGGCTACTCCTCCGTAGTTAAAGTTTGGAGAGCTTGTTTTTAAACATGAGTCGTTTGACTTACATTTACATGTAATATCAGCCTCATAACTTTTTGTAATACATGTTCTTGTATTATCCCCTGCATTGCCATTTCGTGCATCATAGTTATTTTTTGTAACTGTATAACCAGATCCCCACACATCATCGCATATTTTTAAATTACTTTTTCTCATATCCTTTGAACCATCTGTATTGTAGCAATAACAAATAGGATTGTTTTGATCTTCACTCATCTCCTCAGTACACCTACTTAAACTAGATCCACCGGTATCTCTAAAGACATCTCTAATCTCTGCCAACTCACTTTGTCTGGATCGAGATATTTCAATATTATTTTTTGCTTGCTTCCTAAGCAGTGTCGATGCTGTTGTAAGCCCAATACCGATAGCACCTCTTAAAAGAGCGCTATTTGTAGATTTCTTTAGTGTTCTCTCTTCCTGAGCTTTTTGTAAACTACTGTCAATTTTTGCTTTAAGCTTTCTTGAAACCCCTTCCATACTTTCTTGTATCTCTTGAATGTTGACTGATGGTTTTGGAGCCGGTGTTGTGACTATTCCATTGGGCTTAATATTGGATACTATTGTCCCCTCGCCACCAGCAGCAAGTGAGTCGCTGATAAATAAACTTGAGGCTTTCTTAAGTGCTAGCTCAATAAACTCGCTAGCTGTTACTTTCTCTAGGTATAAATACTTTCTAAAGAAAGAGTCATGCTTTGCAATATGTCTAATATCAACATTATTATTGTTATCGACTGATGAAATTTTACATAGACCTGAAGTGGTAGAACCACTTGGAAGACTTTCTTCAATAGCTTCATAAAAAGATGCTAATGTTGCAGCTCCAAAGCTTGCCATCGCTGCAGTGTAAAGAGTTCTCCTGACTCTTTCAGCTGATTCTCGAGCTTTCTCAATATCAATTAAGTAGTCAAAGGCTCTAATCTGTTTATTGGTTAATTCCTCTCTTCTTTCGTCGTCTGTAGCTTCCATCTCTTCAGCTCTTTGAGCTTCGTAATTGTTATAAGATTCTCCAGCATCTTTAAGTTTCTTATTATATTTAACTCTAGCAATAATTTCACCACTTAACGCAGCAATAGAACCACCAAGCATTAGCCATAGAGACGTTTTTGTACAACTGGACATAGCACCTGATTTTTTTGTTTTTAAAAATAAAAAACCAGTTCCAAGTACAGTCGTTAGAGCTGCTCCATAGATTAGACCTTCATCTTTTTGAAGAGAGTTTTTATGTTCTTTGTCTAGATCGCTGGCCATCTCTTGTGCAACTCGCTTCGTACACTCTTTGAGCTCATCTCCTGTTTTGTCAGCACACTCATTCGCGCCTTCTCTAGTATCCAGAACCTGTTGAGTAGTAATACACCCAAGATTCTCATCCCAACGATAACCAGTCCTTTGTTCACACTCAGTTTGAGTTACAGCAAAAGATTGCAAAGAGATAAATACAGTTAATACTAAAGATAGAGCCTTCATAATTTTTCCTTAAGCTATTGAAATAACTTAGATTATTATATCCTATATATAGTATAGTTTAAGGTGGGGAATAATTTTAGTTTAATCCTTGATGGTTAGCTAAGTACTTAGAAATACTGACTACAAAGCATAAGGCTTTGCCTTAAATTAATGGCAAAATACTGAAATTATTGTATAAAGCCAGTATGTTAAAACTATTTATACCAATTATACTTTGTTTTTCAGCAATGGGCCTAGAGCTTAAAACTGGAGATATTTTACTTCAACCACTTCATTGCAGACTTTGTAATCTCATTGAAGCTGAGACTAATTCAATTTATTCTCATATTGGTATCGTTATCGACACTAGTGATGAAATTCAAGTGGCCGAAGCATTTATAAAAGTAAGATCTGTCTCTCTAGATGAGTTTATGTCGAAAACTCAAAAGCGCTTAAAAGTTAAAGTTGTAAGACCAAGGTTTTCAACACCAAATATCAAAGAATTATTTCTAAATAAATTTAATAATCTAAGCTATGATTCAGATTTTCTATGGGGAAATATAAATGAAAAAGGGGAGATGATTTATTGTTCAGAACTTATTTATAAATTGCTGACTCCCTATTCATACAATGTCCCCGAACCTGCACCAATGCGATATAACGTTAACCCAAAACTTTGGGATAAGTTCTTTAAAGGCAATACTCCTCGCGGGAAACTAGGAATATCTCCTGGGATGTTTGACAGTGAAATGTTCTTTGATGAAATAGGTGAGATCTAAGTTGCAAGCATCCATTCAAAAAATAAAACTCGATATGAGAGTGAATTGGAAACTCTCAAGAAATGAAACTCTTTTTAAAGAGAACTTCATCATTACTTTAAAGGATCAATCTCAAGAGGCCCCGGGTGAAATTGCTCCAAATATTCGCTATAATGAAACTCCACAAAAAATACAGTCTGACTTTGATGAACTAACTCAAAGACTCAAGAGTGAAAAAATAGAATCAATATTAAAATCAAACAACTTTTGCAATAGCTTTAACTTCGCAATAGATAGCGCCTATGTAAGCTTAAGAGCAAAAGAAAAAAATATAAAAGTTTATGAGTATCTAAAGCTAAGTAAACCCTCGCTAATCCAAACTTCCTATACTGTTCCTATTATGGCAGAAGATGAATTAGCTACTTATCTTAAAAAAATTGAACGCTTTAACTTTATAAAAATTAAAGTAAATAAAGAAAATGCCATTTCATTTTGCGTGGCCATATCAAAAATTACAAATAAAGCTCTACGCATTGATGCCAATGAAGGATGGGAGTCCCTAGAGGATTACCTTGATTTTGAAAGAGCGATATCCGATCTCAATGTCGAGTTTATAGAACAGCCATTTCCCTCTGATCGGATTGACCTGTATAAAAGTTTAAAGCCTGTCTCGAAGTATTTAGTTATAGCTGATGAATCAATCACAAATAGAGTCGACTTTGATCAAATAGAGGACTGCTTCCACGGCATAAATGTAAAGCTCATGAAAGCCGGATCTTATGGCCAGGCAATTTCATTTTTAAAAGAGGCCAAGAGGCGAAATTTAAAAACAATGCTTGGATGTATGATTGAAACTAGTTTGGGGATATCTTGCGCGCTTAATTTATATGAGCTTGTGGATTACTTTGATTTAGATGGGTCGCTTTTAATAAAAAACGACCCATATAATTTAATTCTCGAAGAGAATGGTTTTATTTCTTAGTGTTCTGCGCCACCCTTTCCGTGAGCGTGTCCATGAGATAACTCTTCTTTAGTTGCTTCTCTTTTTTCAGTAACTTCAATATCAAAGAACAATTCTTTTCCGGCCATTGGATGGTTTCCATCAATATGAACGTCTTCACCTTCAATCTTCATAACTGTAAAGAGTGGAGCACTTGGATCTTCATTTACTTGAAATTGATCACCAACTTTAAGATTTGCATCTTCAGGAAATTGAGATTTTTTAACAGCGATTTTTAAATCATCAATTACTTCTCCGTATCCTTCCTCAGGTTTTACCTGTACATTCTTTTTGTCACCAACATTCATTGGAGATATTTCTTTTTCTAGGCCTGGAATAATATGTCCAGTTCCTTCTAGAATTAATAATGGATTTTGACCTTCAGAACTATCAATTAAGTTTCCTTCTTTATCTTTTAAAGAATAGTGAAATCCGATTACATTTTGAGTCATTTTTTTTGTCCTTAGATTAGTGTTAAACAGATATTATTATCTTTTATAATTTTATTTATTTCATCACTTGTTAGCTCGGAGAACCTCGTTTTAAGTAAGTCTCGCACTACATTAGTGGTATCAAAACGATCGTGACTATGCAAAGAAATCTCTAGAACTTCGCACATTTTTAGCCATAAATGCTCTTCAATAGCCGCCAATGCCACGGTGCGATTATCTTTCAAGCTATATATACTGTTGCAGGGAAACTTCCCGTTGTGTAGGAAAAGCTCACTAGGTTTACTTGGGGCCAATTTATCAACAGTGTTCTTTGCAATATTTGAGAAAAAAACTTCTCTTTCTTGCATCGTTTTATCGACCGAGTATCTGTATAAGCAAGATAATGCTGTCGTTGCAATCTTCCAAGAAAATGTATAGCCCATGATCGGAATAAATGGCAGCTCTTGATCAGAAATATTTTTAAAGGCACTTGATTGCCCAAGAGCATTGATATCATGCATCTTCATATTGTCTTCGCTAGTTGAGAGCTTTAAAAGAACTTTATATTTTAAACTTTCTTTAAGCTCTAAATATTGTTTGCGACTGGTTACGATTGCGATATCACAATCAAAAGAATCAAGCTTTTTCTTTATCGTTTTGTTACTATTAATTTGTCTATACCAATCATTAAAAATTGGCTCAGTCTCTTGAACTTCGCTGAAGGGATCATCTCTTAGTTCAAACTTTATAACTTCAGCCCCAAAGTCTGCTAAAAAGGATGTGGCCAATGGTCCTGGTAGCCTCGAAGTGAAATCAAAAATTCGAAGACCACTTAAAAGATCATTATTCTTTTTCATTTTTAAAAGTATCTTTAAAGCTATTAAAATCAGTTCCAGAGAGCTCAACGACTTTTAAGTTACTAATGCTCCACTTATCTTCATCTGTATATGTAATCGCAAAGCGAGAGCTAAATCTTGGGTAAAATGGTTGTATCTTATCCTCTTCAATCCACTTTAGAGGAATTTGCATAATCTTAAATGCCTCATCCGGATAAGTTAAGGCCCTTAGAGTTTCACCAAAAGCTAGCGGGTTTTGAAGGCTTAGGTGAGTGAGCTCTTCTATAACTGGGCCAAGCTTTGAGGCATACTTATTATCATCTAAAATTTTTCCCCACTTACGGTAAATAAAAAGAAATGTACTAAGTATAGATCGACTTGGCTGATCAAAAATAGGAGTATGGATATTTAACTTTTGATCTTCTTTAGTATTTAACGAAGTGACATAGAAGTTATTATCCTTAAAGAAATGATCAAAGATAAATGGAACCATCTCTTTTGAATTTTCTAAAAATTTAACTGATCCAGATATCTCATAGAATCTAAGACTAAGATCTAAAAGCGAGACATAGTTTTCAAATAAAGGAGTCGTCCTAGCACTTGTTGTCGCATTCTTAATTGAATTAATACCGCTTTCATTTTGGATGATAAAAGCTTTATGAATATCATCAAAGGTTTTAGATAAAAGTTCAAAGGCCGATTTGGATATGATCTCAATATTTGAATATTGAATAACATCAATTAAAGACGCCAAGACTTGAAAGTTAAATGTCGCAACCCCTTTGGAGTCTGTTTTGGGTGGGATTCTATTTTTTCTGGCCTCCATGAGTGCCATCTTTGCTTTTCTAATCTTTTCCCAATTCTCAGGAATATAAATATCGTCCTTAATTTGAGAGTTAAGAGTGATAATGTTTAGGGCATTTGTATAATTTCCTTTTTCAGTAATTTTAAAAACTTTCTCTAAAAAGTCGATATCATCCATTAAGTCTTCATCGTGCTCCGCTATAGCATCTATAAATTCCTCTTGGGAAAAAGTAAAATAAAGCCCATCTACTCCTTCACTTGCACTTCCTTGAGCGTTAAAGAAAAAGTTATCTTCACTCAACATCTCTGTTTCTAAATAATCAATAGTCTGAATAATCGAATCGTAAACTAATGGAGAAGGGTAGATCAATGAAGTTTTAATTAATAATCTTAAAAGAGCAGCTTGATCATAAAGTGTCTTTTCAAAATGAGGCACTTGCCATTTTTCATCGCGGCTAAATGGGTGAATTCCCCCTTTAGCATGATCGTATATTCCACCCATGAGCATTGACTCAACTGATTTGATAATATGAGCAACTTGCTCCTCTGGAAGCATGCCTTCTAGTACTTGTTCAATTGCATATTCATAAAATGATAAGTTTGATAACTTAGGCGCAGCTCCGTAGCCGCCGTTCTCATTGTCTTGGTAATCTTTTATTGCGTTTAATAAAGCTGCTGGCGGAGGGAAGTGTCCTTGGAAGTCCATTTTTTCATTTGCTCGTGGATTCTTAGAGAGAATTTCTTGAATATTATTTGCACTATCTACTAGCTCTTTTTTATTTGATTTATAAACCTCAGAAAAACCTTGTGCAATATTCTTAAACTCTTTAGAGCTATCATCAGATTTTGCTGGAAGGTAAGTCGTTGCATAAAAAGGCGCAAGATTAGCAAATGCAAAAACGTTTATAGGCCACCCGCCAACATTGGAAGAGACCTGTGAGCTCAATTGGTAGTATAAGGATAAGTCTGGACATTCATCCTTATCAATTTTGATACAAACAAAGTTTTCATTTAGTACTTTTGCTGTTTCAGCGTCTTCAAATGACTCCTCATTCATAAGGTCACTTAAATGATTCGCCTGATATCCAATCGATATAAATAAAGGCTTATCGTTGTCTTGGGCCTCCTTAATGGCATCGAATGAGAATGGATACCAGTTTACGGGGTTAGTGCTATGGGCCAAAAGATACCCTGATTTTTCATCTTTTAAGTTATTGAAATTTTGTTCATTTGCCATCAGTTTAGATCCTAGTCATTGTTTTTTTATTTCATAATGCGTATATTTTTCTCATTTTTCAACTAGATATTTGCATTTGACGCGCTTTAGGGCTAATAAGTCTGCATTATGGAAATCAGGCATCAACAAAAGCTCATAAAGCTTTTAGACCATTCAATAGTATTGGATCAGTTTAAGCTGGTCGTATTCTGTATTATGCTCTCAACTATGTTTAGTAATGAGATTCATATCGCAGATAGACTTATACCTCTAGATAGAGGGAACTCATTACTGTTAAGCTCACCTCAGAGTATCGTCTTTGAAACTGAGCTAAATTTTCTAGATACTGACTATGAGTACAAAACACTCTTTAAGAGACACAGAGAAAAGATAAGAATTCAAAAAATAACTGATTTAGAGTTAAAGCTTATTAAATTGCTACCCTACGATGTAAAACATAAAGCTGCTTATTACTTGAGACCAATCATTGAAGTTAGTCATTACTATGGAATAGATCCTCTTTGGGCCATATCAATTGTGTGGACTGAGAGTCACTTTAAAGTTCATAGTAGGAGTCATGTAGGTGCTCAAGGCTTAATGCAACTTATGCCAACAACGCGTAAGTATCTTGAAAAAAGAATGAAAAGATTAAGAAAGAAGTTTGGCTTCTCGAGCTCTCAAGTTGAAATTCCACTTTCACGCGAGTTCTACAATGGCCAACTAAGAAATATTGAAATAGGAGTTCACTATCTAGCGAAGCTTCTCAGAAGATTTAGAAAGAGAAACCTTGCAACAGTTGCGTATAATATGGGACCAACTTGGACTCGAAGAAGGCTAGCTAGAAGAAAACCAGTAGGAACACGGAACCAATACCTTGATAAGGTTTCAAAAAGTTATAAGTATATCTCTAAAAGATTATGAGCCAGCTTAAATCCTTAAGATCGCAGTTAGAGACAGTTAACGATCAATTTTTTTCTCTTCTTAAAAAAAGAAAATCCCTTGTTCACCAAATACAAAGTCAAAAAGAAATTAAAAGCTCTTATGATTTAAATAGAGAGTTAGAGCTTTTTAAATCTCAAGAGAATACTTTATCTGGCTTCTCTCAAGTTGAACTCTACATATATTCATTAATAATTGAAGAACAAGCTCATTCCTATAATGAGTCTTATCCGCGCTGGAGTTTTA
>Ga0115567_10005727_pt1 | contig 11998 bp, 6 predicted proteins | sample COGITO_mtgs_1204_2_FD_88679 | JGI IMG/M metagenome (GOLD analysis project Ga0115567, IMG submission 88679) | Pelagic marine microbial communities from North Sea - COGITO_mtgs_120412 | ecosystem: Environmental > Aquatic > Marine > Epipelagic | place: Germany:Helgoland, sampling site Kabeltonne...
AACAAATTCATCTCCGTACTAACCAATGCTTTTTTCTCTTCTGCAGTTGCCTTCTCTATTTTGTCCTCTAAAATACGTTCTCCGTAATAATAGGTAGCGTAATTTAATTCTGGACATGTCTCTAATACCATTTTCCATGGAGTGTACGCAGCTTCGTAATTTTTAACCTTTGCATGCTCTGAAAATATAGAAAGATTTGTCATACACTCAGGGTTCTGAGCTTGCGCATTACTTACTCCCATCATTCCTACGAACATCATTGCCGTGAAGTAAAGTTTCCTATTCATGTTTTAATTTTTAAGTTGTTTAATGTACTAATGCCTTATTAGTTTATTTTTCTTTTTTGAAACCATCTATCGTTTAAAGAGAGTCCGATATTTATTTTAAAATAACTTTCTTCTACTAAATCTGCTCTAGTGGTTCCTCTTTTTCCTAGCTCAAAACCTAAGTTAAGGTTTGATAGACTCCGACCCAGTGGTAGACCTAAACCAAAAGTTATGCCAAAGTTATTTATAGCCACATCATCTACCATCATTCCTGAATTTTCTGAGCGCAACCCTGCACGGTAAGTAACTCTTTTAAAATAACTAGAAAAGGAGGTAGCGTCTGGTGTATAAAAGCCCCCAAAGGCAAAAGAACTTGCATTAGAATAGGAAACATTAGCTACACCTAAAAACTCGTTCTCAAAAGCTCCTAAATCCTGAAAACTATATTCTGCGCCTAGAAACCAAGTCGCTTTTTTGCCATACCCTAGACCTATGGTGGTGATAGTTGGTATTTTAATGGTAGTATTCTCTAGGTTTTGAGCGGCTACATCTACTTCCAAACCCTCTATTACCACACCAGAAGTTGTAGAAAAAGAACCTACACGTCTCTTATTTTTAGAAACTAGATTTGCTTGTGTATTTATCCTAAAAGAAGTGTGCAACTGATAATCTTTTTTAATAGTAGGCGCATAGTTAATTGCATAATTAAAATCTACCCCATTTATTCTAGCACTTTTTCTATCAAAACTACCAAATTGCACGCCTGCTACCCCTCTAAGAATTTCTCTATCTATATTGCCAAAATTATAGTTTACGGTTGCCCCTATACTTACATCTTTCAATATCTTGTATCCTACGGAATAATATACCCTACTTAAACCTCCTTCACCGGTAAAGCTGGTGGTAATTGTTTCATCATTACTAATCGTTTCCTGTGCTATGCTATATCCTATAGAAGAAAAAGGCATAATACCAAAACCCATTCCTAAACGCTTATTAATATTGAAGCCAAGCGATAGATAATCTAAATTGGTAACAGAACTACGCTCTTCTGCGGTGTTTGTTCTATAAGTATACTCCGTGTCTGATATACCAGCCGTGTATACTACCAAACCTTCTTTGCTCTGGAGTTCTAAACCTAAGGAAGCATACGATGCAGGGTTTTTTAAACTGATATGGATACTGTCTGCATACACAGCAATACCACCCATCATTTGATTTTCTACAGTATTTGTATTTCTAATATCTCCTATACCGAAGAAAGAATAAGGAGAGGTAGTGCCTTGTTGTGCGAATAAACCAGTTGTGACTACGCACAAAAACATGGCTAAATTTTTCTTGATCATTTAGTATTTGTTGTATTCCAGCAAATAATTAAGGCCTTTAAGGACAAATTTGGAATCCGCAAAGATGGTATTTTTTAGCCGTTTTGACAAAAAATGGGTATCACCCCCTGTTAAAATAATTGTTAAATCTTTAAAACGCTTTGCGTATTGTAAAATCATTCCTTCAATTTCATGTGTTACGCCGTTTACAACGCCACTATGCATTGCGTTTGCTGTAGAGTTACCAATAAAATGAGATGGAATTTCCTTTTGTAGTAAGGGCAAATTAGCTGTTTCTTTATGCATGGCAGTATACCTTAGTTGTATGCCTGGAGAGATGGCTCCTCCTAAATATTCATCAAAATCGTTAATTAGATCGTATGTAATACAGGTGCCGGCATCTATAACTAAAGTATTGCCTCCTCTGTTGTAATAAAAGGCAGCAGTTGCCAGTGCTATCCTGTCTGCGCCTAAGGTTTGTGGGGTTGCGTAGCTATTTTTAAAAGGTATTTTAGATATTGGAGAGAGCAAATGTGTTTTACAAAATAAAGAAAGCACTTCAAATTCTTTGTGAACCAATTGTGTGGTAGCCGCTATGATAGCATGGCTTATTTTGGGGTATTGCTCAAAAACACTTTTTACTTGTGTGACAAATTCAGCAGGCTCAAAACTAGCATCATACAGCAATTCATTTTTCTTAAATATTGCGAATTTAGTACGGCTGTTTCCTATATCTACAATTAAGTTCATTACGTAAAGATATACAACTGTTTAATCTGGTTTAATATCCTTGTGTATAATTTGCGCTATACCAAAGGTGATGCTATTTACCTAAAGCCTACTTTACCCGTTGTATTTTATAGCCAAGCTATTCTAAGCGCCCTAGACCTAAATTACTTTCAATTTTGGTCTAGTGAAAATTCTTTTTAAATAATAGTAGGTAAATTACAAATTAGAAATTATATTTGCAGCCGCTTATAGCGGCATGGTGCCTTAGCTCAGTTGGTAGAGCAATGGACTGAAAATCCATGTGTCCCTGGTTCGATTCCTGGAGGCACCACATTAAATCCTTACTTCATAGTAAGGATTTTTTTGTTTTAGGTACTTTAGTGTATGACTTTACAGTCTTCTACAAAACTTTGGATCAAGACTAATTGTTGTGTTTAAGCAAAAATGTTAGTTAGTCTAAAGAGAAAGAATTCTACATTTCTCACCCTTCTGAATTGTGCTCTAAATGCTTTTATCTTAGCGTTGAAAGATTCCGCTGAAGCATTTGTGCTTCTGTTGTCGAAGTAGTTTAAGATGTTCTTGTGATGTACAGCCATTGTTCGGATCAAACACAACTTTTGTGCTTGATCCAAAACTTTCTAAAATTGTTTTTTCTTTAAGTGCGTAAAGTAATTTTACTCAGTTTGGCTCTTGCGCCTTTCCAGCTAAAAGCCGAATAGTAGGATAAACTACTAGTCCGTATCCTACTATAACATGTAACTAAAATTCACCTACGTAATACAGATTTCCCAATTTAAAGTCACTCACAACTTTTATGCTTAATCTAGGATTTCCTAGAACTAGATAATCTTTCTCAAATTAATAACGTTATGTACTATTAATACTCCTTTATCATAGACTCGGACCTGTTGCCGGCCTTGGAGAGGCAGGTACAATTTCAGTCTGTTTTCTTTTTGCATTAATAGCTACTACTGGTAAAGCAGTAGGCCTCCTACCTAGGCCTACTATAGATGCAACATCTGCGACCACATTAGAGCTAAATTTCCAGAGTTCTGTAATAAGACTAGGAGATGCTAATGGTTGTTGTATAGGGTTTTGTTGCGAAGCAAAGTCGGGCGAATTAGCACCGCCAGTTATCTCTTCAAGGTGCCTTTGCGCTATATTTTTTCGTTCCATATTTGCATCACAGTGCTTACTATTTGCCTGTGCAGACATAAAATTTGCTTTAGGCAATAATTTTCTATTCGCACGAGCTATTTTTTTCATAGCTCTATATTTTGAAAGTATTCTATCTCCTACAAGAGGCACAGCTATAAAACTTATCGCAGGCCCTACAATTGGCAAGTCTTTTGCTAAGAGCACTAATCCCGCTAACTCTGAAAGGACGCCAGCTGCAAAGTGGCCTGGTGCACGGAATAGATGCTTCACGCCAGCTTTTGTTAATTTATCTGCCTCGTTAGCGGTCTGCATACTATACTTTCTAAACGTTTCCGCACCAATCTCCCCACCTAGTAGCTTTTTAACGGTAGGATTAATTTTTTCTATTTCTACATAGGTGTTTACAGTTTGGATAAATGCCTTTTGTGTAGCTATCGCTGCACTATCACCGTTACTTAAGAAGTGGTTACGCAACTTTTCTAAGTTTTCTTTATATACAGTTTTCTTGTCTACACTTTCCCGTATCATATCATTACCTGCATCTGCAACTAAGAACGCTATCGCATAATCTACCTCTACTTTCGTGTTTTTAGGTTTCCCATAGTAATTGGCGGTTAGAGCTTTTGACACATCCTCACCGGCCTGAGCACCTAGTTTAGACATTGCTTTAGAAGTTGTTTTTACAATAGCATCTGGGCTGGTGTCTGCAGGATACAGCGCTTCTTCAAAAAGAATCTCCTTAAAATAATTAAGATCTTCTTGTGTTAATTCTTCCTTTACCGTTAAATCCAATTCTTTAGCCAATGCTTCAAAAGTTTCTTTTTGCATTAAATTTTTATAGGTATTATCTACAATAACATTTTTAAACTTCAAACCCTCTACAACCTCTTCGGCTCCTAATAAATCTTTAGCACTCTTACCTTCTGTAATTGCCTTTAAAAAAGTTTTAGAATTTTCAGCAGATCCTCTCCATTGTCCCTCCTCATTCTCTAGTATTGCCGAAGATTTAATAGCAAGTACAGGTACTCCGCCTTCAATATTAGCGGCCAGATTACCTGATTTTTTTACTAATTCTTCGCTATGTCCATAATAAAGTATTTCTTCTAAGTTTACGTCAAAATCTGGAAATTTTTGAGACATGCTTTCAAAGCTTGTATCTAAATCATCCATATATTGATGTGGCCCTAGTAACTGATTTAGGCTTAATTTCTCTATGGCTTCTAGTACATTATCCTCTGTTATTGGAGAGTCTATATTACTTTTTATGTTCTGATTATAATATTCTATGAAAGCTGCCTTGGGTGTAATATCATTAACTTCATCTGTAGTAGCGTCTTTTTTTCCCCATGGGAGAAGATTCTTTATTGTATTAAGAAGGCCTTTTTTTTCTGGGCGTGCTCCTTCTCTTACAACCCCATTATAAAGAGCTATCCACTTTTCCTTTAATGCATTTTTAAAAATTTCCTGTTTGCCTTCGTCTAAATTTGCAACTACCACTTTCTCTAAAGGACTCGCTTCAAAAACATCCGAAGCTAATTGTTTTAAAACATCTTCACTCCCATCTATGCTAGGGGCAACGGCGTCACCCTCATTTATAGTAGGTAAATTTGCCAGAGGCGGCTCTATAATTACTAACCTTCTTCTACTAGATCCAGACTGGCTCCATGAACTTACATTTCTCCCATATTCCTCTATTCTAGAAGCCTTAGACCTATTTGCCTGTGAATTAAACAACTCATTTGTATAATCTAGCATTCCAGCTTTTGTGACTTCTCCTTTATAAACGCCCCCAGCTTTATCTACTGCACTTATTATTTCACCTAAAGTCTTCACAAGAAATTTTTCTTGACCTTGGCTCATCTCTGCGGGCTTAACCCTTAAGGTTTCGTTTAACTGCAGTGAAGGTGTCTGCCCAGCATTTAGCTGTTTTAAATCTTTTTTTAGAAGTAAATTGCGTTCTCCTTGTATATCATATATTTTTTCATTCGCCAAACTAAAAGCAAGATTAGCTTGGGTTAAATGAATGCCATTTGCCTTTTTTTGAAGATGTATAGATCTTGCACGTAACCCGTACGAGGTTGCAAACAAACCAACACCTACTGCGCTGAGAGCAAGAGAAGCACCTAAGGTAATTGGTGCACCAAGTAACCCAGCAATAGCGAACCCAACACCTACTGTACTAAGCACTATACCTCCTCCAAAAAAAAACTTCATCCATTTTAGGAGCTTTAATGCCGTCCTGTTCTTTTTTTGAACCTTATCCGTCTCTAAAAAACCAAAATCTCGCCATGTTTCCGCACCAGCAGGACCGTTTAGGTAAGTTTGTATTTGTTTATTCTCATTTTCAATAGTTTTGTAGCTATTTACAGTTTGTATAAAGGCCTTTTCTTTTAAAACCTTTAAACTATCGCCATTAAGGTTACATTTTATACTATTTTGTAGGACATCGTCATAAAAGTTCTTATACGAAACCTTTTTGGCTAAATCTTCCTTTATTAAGTCCCCACCACCTTCATTGGTCAAATTACCTACAGCAAACTCTAATTCCACAGCACTAGACCTAGGGCTGTCATACACGTTGGGCATAAGTTCCTCCGCTACAACAGATGCTTTCATAGCATTTAGCTTTGAGCCAGCCTTTGAAACCAACCTACCGATATTGTTTGGACTTATATTGGAAGGATAAACCGCTTCAGCAAAAAAGATTTTTTTAAAATAATTTAAATCTTCTTGATTTATACGGGAATCTATACCCATATTGTGTGTAGCTGCTTGGTTTTTAAAACCTTCTAAACTAAGAGATGTATTTAATGAAGGGCAAAGCTGAAGTTCTACAGGACGCCCATTCTCGTTTTCTTTACCAATAAAATCAATAGCAGATTTTCCGTCTGCAATATTTTTAAGAAAATTTTTAGGCTCCGCAGCAGATGCGTGCCATAAGCCCACTTCGTTCTCCTTAATTTCTGAAGATTTCACAGAAAATATAGGAATACCGTTATCGTCAATTTTTCTTGCTAATGCAGCTGTATTTTCACTCAGTAAATTTGTTTCACCAAAACAAACAATCTCTTCTAAATTTGCATCAAATTGAGGAAAATTTTCTGACATTGAATCAAAGCTGGTCTCTAAATTATCTTTATATATGTGTGGTCCTAAAAGTTGTTCAAGACTAGCGCTATTAATATTTTCTTTTATATCATTCCCCAATAAACCACTTGAGATACCATCATTAAAATTTATCTGGTCTTCGGAGTGTGCATCTATACTGGCTTTATGTAATTCTTTTAAGTCTGCAGTTAATTTCGTTTTTAGCTCATCAGTTAACCCTACTATTAAAACACGTTCTACTGGACTAGCATTATACGTTAACTTGGCTAAATCTTTGATATTCCATTTTGCCGCTTCAATAACAACCAATCTTGACCTAGATGTTTTTGAATCTACCCATGCCTTAGGATCTTTAGCATATTCCTTTTCTGAACTTATTATAGCTTGGTTTGCTTGGTTTGCATATAAGTCTAGTGCAAAACTAAGCTGCTTTTCTCTATCAATTTTTTCATTAACTCTCCCATCAACAGGACCTAAATCCTTGTTAACGTCCTCCATCACATCATCTAGAACCTTCTCGTAAGCGAGTACTACTTTATTTTTTTCAGTAAAACCTAGTTTTTTGCTGGCGGTACTTCCTAAACCTCTTAACATCTGAATATTAGTTTTCTTAGTTTCCCCTAAGCTATTTTCTCGTGTATCCGCCATAATAATTTTATTTTAATCTGTACTAAAAATTCATTGCTGCCATTAGTAAGTACAAAAACTAGCTAAATACCCCCAAAACTATTAGATGAAATTTTTTCATTGTTAAAAAGGCCTACCTACTCAGCAAAATAGAAATTCTATTATACCCCTATTAATTTTGAGGTTTTATGTATTCCAGAGTTTCGTTACTATTTTTAATATTCATAACCTCTCTAACAGCTTTCCTATTTTATCTATTTTTATACTCTTAGGTTCAATTAGTTAGTTCTTTACAAAACTAACATTCATTCATTGTGCTTTAGAAAAGCCTATACCTCTATTTAGGTTGCTATAGAGGTCTCTAAAATCAATTTTCATTACTACTCCCTACACTTTAGGCTAGTTTAGCCTTTTGAGCATTACTTCTAATAATAATCAGATCATGCCTATTATATTCCTATAGCATTATGTTAAAAGCGCAAAAAATAATTTAATTGATTATGAGTATGATAAAAACTGGCTGTATCACCTCCTAAATTTGGGATAGTGTTGTATTCTAAATTGATTTTCTAACCCCATAGCTATAATAAATTTCATGCAACAATCACCATTAAAGTGAATTCTATTTGAATTTATAATTTCATGTATTTCTTAGCGAATAATTTCGTTGAGCTACCATTTAAAATCGTTAATTTATTAAGCGGGACTAACTGCTAAAAGACTATTCTTCTAAGCAAGTCAAATTTCTATAAATAGATCTACAAGGAGATCAATATTGATCTCCTTAATACATTATCCTTAACAATTCGTTATTGAAATTATCACTAAACTTGAGTTCAATTAATAATGGATAAATTAATAGATATCCCTATTAGTGCCTCTACCAGCCCATCCCCCTAAGGATTTTATTCCTTTTTTGACAAAATTTGACTATTAAATTTCTTATCTAAAAATATAACTATCTAAAAACCAGCAATACCGCAATTTTCTAATAATAACTTAACACTAAGTTCATATTAGCAGATAGGGGGTAAAAGCTTTTTTAGGATACTTAGGTATGTACTATAAAGCGTAAGATGTAATGAAAGATATTAGTTGGATAAAATTTAGCAAAGGGGAAAGCCTAGATGCTAGGAGAACATATTTGAGTAACATTTTTAAGGACAAAGAGAAGAAAATTAATAAATTGCTATTTGTTGTTAACCCAGTGAACAACAATGACACATCAATTAGTTATTGGAAGAAGAAAAAAATACAATCTATAAATTTTCTTAAAGATGCTCTAAGGCATACGGTTTTACCGTTTCCTATTACTTGGTCTCATGGAAATACAGATAGGCTGGTGAAGAAAAACACCATTTCTATGGAAGATTATGCGATGGGAGAATACTATCATAAAGATTTTATTTCCGCTCTTAGAACTGGAGCTCCTCAATATCGGTCTTTTTTTAGTGCAGTTGCCTTTACCACACTTTCTTTAGGAACTCTAGCAGCATCCATTTTTAGTTTAGGAGCTGTACCCGCATTTATTGTAGGCTGCATAGGTATTCCTATGGCTGGATACTTTGGCTACGTTGCAGTAAGAGCGTCAAAAAAAACGTCACAACAAGTAGGCGTTTTAAAATCTAAAATGGCATCTCTAAAGAAAAATGAAATTTTAGAAAAAGAATTTTCTAAAGTGTATGATTTTTGTAGGTTATTGGAAGGTGAAAAACAAAATCTATCCAAAAATCCAATGAATTCTGAAGATGCATGGAATTCTATAGTAAATACAATTGAAGAGCGATTTAATACCGAAAATAAGGATGATAAAGAACCTTTTCTTCTTAAATTATTAGCTAAAGATCTTCAAAAATTCATTGATACTAATATAGTTGAGTCTGATACTTCAAAAAATGTCATTATTGAATTAGACGCTTTAATTAAACGTATTAGAGAAATAAATATAAAAAAATCCTATTATACAATCTCAGGAGACTTAGACAACAAATTAAAAAAGATTAGAACAGAACTAGAAAAGGGGCAAGGGAATACTAAAAATCCTAAGTTAATTTTGCTAGATGCTCTAGAAAAGTTTGAAAATGAAACATGGTGTATAGATAAATACAAAAGGCATATTGAAGCGTCTGAACTAAGTATAGAGGATAAAAAATATTTTTCTGATAAACTTGGTGGATTCGAAAATTTAAACTTGGTAACTCCGTTAAAGAACGCTCGTATTTTAGAGATGAAAAAATTTATTGAAGATGCTATTTTGCAGAGTATACGAGATATGCATGGAACGGACCATTCTAGGGATAATAATCCTGAAGCGCATTCGAGAATAGAAAGTGAAATGATTAGCGATCGGACATTAAGTCTAAGTACTTTATCTTCACAAGTAGAACTTGATGATACAGACAGGCAAGGTTATGATAACCCTTCTATAATACACAATTCATATCTTACATTGAGAGCAAATCTAGATGAAATAGCTCGCCTTTTTCGCAGGACTCCTGATGATACTATTTGCAGAACCGAAAACTTGGACAGTGATGGGAGTACAACTACCCGCGCAACAGCTAGCCTTCGTTCTACTACGGAAAAAACTCCACCGCATGAAGTATATAATGGGGAAGTACATGCATTTCCTCAGACACCGCTAACCGCCTTAGCTCTCGAAGCAGATAACGAGCGGTACCGCCGTAATTGTCCTGCACCGCCACCGAGTTGGGAGCGTCTCTTGGGTAGTAACAGGAGTACAAACGAATTTAACAGAACACCTACATCCAGTATAGATAACTCTATTAATAGTTCAACCTCAGAAACGTGTTCGAACCTTTCACGTTTGTCTCCAGAACTTATAGGGAGACATGATCGCTTATCTAACAAAGGATGGAAAGTACGGCGTGTTGTTCGCGCTCCAGGATATAAATTAACTCAATTATCAACTGACAGTTTCTTAGTTCAAAGAAAACACTGAAATCAAATAAGCTAACTAGTAGTGCTACATTTAAGGTGATTACAATTAAAACACCAAAGACATAGCCCCATTAAATAGCACCTTTTACTTAGTAGTAGTATTAGTAGTAGTGCTACTATGGTAGTTTGCCAAACCTCATCTACAACACGCATTATTTTGTTCCCGTCCATATAAATAGGCATTGCATCAACCTAACTTAATGTAAACGCACATCTTTGTAGTGAACCAAAAAACACTATAAATTATGTCTTTAGTTACTATTTTATTAAATATTTTCTTACCACCGTTAGCGGTATTTTTAAAGCACGGATTAGGAACTACCTTTTTAATAAGTGTAGTACTTACAATTTTTGCTTGGATACCAGGCGTAATACACGCTTTTATTGTAAACTAATTTTACTTATTTATCCTAGTACAAATACTATTAAATACATTTAAAAGAACAAGAAATATGAAAAAATTAATACTACCCCTATTAGCAGTTGCATTTTTAAGTAGCTGTAATATTAAAAAAGATGAAAAAGGTGCATTGCCAGAATTAGACGTAGATGTAACAGCAGATGCTGGTGCGTTGCCGGAATATGATGTAGACTGGGCTTCTGTAAATGTAGGTACTACTACAAAAACCGTTGAAATTCCTAAGATTATCGTGGTTATGGAAAAGGAAGAAGTAGAAGTTCCTTTCATAGATGTAGATATGCCTGGCGAAGATAAAATGGAACGCACCATTGTTGTAGAAGCTGAGGTTTCTGGTGTAGAACATGATCTAAACATTCAAGAAATAAGAGCAACTGAACGTAAGTTATATGTTATTTCTAAGTTAGACAAGATGACAACAAGTTTGGGTGATAAAACCATGCGTGTACAAGATCATATAGAATTGAATGCACCAGATTTAGATGTAGTACATATTATTTTAGGTGAGAAAGCAGACAATGTGTTGAATAACCAATACCACTACAAAAACACTATGGCAGAATTAGATGCTAAAGTAAAAGACGCTAAAGTAATTTACAGCAAATAAAACTTTTGGTTTGTTTGTTAAATGCCGATACTCTCAGTTTTGAGGTATCGGCATTTTGTATTTTATAATCGTTCTAAAAAACTACAACGCTATTATCAGTGCCACTTAGGTAATAAATTACGTGTGCAGGCAAATCATACAGTACTTGATGCATTATAGGACACAAGGCTTTAAAAACTTAGCAACACCATTGTAGTAAGTATCTACACTTTGAGTTTTTGATATGTACTCTTACAATTTAGTGAGAAGAAGTGCAATCAATTAACCAACCTAGCATATTACTATTGAATATAGTTCTTGCCTACCTCCCCTGCATTAGTTTTGCCACATACTTTCCAATAACATCAAACTCTAAATTTACAATAGTACCGACCGCATAAGACTTAAAACGGGTATTTTCATAAGTATACGGGATAATAGCCACTTGAAAAGTAGCAACCCCAGAATTTACTACAGTAAGGCTAGTACCATCTATAGTAATAGAACCCTTCTCTATTGTTGGGTTTCCCTTGTTTGCGTCATAAGAAAAGGAAAAATACCAACTGCCATTCTTCTCCTCTATTGCAGTACAGGTACCCACTTGGTCTACATGGCCCTGTACTAAATGACCATCTAATCTATTTCCTAAAATCATAGCGCGCTCTAAGTTTACAACAGCCCCCACACTTAACGCTTGTAAATTTGTTTTTAGTAAAGTTTCCTCTATTGCTGTAACCGTGTAACAGTCCTCTTTTGTAGAAACAACCGTTAAACAAACCCCATTATGGGCAACACTCTGGTCTATTTTAAGCGCAGACGT
>Ga0115567_10005728_pt1 | contig 11996 bp, 10 predicted proteins | sample COGITO_mtgs_1204_2_FD_88679 | JGI IMG/M metagenome (GOLD analysis project Ga0115567, IMG submission 88679) | Pelagic marine microbial communities from North Sea - COGITO_mtgs_120412 | ecosystem: Environmental > Aquatic > Marine > Epipelagic | place: Germany:Helgoland, sampling site Kabeltonne...
GCGGTTTTAATCACCATCTCGGAGGTCAGCCGCCCGGTAGTATAAAGAATCTTGTCGCCCGCTGTTGCCCCTTCTGACAACATCCAGCCTGCGATCTTGTCGACGGCGTTATGGCGGCCCACGTCCTCCATATAGACCAGCGGACGATCGCGGTGACACAGCACCGTTCCGTGGATCGCGCCCGCTTCAAGGTACAGTGACGGCGTGCGATTGATCTTGGCCGCCAGCGTATAAAGCCACGATGTGCGCACTTCAATCGCGGGCAGCGTCACATCCTCCAGCCCTTCCATCATATCGCCAAAGACCGTGCCCACAGCGCAGCCGCTGGTGCGGGTCTTGCGGCGCATCTTGTCCTCGTAATCCGTCGCGCGTGCGGTGCGCACGACAACCGTCTCTAGCTCTTCGTCATACGCGATACCGGTAATTTCCTCACCGTCCCGCAACATGCCTTGATTGCGCAGAAAGCCCAGCGCCAGATAATCGGGATAGTCCCCGATGGTCATCGCCGTCACGATTTCCTGGCCGTTCAGAAATATCGTCAGCGGGCGTTCTTCAACCACGCGGGTCTCAACCTGCGTGCCGGTATGGTCTGTGCCCGTCACGGCACGGGTCAGGCGCACGGCGTCCGGATCAGGCGCGATGATATAGCCGTCAAGATTATCCACGCGCGCCATTTGCATCCCCCTCGGACAGGTAGTAGTCGGTTGCAGGTAATCTAGGGAAATCTGATGGCTGCCACCACCTCGAAATCCATCTACCGCGAGGGTGTTGTGGCCGGCTTGCCCTTCATCCTCGTGATCATCCCCTTTGCCACGCTTTTTGGGCTGCTGGCCACCGAAGCAGGGCTGAGCGTTTTTGAAACCCTTGCGTTTTCCGTCGTCGTGATCGCGGGGGCGGCGCAGTTTACCGCGCTCCAGCTTATGCAGGAAAATGCGCCGACGATCATCATCATCGCGTCCGCATTGGCAGTGAACCTGCGCATGGCGATGTATTCCGCATCCCTTACCCCCTATATCGGCGGCGCACCGCTCTGGCAGCGCGCGCTGTGTGCCTACGTCACCGTCGACCAGTCCTATGTCGTAGGAATAGCCAAGTTCGAAAAATCCCCCGAAATGACTGTCCCGCAGCGCGTGGCTTATTTTCTAGGGGCCGTAACGCCGGTAGTTCCGCTTTGGTATGGATTCACATTTGTCGGCGCTTATCTGGGCAAGCAAGTACCAGAAAGCTGGGCGCTGGATTTCGCAATTCCGATCACCTTTCTGGCGATGATCGCCCCGATGTTTCGCACGCTTGCCCATGTGGTCGCGGCCCTTGTGGCTGTGATCGTCAGCCTGATCGTGTCGCAAATTCCCTATTCTCTGGGGCTGATCGTGGCGGGGGCGGCGGGTATGATGGCGGGCGCGCAAGTCGAACTCTGGACGTCGCGCGAGGCCGGGACATGATCGACAAGAGTGCCCTGTGGATCGTGATTATCGCGCTAGGCGTCGGCAGCTTTGCCTTTCGTTTTGTGTTTACGGGGCTTATCGGCAACCGCGCGATGCCGGACTGGTTGCTGCGGCATTTGCGTTATACGGCGGTCGCGATCCTGCCTGCACTGGTGGCCCCGCAGGTGCTGTGGCCTGCCGCCACGGGCGGAAGCCCGGACGCGCCGCGCATGGCTGCAGCGGCCGTTACGCTGACGGTGGGGATCATCACAAAGAACGTGCTGGCTGCGATAGTATCGGGCACGGCAACACTTTATATCTTATTGTTTTTTCTCAATTAGACCCTGAACACCATCGACCACATTGCCGCTGTCGTTCTCGAAATAATTGGTTGTTCTGACACCGGGGCGTGCCTCGATCTGTTCCATCAGCTTAAGTGGATAGAACCCTGTCCGGATACCCTCGAACCCCTGAACCTTCTTGAGGATACTGGTCGTTGCCTGTGCGCAATAGGCACTCGGCACAGTGCCATTTGATTGCACCAGCTGCAGCGCACGTTCGGCCTGAGCGGCCGTAACAGGGATTTCCTGGCTGACCACATGAAAATCGCTGCGAGCATGGGCGGATTTATAGGCCTGCACCCAGCGCGGTGACATGCCGTAAAGGACATCTGCGCGTTCCGGGACATCGGGATGGTTGAAGGATCCTGCGGGGTCAAACAGGACTGCTTGCGATCCTTCCACCAGCAAGGATGTATGCGCGCCCGCGCCCGAGCGGTTGTTGATCATCGTGAAAATGGTCAGTTTGGGTTGGCCAGTTGGACGGTAAACCTTGGCCTGAATCTCTTCGGCAGGAGATTCCTTGCCCTTTTCAGCACAGCCAACAAGCATCGCGCAGGCAAGTGCCGCGCACAGGATACGTTTCATGCCTTGTCCCCAACTCAGACCGATTAACGGATAAAGATCGCCATCAGCACCAGAATCACGACGATTACAATCGCCGTGCGTGATATCCATGTCATGAACCCGTCAAAGGTCTTTTCCTGAGTGGTGGTGTTCATGCTGCCATGTTCGTAGTCGGCCATCGCTGGAATATCCTTTTTTAGATCGTCGTTCTTGGGCGTGAGGTACGGCATTTCGCCGACGCTGTCACGCCGAAGTTAGCGTGGACTGCCCAGCGGGTCAAAGCGTCGCGGCATCCCCGTTCTGCTCCAGATCCTCGATCAGTCGAAACCCGATTCGATTTGGCTCTGTCGCTTCGACCTCCTTGGGCAACGCGCGCAAGACAACATTCAGTTGGCTCACATGCTGCACCAGTTGCATTTTACCGCCCGCCGGGTCAGTGCCATAGAAGGTCACGATATCAGGGTCAAAATAGCCCATTCCCTGGATCCGCAGTACGCCCGCCGTCGCACCGACAAAGCCCATTGCGACTTCGTGATTGTCATCCAGCGTTTCCTCGAATTTCTTGAGGTACAGTACGACCCGCTCATAGGCCCATTGTGCTGGTGACTTCGCCTCGACCGGCGTTTTCGATACTGCTTTGGGAATCACCTGCTGCTTGACGGTGGTCCGGGATGGATCGCTATGGAACTCATGGCAACGGGGCAGCGCATCTGCCTCAAGTGCCTCTGCGGAGGTCTCGATCTTTTCGTCCATGGTTCATCCTTTGCGCTGAAAAACCCAAGCCCCGTCGTCGCGCACGCTGCGTGTGGCATGGCCTGTTTGATAAAGGTGGCTCAGATGCGCCAAAGCTTCAACCATTGCGAGGCCATATTCGCCCTCACCTATCGCTCTTTTGAACAGAGGTGAGAAAACCTCGCCTGCGGATTTAGGCGTGTCGATGTAAGCCAAAAGGCGTTTCAGAGCACTGTGGTGATTGTCGATCAATTGCCGCATGCGGGTCGGCAGGCCCGTAAACGGCAGTTTGTGACCACCCAGAACCAGATGATCCGCGCGGGCCAGGGGTTGCAGCCGCTCACAGGCTTCCAGCCATTCGCCAATCGGATCAGCCATCGGTTCGGTGGCATAGACACCGACATTCGGGCTTATTGACGACAGGATCTGATCGCCTGCCAGGACAAGATTGTCGTCCCGGCTCCAGAAGGTCGCGTGTTCCGGCGCGTGACCGTTGCCCATATGGACACCCCACGTGCGGCCCCCCATCGTGATGCTGTCACCTTGCCGGATGCGGATATAGCCCAGCGGCATAGGGGCGACGATATCAGCAAAGTTAAAGGGGCGCTCGGACGCACGCTTGTCATAGATCGCGGGATCCATTCCGGCAGCGCGGTAGAACGCCAGCGTCTCAGGATTCGGCACCTCCTGCACGTCCAGCGTCAGCATCCGCGCGGTCAGCCATGCGGTGCGGGTCGTTACAAGCTTTGCGCCATGTTCCGTCTGGAACCATCCGGCAAGGCCGATGTGATCAGGATGATGATGCGTAACAACGACACGGGATATGGGTTTGCCGCCCAAGGGGCCTGCCATGATCTCCACCCAGATTGCCTTGGTCTTTTGGGACGCGAAGCCGGTGTCGATGATCGTCCAGCTGTCACCTTCGTCCAGCGCATAAACGTTAACGTGATCCAGCTTCATCGGCAGCGGCAGGCGGATCCACAGCACGCCGGGGGCGACTTCAATGCTGTGTCCCAGCTCTGGTGGCGTGCCAAACGGATAGCGCAGACCCTTGGGGGCAACATCCGCCATCAGGACGCCAGGTCATCAAGGCTCATGGCATAAAGATCGGACGATCCTATCTGCGCATGGGCCAGCAAACCGACATGTTCCGGCAAAAGCCTGTTTACGTAAAAACGGGCCAGCGCCTCGCGCGGCCCGCCCTTGTCGGCCATTGCGGCGATCAGATGGAAATGCGCGCCCAAAACACGCGCAAAGGCATACAGATAGGGCATGCCCCCTGCAAACCGGTCGGTCAAATCCTCTTGCGCGACCAGCCAATCCGTCGCTTCGCGCAAAGATTCGCTGGCTTGCCAGACCGCGTCGGCCATTCGCGGGAATGCCTCGCGGGCGGCTTCTGCGTGGGTTTCAACCTCGTCCAGCAGACGACCGGCCATCTCGCCACCGTCCATCATCTTGCGTGCCACCAGATCCATCGCCTGAATTCCGTTGGTACCTTCATAGATTGCCGTGACACGCACATCGCGCAAAAATTGCGCGGCCCCCGTTTCTTCGATAAAGCCCATGCCGCCGTGCACCTGGACGCCCATATCTGCAACGCGGATGCCCGTATCGGTGCCGAATGCCTTGGCGATCGGCGTCAGGAATGCGGCGCGCGCCTTCCACGCCGGATCACCCGTCGCGGTTTCCATATCGATGGAACAGGCACACGACAGCGCGATGGCCCGCGCGGCAAAAGTATCCGCCTTCATCGTCATCAGCATCCGGCGCACATCGGCATGCGCGGCGATTGTATGCCCGTGCAGAGACCGCCCCTGCTTGCGCTCAAGTGCATAGGCCATCGCGTGCTGAAACGCCGCCTCGGCCACGCCGATGCCTTGCCCGCCGACCCCCAGACGCGCATTGTTCATCATCGTGAACATTGCCGCCATGCCGTCGTGCTCCTCGCCGATCAGCCAGCCTTTGGCGTCTTCATATTGCATCACAGCGGTAGGCGATCCATGCAGCCCCATCTTGTGCTCCAGGCTCACGACATGCACCCCGTTACGCGGGCCGGGATCACCGTTTTCATCGGGCAGAAATTTGGGCACCAGAAACAGGCTGATCCCCTTGGTTCCTTGCGGCGCATCCGGCAGACGCGCCAACACCAGATGGCAAACATTGGCGGCAAAGTCGTTATCCCCCCAACTGATATAGATCTTCTGACCGCTGATATCGTAGCTGCCCGTCTCGTTCGCCACAGCTTTGGTCACCAACGCGCCGACATCCGATCCTGCTTGCGGCTCTGTCAGATTCATGGTGCCGGTCCAGTCACCGGAAATGAGCTTGGGCAGGAAAATCGCCTTGATCTCGTCGCTCGCATGATGCTCCAGCGCCTCGATCTGGCCTTGGCTCATCAGCGGTGCCAGTTGCAGCGACAGGCACGCACCACTCATCATCTCGTTGACGGCGCTGGTCAGCGCCATCGGCAAGCCCATACCGCCATATTCAGGATCCGCGGACATGCCGATCCATCCACCGGTCGCGATCGCCTCAAAACCCTTGTCGAAACCGGGCGACGTGCGCACCACGCCATTTTCCAGTCGCGCGGGGGTCAGATCACCGGGGCGTTGCAGGGGGGCCAAGACTTCATCGCACATCTTGGCAGCCTCGGTGAGGATCGCGCGGGTCACATCGTCGGTGGCTTCTGCAAACCTTTCGGTTTCACGCAGCGGCGTCAGCGGGACAACATTGTCAAACAGGAATGCGAAGTCTTCTGCAGTGGCGCGGTAGGGCATTGAGGTCTCCTCCAAAATAGAGCGCACGCTTGGCAATCCGGTACAGCGCGGGTAAGGCCTGCGTATGGGGCAGGATGGTATGCAGCCGCGCCCTTCGCAACCCGAACGCGGCGTCACAATGAGACCAGCCATGGACCTGAGCACCGAAATCTTGCGCGCCGATCGGGGTGGAATCGCGCGCGCAGCGGCGTTGCTCGCGCAAGGCGCGCTGGTCGCATTCCCAACCGAGACGGTCTACGGCCTTGGCGGCGATGCGCAAAACGGCACAGCGGTGGCAGACATCTTTGCAACCAAAGGACGGCCCAGCTTCAATCCGTTGATTATCCATGTCGCTGACTCGGACGCGGCACAGCAATTTGTCATCTGGAACGACACCGCAGAGGTCCTGACCGCTGCCTACTGGCCCGGGCCGCTGACGATTGTGCTCCCTCTGCGCGACGGCCACGGGTTGTCCTCGCTCGTGACGGCTGGCTTGTCCACGGTTGCGGTCCGCGTGCCAGCACACCCGGCGGCGACCGCCCTCTTGCGCGAATTCGGTGGGCCGGTGGCGGCACCTTCGGCCAATCCGTCCGGCAAGATCAGTCCGACTACGGCGGCCCATGTCGCCGCTGGACTGTCGGGCCGGATTGCCGCGATCCTTGATGAAGGTCCCTGCGCGGTCGGATTGGAAAGCACAATCATCGGGCTGGACGGCCCGGCCACCCTGCTGCGCGCAGGCGGTATCCCCTCCGAAGCAGTTGAGCAGGCATTGGGCCACCCCCTTGCACAGGCACCCGAAGGCATCACCGCCCCCGGCCAACTTGTGTCACATTACGCACCGGACGCGCCCATGCGTCTGAACGCGCGCGAGGTGCGCGGAGACGAAGTGATGTTGGGGTTTGGTGCCAGCGCAGGCGACATGACCCTGTCCGCCTCAGGCAATCTGCACGAGGCCGCAGCGCGACTCTTCGATATGCTGCATATGCTCAACGCTTACAAAAGACCGATCGCCGTGGCGCCGATTCCTGAAACGGGGCTGGGCCGGGCGATCAACGACCGATTGCGTCGCGCGGCCGCACCGCGTCAGGCGTGACCCGCGGTCGCGGATAGTCCAAGCGGATCGATTCCCAGTGATTTCAGCGCTGCATTCCATTTGGTTGAATCCTCCGCATCAAAAACCAGCGCCATATCCCCCGCACAGGTCAACCAGCCATTCTGACCGATCTCAGCCTCGAGCTGCCCGGGGCCCCAGCCCGCATATCCCAGCATGAACAGCGCCTTGTCAGGGCCATTTCCTGCCGCGATTTCCTCCAGGATATCCTGCGTCGCAGTCATTGCGAAACCATCCGGCAGCGCCAATGTTTGCAAGGAGGATTGGTAATCGTCGGAATGCAGCACAAATCCGCGCCCCGTCTCCACCGGGCCGCCAATATGTACCGTGAGGGAGGCGGCGATCCCGGAGAGGTCGATATCGAGTTTGTCCAGAACCTCTCCCAGCAACAGGTCGGCAGCGGGTTTGTTGATCATCAGACCCATCGCCCCTTCATCGGAATGGGCACAAACATAGATGACGGAACGCGTAAACCGCACATCGCCCATACCCGGCATCGCCACCAGCAGTTGCCCTGTTAGATCCATGTTGGCCTCACCATCGTTCTGATTACTCTTTCAGAATGCCGTCCTCTGCGCGTCCATGCAACAGCAATGGCGAAACATCGCTGACCCAATCGTGACTTGGCAAACGCGCCACCTGCGCGCATTGATGTTTCATGCTAAAGTCATTTTTCACCGCCGCAATCCTCTGTGCTAGTGCCTTGCCCTGCTGGGCGCAGGACACCATCGGCACCCCCATCACTGCCGAGATTATCGAGGGCTGGCGCACGTCTGACGGCACGCAAGTGACCGGACTGCGCCTGACACTGGCGCCGGGCTGGAAGACATATTGGCGCACGCCCGGCGATGCAGGCATCCCACCCCAGTTCGACTGGTCAGGATCAGACAATATCGGCGGCGTCGCTGTGTCATGGCCAACGCCGGAGGTGTTCGACCAAAGCGGCATGCGGTCTATCGGGTATTCGGATCAGGTTGTTTTACCACTGCATGTCCGGCCAAAGTCGGACGGACAGGCGATCACCCTGCAACTAAGCATGGACATAGGCGTGTGCCGCGACATCTGTATTCCAGAAACGCTAAACATCTCCGCCACACTCGATGCAACGAACAGCACACCGGTTCCGGCGATTGCAGCGGCCCTTGCCGAAAGGCCATTCGGCGCCGCCGAAGCAGGTGCGGGCATGGCAACCTGCACCCTACGCCCGAAATCGGGCGGGCTGGAGATCACGGCGCAACTGCCCCTTCCGGCTACAGGGGGTCGCGAGGTCGTGGTGATCGAACCGGGCCGCGCGGATGTTTGGGTCAGCGAAGCCGACACGGCACGGCGCGGCAATATTCTGACCGCCACCGCCGATATGGTGCCCGTGAAGGGGACCGGCCTCACGCTTGACCGGTCCGCCCTGCGTTTTACGGTGCTCGGGAAAAACCGTGCGGTCGAGTTGTTAGGGTGCACGCCGGGATAAGCGTAGGGCAGCATACCCCAGCGCCCCCCCGACATAGCCTGCAAGCGCCAGAACAGCCGCCCCTGCGATGAACGCTGCGACCGCACCTGCCATCGGGTTGAACCCAGCCAGAACCGGTAAGGCACTTGCGACGATTGGATGTACCGCACCTTGCCAAGCCGTCCAGCCCAACGTCAAAGCGCCCCAGACAATCAGCACCGACCAAATTGCCACAAGACCCCAACGCAGACCTGCAACCGGGGCACGCAATCCACGGCGCATCGCGCGGATCTGGCGCGCCACGTCATGCTGCGCGGCAAGCAGCGCAGGCACGACCAGCAAAACAAGCACCATTCCGAACCCCAAGCCGTAGACCAGCGTGATCACCGTGGGTTTAAGGAATTGTGCCTGCTGGCTTTGCTCATAAAGCAGCGGGGCCATGCCCAGAACAGTCGTCATCGTGGTTAGCATCACGGGCCGCAAGCGATCCGCCGCACCATCGATTATTGACGGGACCAGACCACGATCCTTGGCATATTCGTCGATGGTCGTGACCAAAACGATGGAATCGTTGATAATGATTCCCGTCATCCCCAACAGGCCAACAACGGTGAACATGCTCAGCGGGATATCCCACAGCGCGTGGCCGTAGATCGTGCCAACCAGCCCGAACGGAATGATCGCCATCACGACGATGGGCCGCGTCCAACTGCCAAAAACCCACGCCAGAACCAGATAGATGCCCGTCAGGCACAAGATCAGCCCGGTGAGCGCCTCTGACAGAAACGTATCTTCCTGCTCGCTCAGACCCGCAAGACGCCACTCGACCTGACGCTCGGACGCGATGCGCGGCAGAATATCCGCTTCCAGCATTTGCGTGATTTCCGTGGCGCGGGCCGGATCGTCCTCTGAGATGTCGCCAGTGACGGAAATCAACCGGATGCCGTTCTCGCGCCGCACGGTGTTGAAACCCGTCCGCCGATCCACGTTGACGATATCGGCCAGCGCCACATAGGCACCCGCTGGCGTGCGCATCTGCGTGCGGTCCAGAAAATCCGCCGTGAGCTCGCCCTCGGGCAGCTCAACCCGGATCGCCGCACTACGCGGGCCATCAGGGTACGTCGCCGCCTCGATCCCGCCCAGACGGTTGCGCAAGGCACGGCCAAGGCTGTCGATGGTGAAACCCAGCGCCTGACCCTGTGGCGTCAGATCAAGGATCAGTTCTTCCTTGTCATAGGCCAGATTGTCCTGCAGCGCGCTGATTTCTGGATATTGCCGCAAGGCGGACTGCAAATCCTCTGACGCAGCCTTTAGCGTCTGAGTATCAGCCCCGTAAAACTGCACGTCCAGCGCATCGCCACCGGGACCGGAATGCCAGCCACGAAAGCTGACAGTTTCCGCCATCGGATGGTTTACTACGCGCTCCTGCAAGTCAGCCACGAAAGCAAAGCTGGAATAGGGGCGCAGATCGGCATCTATCAGCTCGATTGAGATTCCGCCCAGCAGGTCATCATCCTTGCCATCCGCGCCGGCCAGACCGTAGCCCGAATTGCCCCCAACTTGCGCAATCACGTAATCCAACGGGTTGGTGCCATGCTGTTTCGCGTATTCCGCGCCAAGTGCTTCGGTTGCGCGTTGCATTTCGCGCATCATCTCGATTGCATCACCGCGGGTGGCACCTTCGGCCATGATGAAATTGCCGGTGACAGACCCGCGCTCCGGAGCATTGAAGAACCGCCACGGCACGTCGCCGCTGATGAACAGTGCCGCCTGACTGGCAAAAATCGTCAGGACACCGGCAAGGACAACATAGCGTCCGACGATCACGCCCGCCATAAGCGGCCGAAAGAACCGCTCGCGCAGGAACACAAAGCCGAGGTTGACCACATAGGACGGCGTATCCAGCCCATGCGTGCCAACCGTGTGCACATAGGCACGGCGCGCGGGCGGAATCAGCAGTAGGATAAGTGCGCTCATGCCTAAAACGACCGCCGCTGCCAGCTGCACGGCATCCAGCAGGCCGATGCCAGTCGCCACGTTTTCGGTATACCGTCCCCACAGATGCGCGCCAAGATAGAGGGCACCTGCGGACAGCAACGTCGTCACCACACCCGTCGACACCACACCGGCCAGCATCTTGCCACGACTGTATTTCATCGCCCGTTGCGTGCCCGCCAGTGCGTGCGACATGTGGTGTGGCAGGATCAGGAAACATTCCACCAGTGACGCGGCCAGCACGGCGATCACGGTGAAGGGAATGTCACGAATGAGATCGCCGAACCGCCCGCCCACGGCGACCAGCCCGAAGAACGCGATAATCGTCGTGAGTGTCGCGGCAAAAACCGGCATCGCCATGCGCTGCGCTGCATTCTCTGCCGCCTCAACTGCTGTTTCACGCGACGTTCGGTAGCGGTGATCGGCATGTTCGCCAACCACGATGGCATCGTCCACCACGATCCCCAACGTGATGATCAGCCCAAAAAGCGAGATCATGTTGATCGTCAGCCCACCCAGATACATCAGGGCGATGGCCGCCCCCATCGCGACGGGAATACCGGCGGCAACCCAAAAGGCCGTGCGGGCATTGAGGAACAAGAACAGCAGGCCAACCACAAGGCTCAGACCCACAAGCCCGTTCTCGATCAGCAGATCAAGACGCCCGGTAATCGCAGCGGCACGGGTGCGGATCAATTCAACCGTGACCGACGCAGGCAGACTGGCCGCAAGCTGCGCGGCGACGGCTTCGACCTTTTCCTGAATGCCGATGGCATCACCCCGGTCAGAACGATCAACGCGAATTGACACCGCCGGATCGTCACCGACGAAGAAACTGCGTTCTCGGTCAATACCTTCTGCAATCACTGTGCCGACATCGCCGACGGTCAGACTGGATCCATCAGGGGCGGTACGCAGGACGATACCGGCGATATCCTGTGCGCTGCGCTTGGCTACACCCGTCCGAACGCGCGCGTTGGCACCGGTCACGTCGCCGGCGGGATCAGCATCGACTTCTTCGGCAATCGCAGCGGCGATCTGGGCCATTGTGACGTCATGCGCAATCAACTTGGCGCTCGGAACTTCAATCAGAATCTGCGGCGCGGCGACGCCTTGGATCGTGGTTCGCGTGACCCCGGCGGCGAACAGGCGGGTAACAAATTCATCCGCGAACCGGCCAAGCTGTTCCGGCCCTATGGGCCCGGTGATGACCACATCTGTGACCCTGTCACGCCATGCGCCGCGACGTACCACGGGGTCTTCTGCCTCTTCGGGCAGGGTCGTAATTGCATCCACCGCTGTCTGAATGTCCGTTGCCGCGCGCGCCATATCCCAGCCCGGCTCGAATTCAAGGCTGATGACGGCGCTCCCTTCGCGCGACGTACTGGATGATGATTCCACACCCTCGACACCCAAAAGCGCCGTATCAAGCACTTGTACGATGGCCGCATCGACGTCCTCGGCCCCCGCACCCTGCCAGACGGTCGTGACGCTGACGTTGTCGATAATAACGTCTGGAAAAAACTGCGCCCGCATGTTGGGCGCAGATGCAAGTCCAGCGACCAGCATCACGACCAGCAACAAGTTCGCCGCTGTACTGTGACGCACGAAATACGACAGCAGGCCACC
>Ga0115567_10005730_pt1 | contig 11993 bp, 7 predicted proteins | sample COGITO_mtgs_1204_2_FD_88679 | JGI IMG/M metagenome (GOLD analysis project Ga0115567, IMG submission 88679) | Pelagic marine microbial communities from North Sea - COGITO_mtgs_120412 | ecosystem: Environmental > Aquatic > Marine > Epipelagic | place: Germany:Helgoland, sampling site Kabeltonne...
GATTTTCCCATGCAAGCGATAGAGGCGTCAGACCTCATCATAACGCTCGGTTATGACATGGTCGAATACGCCCCGGAATCCTGGAACCCAAAAGGAGAGAAAGACATCATTCATATTGATTTCCTTCCTGCGGAAATTGATACGCATTATATTCCTGACATCGAAGTCGTCGGGGATCTGGCGCACGCGATTTGGATGTTAAACACCCGCGCCGACGCGGACGGCTGTCCTGAATTTGACTTTGCGGAACAGGCCGAGGTTCGAAAAACCATGCAGGCCGAATTTACCAAACATGCCGAAGACGACACCAAAGGCTCTATTCGGCCGCAAAAAGCTTTGGCCGATGTTCGGGCGGTGCTCGGCCCTAATGATATTGTCCTCTCCGGTGTGGGCGCGCATAAAATGTGGATCGCGCGGAACTATCAATGCCATAATCCGGCGACTTGTATTATCTCAAACGGGTTTTGCTCAATGGGTATGCCGCTTCCTGGGGCAATTGCGGCGGCGCATAGCCTCCCGACCGTCAAGACACTGGCCATTGTCGGCGACGGCGACGTGATGATGAATGTGCAAGAGATGGAAACGGCCAGTCGGCTGGGCTCGGATATTACAGTTCTGGTCTGGGAAGATCATGAATACGGCTTGATCGCGTGGAAACAAGAACAGGAGTTTGGCAAACATACGCCGTTGAGTTTTAATAATCCGGATTGGATAAAGCTGTGCGAGGCGATGGGCTGGCAGGGGGAGCGGTGTGAAAATTCAGTGGATTTGAAAGCCGCCTTGAAGCGCGCTTTGGATTTTAACGGGCCGTCAATGGTCATCATCCCGATTGATTATTCCGAGAACATGAAACTCACGCAGCGCTTAGGCGAAATCGACACCGTCTTTTAAGCGATGAGTCGTTTATTTAAAGAAATTGACTATCGGGAGACCCCCATTGGCCCCATTAGCTTGCGTCGCAGACGGCTGATGTCATTGGGCGTGGATGTTTATGAAATTATTCTCGGCGAAGAACATCTCATGTCGAGTCTTTTCACGGCGTCTGAAATTGCTTTAGCCAAACTCGGTTTGGCGGACCTCCCTGGGAAAGATCTGGACGTTGTCGTTGGCGGTCTTGGGTTGGGCTATACAGCCGGAGCTGTGTTGGAGGATAGTCGCGTTGGCTCTCTAATTGTGGTCGAGATGTTGGAGGCGGTCGTTGATTGGCATGCCGCGGGCTATCTTCCGCTTGATCCGCCGCTGGGTGACGATCCGCGCTGTCGCATCGTCACGGATGATTTCTTTGCGCGGGCGCACTCGACTGACGGGTTTGACCCTGACGCGCCCGGACGGACATTTGACGCCATATTGATCGATATTGACCACACGCCGGATTGGCTGTTGGACGCGCGGAGTGGGAGTTTTTACAGCGAAGAGGGTCTTATGCGCCTCTCGTCACATCTCCGTCCCGGCGGGGTGATGGGGCTTTGGTCTGATGCGGTCGAAGACGCGGCTTTTACAAAGCGCCTCGAGACAGTTTTTGACACAGCCCGGGCGGAACCCGTCACGTTTGACAACCCCTTACAAAATAAACCTTTCGTCCAAACGGTCTATCTGGCGAAGAAAGCGACGACTGAGCTGTAAATTTAACAGCCGCTGTACGTGTAAGGATGGATACTGTTTCCAGAATCAAAAAAGGTAGCGCCAAGCGCTACCTTTCAAAAAACTAACTTAAAAGCTTTAGAGCGCAGCGCGTCTAATAGTCGAAGTTAAGCTCGACCCCGACCTGACGTCCCTTTGCCAAAGGCGCAAAGGTCCCGCCAAGTGGAACGCCGCCAAGCGCGCCTGGGAGCTGTGTATCATTGCCGTGTTGCACATCATTGGTCAGGTTTTTACCGTAAATGGTCAAAGACAAATTCTCGCTGCCTAATCCAAATGTCAGACTGCCGTCGACGCGATCCGCCGGGTTTAGAATACCCAAATTGCTATCCGTATAGGCCGCGGCGTCTCTGTGAGCGTAATTCACATTCAGAGTCGTTTCGCCCAAAGCCGGGATTTTTGTCGAATAAATAAATCCAGCATTTGCCGTCCAAGGCGATAGGCGAGCCAGTCTTAAATCTTCATCTGCTTGATCAATTGCGCCGTCACTATTGAGGTCAAAAGTCACAGAGGTATAATCGCCGTCCGTATAGCCGACAGACCCGGTTAGGACGAGACTGTTACTGACCGGATAAGTCGCTTCAAGCTCGAACCCTTTAATATCAGCATCGGCCACGTTCCGAATAACTTGGACAACACCCGTTGTCGGATCTGAGAGGTTGATTTCGCGTTGTAGGTTGTTTGCCTTGTTAAAGAAGACCGCCCCATTGAAGCGCGCCCCGGCAACAGGCTCTGATTTAAAGCCGGCCTCGAAGGAATCAACCCGCTCATCCTGGAAAGGACCCGGTCCAAAATTCACCGTGTCAGCGGCTGTGTTCCGGAAGTTATAACCCCCCGCGCGGTAGGCGCGGGACCAAAATCCGTAAACCCGAACTTCATTATTCACTTCATAACCAAAGCCTACTTTTGGCGACCAGTTGTTGGTTTTGAATGTGTCGTTAAAATCAAACCCGCACTCTCTTGTTGAACGCGTGTCGCCCGGGACCACAACACAAGGCGAGTTTACATTGGCCACGAGGGAGGCGATCTGGACGTCTTTTTGCTCGTCCGAATACCGAATCCCGGCATTTAAACTGAGTCGATCCGTCAAATCATATTCACCCGCCGCAAAGACCCCGTAAGTTTCAGAGTCTTGAATGCCGCCGCCGTCTTGGGTCAGAGCGGGCCTTACACCGCCTGTCGCAATCCCTAAAAGGTCACGCTGCTCGCCGTAAAAAAGATCTTGGGTGAAATAGTAAAAGCCTGTCGTGAAATCGAGTTTATCATCAAGGAAACGGCCATTGTAGCGGATTTCATTTGAGTATTGTGTTTGCTGAGTCCCAAAGTTTGCATGGAAGAAATAACCAGGGGATCCATCGATATCGCTTCGGCCAAGCTGCGAATATTTTCTATAGCCGAAAATATTGGTGATCGTACCGTTACCAAAGCCAACATCCAAATCCGCCCGGGCACTGAATTGATCCCAGTCCGCGTCATTATCGCCTTCTTCGTCAATTGAAAAGTCGAACGTCTCGCGGTCAAAATTGACGACTTGTCCGTCAATACCAGACCCATTTGTATGGGATTGAGCGGCTGGGCCTTGGCCTTTGGTATCGCCCATTTCATATTTCAGCAGTAATTCGAAATTGTCACCGGGCGTGAATTTAGCGGCTGTCCGGATGAGGGTTGTTTGAGATATGCCAAAATTCTCGCCGTTAAAAGAATTTTCGAACCAACCTTTGTCATTGTTATGGTAGACGCCGACTTTCACAGAGAGAAGGTCTTCGACAACAGAGCCAGACATTGTCCCGGACGCATAATAATTTGCGCCTGTTCCGCGCAGACCTGATTCAGCGGCTAACTTGCCTTTGAAGGTAAATTCTTCCGTTGGGTCGCCGGTATTGATCAAAACAGCGCCGCCCGTCACATTACGTCCAAATAAGACGCCTTGTGGGCCCCGTAGGGTTTCAACCGATTGTAAATCGAATGTGTCTAGAACAACGCCTGCGTTAATGCCGAGGTAAACGCCGTCAATGAAAACACCTACAGCGGGGTCAATGGACGGAATAGAAGAGTTTACGCCAAGTCCGCGAATGGAGAAATTGGCTGTGCCCTTGGCCGTTGCAATGTCATCAAGCGCCACGTTAGGCATTTTGAAGCTGAGACTGGAAATGTCGCGCACTTGCAAGGCGTCAAGTTGATCTGCCCCAAAGGCTGTGATCGCAATCGCGACGTCTTGAACATTTTCACCGCCGGCTTTTTTTGTCGCCGTGACGATGATTTCATCCGTCAGCACACTCGCGGATTGGGCATTGGCTGAGACGGGCACGAGAAGCGCCGCCACGATAAGTGAAAGTGCAGAGGCACGATTAGTGAAGTTAGAGCGCAAGGTGTTTCCCCCAAAATTGGCTTAATTATTATTCATCATTATCATCACGAATTTATCAGCCGGACACAAATATATTTATTATTGTTAGTTCCGCTAAAATATGTTCTTATGAAGGATGCTCAAATTTGATCATATACGACATTTTTTAGCCACGGCAGAAACGGGGAGCATCAAAGACGCGGCAGAAAAAATCAGAATTTCTCCCACCTCTATTCGTCACTCAATAGAAAAGCTAGAGACAGGTCTGAACACCACGCTTTTTGTGAGACGTCCGTCTGAAGGGGTTACATTGACCCATGATGGGCATCGCCTGCTTAGTCGCACAACGCATTTAATAAGCGAAGTCGAGGATATTGAGGCCCTTTTCATCTCCTCTAAAAGAAGGCTTCGGGGGGAGCTTATTGTGGGGTGCCAAGAGGGGATTACCTGGTCTTTGGCCCCACGCGCCATTCATCTTATGAACCAGGCGCATCCGGATGTTAATATTTCTGTCAAAACGGTTTGGATGGAAACGCAGTTTGAAACCCTTGATAAAGCGGAAGTTGATGGTCTGCTAACCTTCACTTTGGATGAAGTGACAGAGAAAAGGTACCGATCCACCGTTTTGTGCCGCCCTCAAGCCTGCGCCATGATGCGCAAAGGACATGATCTGGATACGGGGAAGCCTGTCGAGCTCGCCGACCTCGCGAAATACCCCCATATTTTCATACAGGACGGCCCCGCCATGAGCCTGTTTTCAGGCATGTATCATAAAGTTGGGTTGGAGCCAGTTCTCTACATGTATAGTAATATTAGCACGGGGGCCCAATCCGTTATTGGGCGAACAGATGCTATTTCCCTTCGAATCCTCAGGCCTGCCATTGGGCTTACGCCCCTGGGGGACGGAATGGTCGTACCGAAAATTAAAGACAAAGTCCAAAAGCCGTGGCTTGTCGCAGTGATGAATAATAACAGACGCCCATTAGTCGTCGATAAAAAGACGGAGTTTATCCGAATTTGTCAGAAATTATTCGACGAGGGCCAAATGAAAAAACATATCTATTATTAACGCCCAACAGGATTGCTGTGTCTTTACGACGCGATGTTTAGTTTAAATAAAAGGTGGCTTTGAGTTCAAACCCGTATAATTTTGATTTCTGCTCAAGACGGCCCCCAAACTGGGCAACGGAGGCTTTCATCAGTCGCGCGCCAATGCCTTGAGGGGTATCTTCCTCACTGCGTCTTTGTTCTGGAACGGTGTTCTTACAGATCAATGTTAGCTCTTCGCCCGCCACCGATACATCATAATTAATTTGCACTTTGGCCATGGGGGCGGCGCCGTGTTTTACTGTATTTGCCGCGAATTCATTCGAAATGAGGCCGATAGCGCTGGCAATCTTAGGCCGCACAGAAAACTTTGGCGCTTTTGACGTTACATGGACGTCAGACGGCAAGGACGACTCAAGATGACCCGCTAAGGCTGTCATGTAATCTTGCAGATCGACCTCCCCAGTATCGCTCCCATTATCACTGGAAAGATATATGGCCTTATGAACTGCAGAGACGGCGTCAAGTTGGCGACGCACGGCGTCGAAAGCCGCGTCAGCATCCCCCGTTTTTTGCGCTTCCGATTTATATAACCGAATAGCGCCTGCAATACTCGAAAGGCTGTTTTTGACGCGATGATCCATTTCGTCGCGTAAAACAGTTTGTGCTTTTAAGGCGCGTCGTAATTCTAACTCTCGCATGACCCGCCGGGCCAACACTGTTAAGGCCTGTTGCTGTTCTGCATCCAAGGTGTTCGGCTTGGTATCGAGGACACAGAGCGTGCCGATGGGTAAGCCGTTCTCCGCTTTGATTAAGGCCCCAGCATAAAAACGAAGACCGTCATCTGGAATACAGAGTTCATTGTCGGAGGTGCGGGAGTCTAAATGTGTATCTTCTATAAGGGTGAAATCCTGCTCGAGAATCACGTGAGAACAAATAGACGTCTCGAGAGGCGTTTCCCTTGTCCCTAATCCGACTTCGGCTTTAAACCACTGACGTTCGGCATCGATAAAGTTCACAACCGATATGGGCGTTCGGCATATATTGGCCGCCAACTGAACGATATCGTCGAAATCAGATTCCTTCGGCGTGTCGAGGATGTCGTAACTGTGCAACGTCGCGAGACGTTCAGCTTGACGCGGATGGTGAGTGGCTTTCATAAACCGTTTCTAACGTAATGTATGTCGGTTGCTAGTCTTTTGTCTCAAGCCGCCTCCTTTAGTTATGGAGGCCAGGTCTTATGGGGTCAGGGCTATGGGGATCAGAGCTATCGCATTAAGAAGTTTTAGCCTTCGCGGACGGGAAGCGCATGGTTTGATTTGATGAAAAAAGCCACTCCCGTTTGAGAGTGGCTTTGTATTTACGTCTTTCAGATGGGGCTAAATCTTGCCGTGGCAATGTTTAAGCTTTTTACCTGAACCGCAAGGGCAGGGGGAGTTTCGGCTGACGCCTGCCAGTTGTTCTTGGGACAGCTCTCCGCTTGGCGTTTGAGGGGCAGAGTCAGAAGAGGGGCTTGCCGATCCTGACGCCGCCGCTGCGCCGACCATATCCATAGGGGAGCGGGCCGATCTCGCAGTCTGAGGCGAATTTTTCAGCTCTTGAGCGGCGTTTTCTGGGATTCTTTGCGCCGCAGCCTCTTGATCCATCTGAGCGCGTTGCTGTCTCTGTACTTGGACGTTGAGGAGCAGAGTCATCATCGCCTTTGTGACGTCTTCGCGCAAACTTGTGAGCAGATTATCAAACAGGGTGAAGGCTTCGGATTTATATTCATTAAGCGGGTCGCGCTGGCCATAAGCCCGCATGCCGATAACCGATTTGAGACTATCCAATTGCTGTAGATGTTCGCGCCAGTTTTTGTCGATGACCTGCAACAGGATTTGTTTCTGAGCGCGGAGCATTTCAGAATCTTCCAATCCGTCAGAGAGCTGCTCAAACGCGTCGATCCCGGCTTTTTTCAGGCGGGCCAGCATTTCTTCTTCGGCAATGCCTTCTTCCTGAGCCCATTTATCAAAAGGAATATCCATGAGGATAGCTTCTTTTGTTGCCGCGTTCAGCTCTTTGACATTCCATTGTTCGGCATAGGCCTTTTTCGGAATATGCGCTTCAATGAGGTCTTCACAAAGCTGGTCGCGGAAATCCTCAATGACGTCCGAGACGTCTTCGTCGGTCATGAATTCCATGCGCTGTTCGAAAATCGTTTTGCGCTGGTCATTCATCACATCATCATATTTGAGCAGGTTTTTCCGAATGTCGAAATTGCGTTGCTCGACTCGTACTTGGGCGCGTTCAACAGCCTTGGACATGAAGCGGTTGGTGAGGTGTTCCCCTTCCTCAAACTTCATCGTGCTCATCATGGATTTAAGGCGGTCGCCGCCGAAAATCCGCATCAAATCATCTTCGGTGGAGAGATAAAATTTTGACCGGCCCGGATCGCCTTGACGTCCCGTCCGACCGCGGAGCTGATTATCAATCCGGCGGCTTTCATGGCGTTCCGTGCCGAGGACGTAAAGCCCGCCCGCCTGAATCGCTTTTTCTTTCAGGTCGGTAATTTGTGCCTTGATTTTGGCTTCTGACTCTTTTTGCTCGGCTTCAGACGCCGTCTCGGGAATTTCCTGCTCGACTCGCATATCCAGATTTCCGCCGAGTTGAATATCCGTTCCGCGTCCAGCCATATTGGTCGCGATGGTCACAGAGCCGGGCACCCCGGCTTGCGCCACGATAGAGGCTTCCTGGTCATGGAACCGCGCATTCAGGACGCGGTGATCGACGCCGCGCTGGGTCAGATATTCTGACAGGCGCTCTGATTTTTCAATAGACACTGTGCCGACAAGGATAGGTTGGCCTTTAGCGGATTTCTCTTCGATATCATCGACAATGGCTTTGAATTTTTCCTGTTCCGTGCGGTAGATAACGTCTTCATCGTCAATCCGCTGGATCGGACGGTTAGTCGGAATAACAAGGACTTCGAGGCCGTAAGTTTCGGCAAATTCGCCGGCTTCGGTTTCAGCCGTCCCGGTCATGCCGGAGAGTTTGTCATAAAGGCGGAAGTAGTTTTGCAGCGTGACCGACGCCATGGTGACGTTTTCCGGCTTGATATCGACATTTTCTTTGGCTTCGATGGCTTGATGCAGGCCGTCAGACAGACGGCGGCCATCCATCATCCGGCCGGTAAATTCGTCAATCAGGACGACTTCGTCCTTTTTAACGATGTAGTCTTTATCCCGCACATACAGCTTATGGGCTTTCAGGGCTTGGTTGATGTGGTGAACGACGGTGACATTTTCGACGTCATATAGGCTCTCACCTTCGAACAGGCCGCGTTCGGCCAACAGGCCTTCGATCTGCTCATTGCCTTCTTCGTTAAAGCTGGCGGTGCGGGCTTTCTCATCGACATCATAGCCTGCTTCGTCGATGAGCGGGATAATCCCGTCAATTGTACGGTAAAGCTCTGATTTGTCATCCGTCGGGCCGGAAATAATCAGCGGTGTCCGAGCTTCGTCAATCAGAATGGAGTCGATTTCGTCGAGAATAGCATAGACATGTCCGCGTTGGGACATTTCCTCGACGGAGAATTTCATATTATCGCGCAAATAATCAAAGCCGAATTCATTATTCGTGCCGTAAGTAATATCGCAATTATAGGCGGCTTTCCGTTGATTGCCGTAGGCTTCGTAATTATTGATGCAATCCACTGTCAAACCGAGGAAACTGAACACTTTTCCCATCCACTCGGAATCGCGTTTGGCGAGATAGTCATTTACCGTGACGACATGGACGCCTTTGCCGTTCAAACCGTTCAGATAAGCGGCGAGGGTGGAGACAAGGGTTTTCCCTTCACCTGTCCGCATTTCCGCGACTTCGCCGCGGTGTAGCGAGATGCCGCCGATCAGCTGCACATCATAATGGCGCTGTCCCAGCGTGCGTTTGGCGGCTTCGCGAACTGTGGCAAAGGCTTCCGGGAGGAGATCATCAAGGGTTTCGCCGTCTTTCAGGCGTTGTTTGTAAATATCGGTCTGGGCGCGAAGTTGATCATCCGTCATGGCTTCGAACTGGGGCTCAAGAGCGTTAATCTTTTGGACGAGAGGACGCATTTTTTTGAGCTTCCGGTCGTCTTCGGTCCCGAAAATCTTTTTGGCAAGGCCTAACATAAAGAGTCCTGATGCTATATGGGTAGCTTTGAAGACTCGGGGCGGCTCTCCGCGGCGAGTATTAAAGACCCGGTAATTCTTTGTGTCGACTTAGGAAGCCTCCCTTGGTAAGTCAATAAATTGGGCCAGTTATCCTGCATTAAGCCTCAAATTACGCCCCAGGGGAGAAATAAGCCATGTTCCGACTTATCTTGATAATTATGGCAAGTTTTGCCCTCAGCCTTGGCGCTTGTCAAAAGGGCTCAAAAACATCGGACGGAGCGGAAAAAACAGGAAAATCCCGCCTTGGAGATGTCGAAATCGCCAAGGTAGGCGGAACTTTGATCTATCGTTCAGATGTAGAGCGTCTCGCCCTTGAAAGAGGCCTTCTTAAATCTGGGGAAACTCTATCAGAGACAAACCCGGCTTTTCAGAGCCTTTTAGAAGAGCTGATCGACCAACGTGTGCTCTCACAGGCGGCAATACGTCGCGCCCTGGATAAGACACCCGAAAATAAGCGGCGGTTGGCCACAGCACGCGAACGCATCCTCGGCAATATTCTGGTTGAGGCCCATCTCAAAGAGACCGTAAATGAAAAGAGCATCCGCCGCATGTATGATCAACAGGCGGAATTGACCAATCGCGGTGATGAAGTTCAAGCCCGTCAAATCCTCCTCAGCGACGAAGCCTCGGCCAAAGCGGCGGAGAAAGCGCTCGCCGACGGGCAGGGCTTTGCGGAACTCGCCCGCTCGGTCAGCACAGATGCAGCCACGCGTGAAAAAGGCGGCGATCTCGGCTGGTTTACCCGCGATATGCTCAATCTGGATTTCACCCGCATTGTGTTCGGCACGCCCGTTGGAGAGCGTACGAAACCGTTTAAAACCTCTGCCGGCTGGCATATCGTCGAGGTGCAGAACCGCCGCGGCTCCCCGCAGCAAAGTTTTGAGGAGCTGAAGCCAAATATCGTGAAATTCATGACTTTTGATGCCATACAATCACTGATCCAAGACTTACGGCGCAAAAGCGAGATTGAAACCTTTTATGATCTCGAGTCCAAAAAAGCCGTTCCAGCGTCAGACGGAACGGACGAGGGGGGACCCCCCGATACCGAGACCAAAAACAAGACAGAGACCGAAAAAGAGACAGACCCAGAAGATGGCTGATTATAAACTTTCCCCTTTTGCTCCCAAAGACTTTCCCACTCTGCCGGCCCTCAAAGGTTTCACCCTCGCTACGGCTGAGGCCGGCGTGCGCTATAAAGGCCGCACCGACCTTTGGGTGTTAAGAGCTGATCCCGGAACGGCCTTGGCAGGTGTCTTTACCAAAAACCTCTGCCCCGGCGCGCCGGTGGATTGGTCACGCAAAGCCTTGAGCGCCAAAACGGACGGGCCGCGATTGGTGATCGTCAATTCCGGAACCGCCAATGTGTTTGGCGGTCAAAAGAGCCGCGACGCTGTGGTGGAAACCGCCCAAGGCGCGGCGGATATTTTCGGCGTCGATGCCGAGGCCATTCAACTCGCCTCGACGGGGGTTATCGGCGTGCCATTAATGGCGTCAAAACTTGTCGATAAATTCCCTGAAATAAAGAATACCCTCCACGCCGATGGTTGGGAAGATGCCGCCCGCGCCATTATGACGACGGACACGCACCCGAAAGGCGCCACGGCGACGGCGGACATAAAAGGCAAAACGGTGACGATAAACGGCATTGCCAAAGGCTCCGGCATGATCGCACCGGATATGGGGACGATGCTCGCTTATATCGCGACGGACGCGGCGATTGCCCGCGCGGCTCTACAAGACATACTCTCGGAATTAGTGGAAACAAGTTTTAATTCTATCACTGTTGATAGCGACACTTCGACGTCTGACACGCTGCTTTTGCTGGCGAGTGGGCAGGCCGGAAACGACCTTTGCGACGACGCGGGCGAGCCGTGTCTGACCGGATTTAAACAAGCGCTTCATACTGTGATGAAAGACCTGGCCCTCCAGATTGTCAAAGACGGCGAAGGTCTGACGAAGTTTGTAACCGTGCATGTGTCCGGTGCCGTGTCGGATAAATCTGCCAAAAAAATCGGGATGAGCATTGCCAATTCCCCGCTCGTCAAAACCGCTATTGCCGGACAAGACGCGAATTGGGGGCGTATCGTCATGGCGGTGGGCAAGGCAGGCGAACCCGCTGAACGCGATAAGCTGTCCATCTGGATTGGTCCGCATCTTTTGGCCGAACGGGGCGAAGCCGCGCCGGATTATACCGAGGCCCAAGGCGCAGCTTATATGAAAGAAGCGGAGATAGATATTCGCGTTGATTTAGGCTTGGGCGAAGGCGCGGCGGAAGTTTACACGTGCGATCTGACCCACGGCTATATTGACATCAACGCCGATTACAGAAGCTAATTAAATGGCAGGGAAAACAAAAGAGATAATAAATAAGCGGCCTGTCATTTACGTTGCCGCCGCCGCCATGATTGATGCGGACGGCCGCGTGCTCGTCACCCGTCGGCCTGTCGGCAAAGCCCATGCGGGTAAGTGGGAATTCCCCGGCGGTAAAGTGGAAGACGGCGAGACGCCGGAGCAAGCGGTCAACCGCGAACTGCGCGAAGAATTAGGTTTAGAGCCTTGCGAAACCTGCCTCCAGCCGTTCTCATTCACCTCCTACGCCTATCCCGATTTTCACCTGTTCATGCCGCTCTACCTCTGCCGCCAATGGGACGGTTTCGCGATCGCCAAAGAAGGCCAAGCGATGAAATGGCTCTATCCAAACCAAATCGTCGAATTGGATTTGGTCGAGGCGGATGTGGAGCTAGCGCAGGAATTGGCGGATAGATTGCCAA
>Ga0115567_10005732_pt1 | contig 11985 bp, 11 predicted proteins | sample COGITO_mtgs_1204_2_FD_88679 | JGI IMG/M metagenome (GOLD analysis project Ga0115567, IMG submission 88679) | Pelagic marine microbial communities from North Sea - COGITO_mtgs_120412 | ecosystem: Environmental > Aquatic > Marine > Epipelagic | place: Germany:Helgoland, sampling site Kabeltonne...
CATATCGCCAACCCGCGCCCGATCACGCCAATGGGGCGCGCGGAACACATCGCGGCACAGGACCACACCGACGATTGCGCCCGACACCTCGGCGATGACGGTAGCCAAAGCCACGCCGCCAACGCCCATGTTCAGGCCCAGCACGAACCACAACGACAGGACGATGTTCAGCCCGTTCATAGTCAGCTGTAGGACCAGCACACCACGCGTGCGTTCTACGGCGATCAGCCAACCGGTCAGCGCGTAGACCGCAATTGCAAAGGGTGCGCCCCAGATGCGTATCCCGATATAGGTTTGGCCTAGGGTTTCGACCTCGTCACTGCCCTTGGCGACCCAAAAGGCAAGCTTGGTGATCGGCACTTGCAGTGCGATTAGCGCCACGCCAGCCACAGCGGCGATCAGCAGTGCGCGGCTAAGGTGCGCGTCCCGCTCGGGAATGTCACCGCGCCCGGCCGCTTGCGCCACCAATCCCGTGGTTCCCATGCGCAGGAACCCAAAAATCCAGTACACCGCGCTGAGGATGATCGCGCCAATCGCAACCCCTCCGATTGGGGCGGCTGCGCCCAACTGGCCAACCGCATAGGTGTCTACCAGACCCATCAGCGGGATCGTGGCGTTTGACAGCACGATGGGTAGCGCGATCGCCAGAACGCGACGGTTGGTGATCGGCTTCATGGTCGTAAACGCTGCGCGCGGCTGCGGCTGACGATCAAACCGGCAACAATCAGGACCAGCGCAAACAGGAACGCGGCTGGCAGGGTTTCACCCAGCACGACAGCGCCAAGGATCACCGCCCACACAGGCACCTGATAATTCACAAGGCTGAGGAATGACGGCCCCGCGCTGCGTGTAACGCTAACCAGCATCACCGTTGCCAATGCAGTAGGCAGCACCCCCAAGTAAAGCAAACCCCCCAGTGCCTGCGCGGAGGGCATGTGCGGAACGCCCTCGACAAGCAGGGCGGCAGGAACCATCAGGATCGCGGCAACCGTCAGGCCGGCCGCGGAATAGGCGATCAGGCCAACGGGCGGGCAAAGCCGTGTGTTGATTGAACCGATAGCATAGCACGCCGACGCCGCCACACAGGCCATGCGGGCCAGCCCGGCACCCTGACCCTGTGGCAGCCCGATCAACACTACGACGCCTACAAAACCGACTGCGAAACCGATGACTTTTCTGGTGTTCATCCGCTCCCCCGGTACGAGCAGATGCGCCAAGGGCAGGACAAACAGCGGCACCACGGCCATCGTGATTCCAGCAAAACCTGAGGTGACATAACCCTGCGCCCAGCTGATCAACGCAAAGGGAATCGCATTGGTGAACAGCGCCATTCCAAGGATGTGCGCCCAGATGCGTGGCCCCTGCGCTGCGGACCAGCGCGGCAACCCACCGGATCGCAGCGCCAGTATCACCAGAATGATCGCCGCCAGCGAAATGCGACCTGCGGCGAGTGTGATAGGCGCGAAACCGGTCAGCGCCAGCTCCACCCCCAGAAACGATCCGCCCCAGATAAGGCCGAGGAGGGCCAGGAACGCCCAGTCGCGCGCGCTGGGGCTGGCGGCAGTCACGCTCATGCCATCAATTCCACGGGTGGGTGGGCCAGAATTTGGCTAATACGTTTTAGGCAGTCGGCAAAGACCTCATCACTCAACCCCATGCCGAGCGCGATGCGGATCTTGTTCGGGACGTCAGCGCCGGGCAGCACATAGGCGCCCGCCGTCGCGATGCGCACACCAGCCTCGGCACAGGCGCGATCGAAGGCGGCGAGGTGCCAACCCTCGGGCAGGGACAGCCACGCGAAGTTTGCACCCTCAGCCGTGCGCACACCCCACGGTGCCAGATGGCTGCGCAACAGATCGGCGCGTCCTTGCAAGTGGATTCTGGCGCTGACGCGAATCTCATCCGCTATGCCGCTCTGGATCAGCTCAACCACAGTTTGCCCGACGAGCGAGGAGACGCGGTAGTTCATCGCCTGAATGATACCCTGCCCAATCGGCCCGCGCCCCGGAGGAGTCACCAGGCAGCCAAAGCGAAGCCCCGCAGCAACGCACTTCGACAGCGATGTGGCATACCACGTCCGCTCTGGTGCGTAGGACGGGAACGAACGGGGGCGGGTGGACATCAGCCAGCCGTAGACATCATCCTCGATGATCTGGAGGTCATGCGCACGCGCAAGATCCGCAATTTCGGCGCGGCGGCTCTCAGGCATCGTGACCAATGTGGGGTTGTGCAGGTTGGGCGTCACCAGCATCGCCTGCGGGCGGGCAATGCGACATGCCTCAGCCAGCGCATCGACGCGTAGCCCGTGTTCGTCGGACTGTATGGGGTACAATGTGACCCCGGCCAGCTTCGCCGCTTGCTGAAAGCCGGGGTAGATCAGGTCTGAAACCAGTACAACCGGATGCGGGCCGGAGGTACACGCCATCATCGCGACAAGTACAGCCTGCTGGGCCCCATAGGTGGGTACAATCGCGTCCTCATCAGCGACCACGCCACCATCGGCCAGCCAAGCGGCCAGCGCCTCCCGCGTGGACAGGTCATTGGAGGCGCGGGTGTAATCGTCCAGCACAACAGATCCGCGATCCAACACACGTTTGATCGCGTCGTTGATCATACGTTCCTGACCCACCATGGGTGAGCGAGAGTTGCGCAGGTCAATTTGACCCTCAAGTGTCTGATTTGTTAACGGATGCAAGGGGATAAAGGTACCGGTTTCCCGACGGTCCCGCACGAAAGTACCCTGCCCAACCGTGGCACGCAGGGCGCCAGCCTCCGTCGCCTCACGGTAGGCGCGGGCGACTGTGCCGGGGGTCACACCGATTTCCCACGCCAGTTCGCGCACCGGTGGCAGCTTCGCGCCAGAGGCAAGGGCACCCGTGCGGATCGCATCCTCAATCGCACCGGATAGGGCGCGATATTTTGGGCTGTTGGTTGCGACGAGGTCTGGAACCCAGCTTGTGTCGAATCTTGTACCCATGACAAAACTCCGGTGGAATAGTTGTGGTGACGTTTGTACCTGTACCCCGCGGTCAATGAAGGCACAAACCGCATATTGTACTGATACAAATGGAGGCGATCATGTCCTATCTCACACTCACGTCTGTCTATGGCGGTCCGCGTCGTGGTTTTGCGTTTGCAGTGGCGATGTGGACCCGCCGCGCGCGCAGCCGTCGCCACTTGAAACGTTTGGATCAACACCTGTTGCGCGATATCGGCCTGACCCGTCACAGCGCCCAGTGTGAGGCGGAGCGTCCCTTCTGGAATTGATCCTGCAACGCCGAATTTTCTGAGATAGCCAACCCTCTTCCCGATGGACGGCTTTGACTGGCCCTCGATTTAATCGGGGGCCTTTTTTTATGCTGCGCCCTCTGTTTCGCATCGGAAACAGGCGTGTCGCGAATAATCACCATTCCGCCGTTATAGGCCTATTTGCCCGATTGACGCGGCCGCCCTGCCGCCATATCCGGTTCGTGGGTGCACAGTCGGACTAAGGGTGAGCGACGGTGTACTCAGGAATTTCACCCTGACGAAGGAGCCGTCCATGAGCTTCCCTACACAGCCGCAGGTTAAGCCTGCGCGTCCTGAATTCTCGTCCGGTCCGTGCCCAAAGCGCCCCGGTTGGTCCGCCGCCGCAGTGGCAGAGCGTGCCTTCCTTGGTCGTTCGCACCGGGCCGCAGGCCCCAAGGCGCAAATCAAATCTGTTATCGACAAGACTGCCGAATTGCTGGGCATTCCGTCTGACTACGTCGTTGGCATTGTACCCGCGTCCGACACCGGTGCCTATGAAATGGCCATGTGGTCCATGCTGGGTGAGCGCCCCGTGGACATGTTGGTCTGGGAAAGCTTCGGCAAGGGCTGGGCAACTGACGCCACCAAGCAGCTGAAGCTTGACGATTGTCGCGTGATCGAGGCGGCCTATGGTGAGCTGCCCGACCTGAAATCCGTGCGCATGGACGCCGACATCTGCTTTACGCAGAATGGTACGACATCTGGCGCGCGCATCCCGAATTTCGACTGGATCGCAGCCGACCGTGAGGGGCTGACATTCGTAGACGCTACCTCCGCCGTGTTCGCGCAAAAGGTCGACTGGGCAAAGGTCGATGTGTTGACCTTCTCATGGCAGAAGGTTCTGGGCGGTGAGGGTGCGCACGGCGTGCTGGTCCTGTCCCCCCGTGCCATTGCGCGGTTGGAGAGCTATACGCCCGCCCGTCCATTGCCCAAGATTTTCCGCATGACCAAGGGTGGAAAGCTGATCGCCGACATCTTCACCGGTGCGACGATCAACACGCCGTCCATGTGGGCTGTTGCCGATGCCGAGGATGCGCTGGACTGGGTTGCCGGACTTGGCGTCGATGCAACGTTGGAGCGGGCGCAGGATAACTACGCCGCGCTGCAATTCTGGGTGGATGATACACCGTGGATCGAAAATCTGGTGGCTAATCCGCTGAACCGGTCCAACACGTCCGTTTGCCTCAAGATTGCCGATCCGGCAGTTGCGGCACTGGACAACGATGCGCAGGCTGCGTTCGTCAAAAAGATGGTCAAGTTGTTGGAGGCCGAGGAGGTCGCCTATGACATCAACGGCTATCGTGACGCGCCCGCAGGATTGCGCATCTGGTGCGGTGCCACAGTAGACACAGCCGACGTGCGTAAGCTGACGCCGTGGCTGGACTGGGCGTTCCAGACTGTCAAAGCCTCCATGTGATTTCGCGCCCCGGCCACGCGCCGGGGGCTACTCCATTCACGCCGCCCGTTGGGCAGGCGACCGCTACAGGACCGTTCAAAATGGTAAAAGTACTCATCTCCGACGCGCTTTCCGAAGCTGCTGTTCAAATCTTTCGCGACAATGGCGTTGAGGTTGATTTTCAACCCAAGCTTGGTAAAGATCCCGCGAAACTAGCTGAAATCATTGGTGATTACGATGGTCTGGCCATCCGTTCCGCCACCAAGGCAACCGCCGATCTGATCGCCAAGGCAACCAACCTCAAGGTGATCGGCCGCGCGGGTATCGGAGTGGATAACGTCGACATCGCTGCGGCCTCGGCCAAGGGTGTTGTGGTTATGAACACCCCGTTCGGCAACTCGATCACCACGGCCGAGCACGCCATCGCGATGATGTTCGCTGTTGCGCGCCAGATCCCTGAGGCTGATGTCTCCACCCGCGCGGGCAAGTGGGAAAAGTCCAAGTTCATGGGCACCGAAATCACCCGCAAGACGCTGGGCCTGATCGGCTGCGGCAATATCGGCTCCATCGTTGCGGACCGTGCGCTGGGTCTGCGGATGAAGGTTGTCGCCTTCGATCCGTTCCTGTCGGCAGAGCGGGCTGAAAAGCTGGGCGTGACCAAAGTTGATACAATCGAGGAGCTGCTGCCGCTGGCGGACTTCGTCACGCTGCACCTGCCCAAGACAGAAAAGACCGCCAATTTGCTGAGCGCGAAGCGGATCGCCCTGATGAAGAAGGGTGCCTATCTGATCAACTGTGCCCGTGGTGGTCTGGTGGACGAAGCTGCCGTTGCGCAGGCGCTGCATGATGGTCACTTGGCCGGCGCTGCGTTCGACGTGTTTGCCGAGGAGCCAGCAACCGACAACCCGCTGTTTTCCGCACCAAACGTCGTTTGTACACCGCACCTTGGCGCTGCAACGTCCGAGGCGCAGGAGAATGTTGCCCTGCAAGTTGCTGAACAGATGTCAGATTATCTGGTGCGCGGCGCGATCTCCAACGCCATTAACGCGCCGTCGGTCACTGCTGAGGAAGCGCCGATCCTGAAGCCGTGGATTGCACTTGCCGAGATGCTGGGCGGTTTCGCCGGTCAGGTCACGGAAAGCGCGATCAAGGAGATCGAGATCGAGTTCGTTGGCAAGGTTGGCGATCTGAACCTCAAGCCGCTGACCTGCGCGTTGACTGCTGCGCTGATGAAGCCGCTGGTCGGTGAGGGCGGCGTCAATATGGTTTCCGCGCCGATCGTTGCGCGTGAGCGTGGCGTGAAGATCGCCGAGACACGTAAGGATGAGCAGGGCGCCTACGGCTCCTACATGCGCCTTGTCGTCACGACAGAAACACAGACACGTTCGGTTGCGGGCGCTGTCTTCTCGGACGGAAAGCCACGCTTCATCCAGATCAAGGGTATTGGCCTGGAAGCGGAGCAATTGAACTTCATGCTCTACACCACCAACGCTGATACGCCGGGTTACATCGGTGCATTGGGAACCAAGCTGGGCGATTTGGGTGTAAACATCGCGACATTCGCACTGGGCCGGTCGCAAAAGGCGGGTGAGGCGATTGCCTTGATCGGTGTGGATCAGGAACTGACCGAGGAAACTCTGGCTGAAATTCGCGCCTTGCCACAGGTTAACCAAGCCAAGGCATTGGTATTCTGAAACAAAATGGCCCTGCTTCATGCGGGGCCATTTAACCAAGACAAAAAAAGACCCCCGAGAGGATCGGGGGTCTTATTGATTCCGGCGGTTGTTATCGTCGGATTTTCCTGCGTCATCCTGCGCATCGCGGGTCGTTACCGCGAAAATCACCAATGCTGCGGCTGCGATAGCGATCACAGCGAATAAGATACTGTCCATAGTTCCAGTCCTGCTCGTTTTCGGCCTATGGGCTTCAACGTTGCAGGACCGGGGATCGTTCCAATTATTTTACTGACCTACAGAAACTACTTTGAACGCAAAGGTCAGGTCCTTGCCTGCCAGCGGGTGGTTTGCATCCAGAGTCACAGTTTCGTCTGCGATGTCTGTAACGACCAGTGCGACGGTGCCGCCCTGTGGTGTTTGTGCCTGAAGTTGCAAGCCAACTTCCAGCGGGATCTCATCAGGGATCGTGTCGCGGGGAACTTGCTGAACCTGGTTTGGGTCAGCCTGACCATATGCCTCATCGGCGGGGATGGTGACGGTAGCCTCTGTGCCTTCGTCCAAGCCAGTGACGGCTGCGTCCAGACCCTTGATGATCTGACCTGAGCCGAGCGTAAAGCTCAACGGATCGCGACCTTCGGAGCTGTCGAACTGCGAGCCATCGGCCAGAGTGCCGGTGTAGTGAATTGCGACGGTGTCGCCTGCTTTTGCCGTGGTCATGATGTGACCTCCTGCTTTTTTACCGCCCCGCCTCAACGCACCGGGCGGCCGGTTGCGTCGAGGGTACTTAATACATGTGACGTGGATGTAAACCACCGCGCCTCGAGATGGGCGGCCTGCTATTCGGCCTCATCCGCGTATTTGCGCTGATCGAGCTGGCGTATTTCGGCGTCTACAAGGGGGATTTCCGCGATGGTGTCGCCCTGCGGTGCGATTGACATGCCTTCGAACTGCTTGGCCGTGACCAACACGCGGGTTTCCACTGTGCCGACGATCGAATTGTAATCCCGTACCGAGTTGGACAGGGATTTACCGAGTTTATCGAGGTGTTTTCCCAGCGTTGACAGGCGTTTGTAGAGTTCCTGCGCCAGATCGGTGGCACGCTGCGCATTCTCGCTCATCCGCTCCTGCTGCCAACCATAGGCGACGGATTTTAGCAGGGCGATCAAGGTTGTGGGGGTGGCGACGATGACCTTGTTGCGGATCGCATCCTCAAACAATGTCGGATCCTCACTCAACGCGGCGGAATAGAACGCCTCACCCGGAATGAACATCACAACGAAATCTGGTGATCCTGCGATGGCATCAAAATAGCTTTTCTTGGCCAAACCCTGCATTTGTACGCGTAGTTGGCGGGCATGATGCGCCAAGCTTGCAGATTTCGCAGGCCCGTCATCCATACCCGCGGCAGTTAGAAACGCGTCCAGCGGGGTTTTCGCATCAATCACAATCCGCTTGCCGCCCGGCAGGTTTACGGTGGCGTCGGGTCGTTGGCGAATGCCATCCACCTCGACCGATTTTTCCATGTGGAAATCGACGTGATCAACCATGCCTGCCATCTCGACCACTTGGCGCAGCTGGAATTCCCCCCAGTTTCCACGCGTCTTGGGGGCGCGTAGGGCGGTGACGAGGCGATTGGTTTCAGTGGTCAGGCGGCGCTGTTCCTCGTGCAGTTTGCTGACCTGCTCAGTCACAGTGCGATAGGCACCCTCACGCGCCTTTTCAATCTCGCGGTTTTGCGCCTCGAACTTGGTGAGGTTTTCGCGGATCGGTTGCAGAAGGGTTTCGATACCCTTCTGGCGGGCGCCCAGATCAGCATCGGCGGCCTGCTTATGCTTTTCAAACCGTTCGGTGACGGAGGTCAGGAACCGCTCGGCATTGCCGTCCAGCGCCTTGCGCGCCAATTCATCGAAGCGTTTTTCAAGGGCCTCCTGCGCACCGCGCAGCTCCTCCATCCGCGCGGCGTGGTTGTTGCGCTCGGACGTTAATTCAGAATCGAGGCGGGCGATCTGTTGCTCCGCTTCACGCAGCACATCGTTGGTTTCGTCGAGCCGGTCCTTGTAGTGTTCTGCGTGACCGGCGCGCTCCTGCATCCGCGCGTAATCAACGTCGAGCGCGGCGCGGGCGCGGGCCGATTCCTCAGCCGCGTTGCGGTGCAGGTCAGCCTCATCGCGCAGGGCGGCTACATTGCGCTTCAGTGTGCCAATGCTCAGCACGCCACGCAGCAGCCAACCCAACGTCAGGGCCGCAAATGCGATGACATACCACTCGCGCAGCCACGGGTATTGCACAATAATTTCGTTAATCTGGTCCATTTGGCCTCCTAAACGGGACCGTACAGGGAACATCGGACCATCGCACTCGCTATTTATGGTTCCCCCCCGGCGTGTCGGACGCTATACCGCGACCGTAACAGCCAAGGAGAATGATATGGCCAATGTCGTCGTCGTAGGCGCCCAATGGGGCTATGAGGGCAAGGGCAAGATCGTCGATTGGCTCAGTGAGCGAGCCGATGTGATCGTGCGCTTTCAGGGTGGTCACAATGCGGGCCACACGCTCGTCATTGATGGCAAAGTATATAAGCTGTCGCTGCTGCCGTCCGGTATTCTGCGTGAAGGCAAGCTGGGTGTAATCGGCAACGGCGTTGTGCTGGACCCGTGGGCCCTGATGGGCGAAATCGAAAAAATCGCAGGGCAGGGCGTGACCGTTGGGCCGCACAACCTGATGATTGCCGAGAATACGCCGTTGATTCTACCGGTTCACCAGGATCTGGATCAAATGCGCGAGGCAGCCGCCGGTAAGGCCAAGATCGGCACGACCGGTCGCGGCATCGGTCCGGCTTACGAGGATAAGGTGGGTCGTCGCTCGATTCGCGTTGCGGATCTGGCGGATGAGGAAACTCTGGATGATCGCCTGGACCGTCTGCTGGCGCATCACGATGCGCTGCGTAAAGGATTGGGTGCCGAGGCGATTGATCGCGCTGCGCTGAAGGCAAAACTGCTGGAAATCGCACCGAGCATTCTGCAATTCGCAGCCCCCGTGTGGAAGGTTTTGGCTGAGAAGCGTAAGGCCGGAAACCGGATTCTGTTTGAGGGTGCGCAGGGCGCATTGCTGGACGTGGATTTCGGCACCTATCCCTATGTTACCTCGTCCAACACACTGGCCGGAATGGCTGCGACGGGGTCCGGTATGGGGCCGGGCGCAGTTGGTTTTGTGCTTGGAATTGTAAAGGCTTACACCACCCGCGTGGGTGAGGGGCCGTTCCCGTGTGAGCTGAACGACGAGGTTGGTGTGCATTTGGCGACCGTCGGTCGTGAGAAGGGCACTGTCACCGGACGTGACCGTCGTTGCGGTTGGTTTGACGCGGTGCTGGTGCGCCAGACCTGCACAACCAGTGGCGTTAAGGGCATTGCCCTGACCAAGCTGGACGTGCTGGACGGCTTGGACGAGCTGAAGATCTGTACCGGCTATACGCTGGACGGTGACGTGCTGGACCACCTGCCGACTGCTGCCGCGCTGCAAAAGCGTGTGGAGCCGATCTATGAGACGATGCCGGGTTGGAAGGGTTCAACCGGCGGTGCGCGGTCCTGGGCTGATCTGCCAGCGGAGGCGATTAAATATGTGCGTCGTATCGAGGAGCTGATCGGCTGTCCGGTTGCATTGCTGTCGACCTCCCCCGAGCGGGAAGACACGATTCTGGTTACGGACCCGTTCGCGGATTGATCCTGGTTACCAGTAGAAACGAAAAAGGGGCGCCGTGAGGTGCCCCTTTTACATTTTATGGGTTTAGAACCGGTTAATCCGGGAAGGATCGGGATACTTTGATCTGATCCCACGCCCAGACGACCTCTTGCAGTTTATCCTCATCATCCCGCTTGCCGCCGTTCATGTCGGGGTGCAGGTCCTTGACCATGCTCTTGTAAACCTTGCGCAATTCGGACTTCGTCAATGTGTCCTCCGCCGCGAGGATATTCAGGGCCTTACGCTCCGTCGGGGGCAGCTTACGCTTGCGCGGACGATTGGGCGCGCTGGCGGGGTTCATGGTGGCGTTTTCGCCCAGAACTTGCATCGGATCGTCAAAACCGAAGCGTGCCCATGCCCGTCCCTCGGTGTGGGAGGCGGTTTTTGCCTTTTCGGCACCGGTTTTGAACGACCAGGTGGGGCGTTCGCCGACACGATCTTTTTCAAGCTGCGCGTCGAATTCCTCCTCCGAGTGATACTCGAAGAAGTTCCATTTCTGGTTATACTCGCGGATGTGCTCCTTACAGAACCAGAAAAATTCCTCGAGCTTTTCCCGTGACTTAGGGGCGCGATACAGCCCCTTTTCCTGACATCCCGCGCTGTCGCACGGTTTTGTCGAGGTGTTCACTGCGCCCGACTGACCGCGCGATTTCGCGCGACGTCGCTTATCTGCGCCGACGGAAATGTCGAAATCAAAAGGGTTGCTACGCGCCATGCCAAATATCTCCTGCCGGGACTACTTCCGAGTCGGGAGACGAGAGCTTAGACTTATCTTAGCGGAGGTGAAATGCCGTAGAGCCAAAGGAGAGAAATTTTGAGTGTGGCAGATCGTATCAGTCTGAAATTAAACGAAACCTTTGCACCCCAGCAATTGGAGGTTGTGGACGAGTCGCACCTGCATGTGGGTCATGCCGGTGCGCCCGAGGGGGGGCAGAGCCATTTTAAGGTCGTTATGCGGGCCGAGACACTGGACGGGTTGAGCCGGGTGGCGGCGCACCGGCAGGTCAATCGTGCGGTGAAGGACGAGTTTCAGGAATTCGGGGGGCGGGTTCATGCCCTGTCGCTGGACGTGAAGGCGCGTTAACCCTGAAATTCGGGGGCTGCGGTGTGGCTGCCCTATGGCTGCGCTGCGACGGACAAATCGCAGCGCGCGCCAAGGTGTTAACCTTTTAGATCGTCGATCAGGCGGGCGATCAATTTCTCGCCCTCGGCCAATTGTTCGAGGCTAAGGAACTCGTCGGGCTGGTGGGCCTGTTCGATGGAGCCGGGGCCGCAGATGACGGTGGAGATGCCACGTTCCTGAAACTGGCCGCCCTCGGTTCCGTAGGACACCTTGTTGCTGGAATTGTCGCCGGTCAGGCGGCGGACCAAAGCCTCGGCCGCGCCTTCGGTTTCGGGGAGCAGGCCGGGGACGCGGCCGCGACGCTCGATCTGGATCGAGGCCTCGGGGCGGATCGCCTGAATTTCGGCCTCCAGCTCCGCTGCCTTGGCGCGGAAGCGGTCATCCCAAACATCTACGCTTTCGTGCGGAGCGACGCGGATGTCGACGACGAACTGGCAATCCTTGGCTGTGATGTTATGAGCGGTGCCGCCATTCATGATGCCGGCGTGCAAAGTGGTCCACGGGGGTTCGAAGCCGGAATCGTCCGGCGCATCAGCGCGGTTCTGTTCCATCGTGTCGTGCATCCACGTGACCAGCCGTGCGGCGGTCATCACCGCGGATACGCCGGTGTGGACGAGAGAGGAATGCACCTCGAAGCCGTGAACGTGGACGTTGAAGCCCACGGAGCCTTTATGGCCGTCCACCAGCTTCATCATCGAGGGTTCACCCACGATGCAGGCCATAGCGGCGGGCATTTCGGCGGCCATGCGGTCAATCATCGGCGG
>Ga0115567_10005733_pt1 | contig 11977 bp, 2 predicted proteins | sample COGITO_mtgs_1204_2_FD_88679 | JGI IMG/M metagenome (GOLD analysis project Ga0115567, IMG submission 88679) | Pelagic marine microbial communities from North Sea - COGITO_mtgs_120412 | ecosystem: Environmental > Aquatic > Marine > Epipelagic | place: Germany:Helgoland, sampling site Kabeltonne...
ATATTATTAATAATCGCACTGCACTTCCAGAACCTTTATGGTATGCAGGTTTATCTATTGCTCAACATTGTATTGACCGGCATGAAGCTATACATCTTTTGTCTCAGGACTATGAGGGTTACAACAAAGAAGCAACAGAGAATAAAGCTAATCAGACACAAGATAAGCCTCAGTCCTGCGCTACCTTTAATACTATAAATCCTGGCGTTTGTGATGGGTGTATTCACTTTAACAAGATAACTAATCCACTTTCTTTGGGTAAAACATTTGTAGCCTCTCCAACTACTGATGAGCCTATACACAATGAAATTATACCTGTAGCAGGTGGTGTACCAATGGTGACTACAAAACTTCATGGGCTACCTCCAGAGATTAATGGTTATAAACGTGGGGCTAATGGTGGGATCATATATAAACCTGCACCTACATATGATGCAAACGGAGAACTGATTGAAGAGAAAGAACAGATTGTAACTACCTATGATCTATACCCGACCAAGCGAATATATAGTACTACGCACGGGGATTGTATGATGATGGTTACTGAGATGCCGAATGATAAGTCTAGAGAGTTTATGTTGCCATTTAGTAGTGTTTACGATGGTAATGAGTTAAGAAAAGTTTTGTCAATGAATGGGGTTTTGTTTGACCCTTTAACTAGTCAATGGAAATATATTATGAGCTATATTATTAAGTGGGGGCAATATTTAATTGCCAAAGGTTCTGCTGAAGTTATGAGAAACCAGATGGGTTGGACCGAAGACTATGAAGCTTTTGTGGTCGGAGGAATTGAGATAGATAGAAAGGGTAAAGAAAATAATAGTCCTACATCACCACTATGTCGTAGTATTGCCAAACATCTAATTAAGACCGGCGAATATGATACATGGAAGTTATCAGCAAACAAATTAAACACAGAAGGTTTAGAGGTCCATGCGTTTGTTATGTTAACCGGATTTAGTTCTATACTAATGCCTTATACTTCTACATCTGGCGTTACTATGTGTTTGACCGGTGATACTGGAGCTGCTAAAACTGCATCGTTATATGCCTGCTTAAGTGTTTGGGGTAATCCTAAAGATTTATCTGTATTAGATGCAACAGAAAATGGTATGACTGGGCGTTATCTAGCGCTACACAATATTCCTTTTGGTTTAGACGAGGTTGGAAACACTCATGGTAAGACGCTATCTCAACTTATTCACAAGGTATCGCAGGGTAAAGCTAAGATTAGAATGCAAGCTTCTGTTAATGCCGAACGCGAGCATGAACTTTCCGCCGCCTTGGTTGCTATATTTACCTCCAATCACTCACTTTATGACAAGTTGGCTATCTTAAAGAAAGATCCTAACGGAGAGGTGGCTCGGTTGATAGAGATCTATATGAGAAAAGCACAGTTATTAAGAGATGATCCTAGTGAGGGTCGAGCAATCTTTGATCCCTTTAGAACCAATTATGGTTGGGCTGGCCCAGAGTTCGTTAAAGAGGTAATGAAATACAGCCGAGAGGAAATACAAAAGATGATTGCAGTGTGGGTAGATAAGTTTAAGAAAGACTTTGGTGATGATACTGCATTTAGATTCTATGAAAACCTTGTTGCTGTAACAATGGTATCAAGCGAACTCGCAGCAAAAGCTGATATTGTTCATCTGGATACTCAACGTATATACAAAAATATTGTTGGGGAAATGATAGATATACGAGACAACGTGGTTAAAAGTAACAGCGTTAACTATCAATCTCTTATTGGTGAGTTCGTGCATCTTAATAACAGTAACACATTAATTATTAATGGTGGTCGGGTAACTACTGAACCAAAACATAATCTAGTAATTAGACTTGATCTTGATAAGAAAGAGCTGTGTTTATCTAGACCTGCTTTCCGTAAGTTTTTAACTGAGGAGAATAATGTTACGCCGAAACAGTGGCTGTTTCAGATGACGCAAAGCGGGGCTAAGATTGTAGAAAAACGTAAGAAGATGGCAGCTAATTGGAAGCCAGGACTAGATCAATTTAATGTTGATGCTTATATTCTTGATACAAGTACGATTAACAAAACTATATTAGAGGTGATTGACTCTGAACTTACATAACGAACCAGAGTGGATATTTCCATTTGAACATATGGAACGGGGAGAGAGTTTTTTTATTCCAACAGTAAAGACCTCTCCTATGATCTATGTTATAGAGACTCGTGCCAAAGCAATAAAGATTAAAGTCAAAGCTTTTGCAACAACCAAAGATGGACACCTAGGTGTCCGAGTTTGGCGTTTATAAAGGAAATTGGTTAAAAAACGACCTCTCAGAATGCGATTCTGAGGACTTTAGCATAGGGGGTAATGCATTGGTAACCCCCCAAAATCTATTCATATAGATTTTTTCGGTATTCTTTTATATCACTAAGGAGCTGGCGTTGCTGCCTACTATTTTGTTTAAGTAGTCTTTCTTTTGTAGCACCACTCATATTTTCTTTTGGTTGTGCTAATACAAACCGTCTTTGATCTCTAAGTTTTTTTAATGCTTTGTCTTTATTCTTAATTAAAGTACCATACTGGATTGTTTCTGCGTTTTCTCTAGCAAACTCTTGTACTCTTTTAGTATCATAAGCCATTCTATTGTCTGGCTTTTGCATTTTATTAAAGGTACTAACAATTTTACTTACCTGTTCTTTCATTTCATAGTAGTCACTAAGTTCTCTGTTACCAAATTCTCTTACTACAAAAGGAGTTGTTCCCGGAATGTCTGTTAAAATATCACGAAAAGATCTTTCTGGAAGTTCATAAGGTAGCGTACCAGACTGACGAATAAGTTCGTCTACTGACATAGTAATTAACCCTGCGGTATATCCAAAATATTGACGCATAAAGTAATCAATTTTAATTGCACTAACACCCGTTAATTTTGCAGTAGCAATTGCAAACTCAGAAGTACTTTCTTTATATTGATCCGCACCTTCTTCATTTTTTAAATACTCAGGTACAATTTTTCTTCTTTCTGAAAATGCTCCACTTTCATTCATATATACATCTATTAAAGGTCTTACAGCTTGAGGGATTGCCGATATTGTCATGCTATTCGCAAGCCCTGTTCTAATAGCTTGAAATGTTTTTTCTCCATCTTGATCACCACGTAAATCTCGTAGTATATTTTCTGGAAATACTTTAGTTATATAAGTAAATAGATCGGGCCGTAAAGGTATGCTCCAACCACCGGGAAGAATTAATTTAGTATCTTTTTCTTTAGGATCAAGTTTTTCATAGTCTTCATCACCTGCCATTGCCGCAGCATAAGCAAGATAAACACCTGTCATCATAACGGCAGTTTTTACTGTCTGACGAGTTTGAAGCGCTCTTTGACCTGGAGCTATACCTCCGCCGGTTAAAACACGCCCCTGTACTGACAATGCTTGTAAACCCGCACTAAAGAAAGGAACTGTCTGAGACAGTGTATTAATTAACGGGGCAGAACCTTTTCTTCTAAAGTTAATAACCTCAAAAGCTCTATCTACAGCAAGACCAACATCACCCGTTTCAAATATTTTTTGTAAACTTGATTTATCTGTAGCAGTCTCTCTCATAGTTTGTTCAAAAACTGCTTGTCTTACGGCATTATCTGAAGCCATTGCAATTTTTTCTAGCCCTTTAATTAGGGGTCCAATAACTGAATTCTTTTCAGCCTTTTCAGCAAGACTACCTATTAATGTACTTGTATCTCTTTCTTTATAAGTTTCTGGGGTGAATAGTATGTCTGTTTCAGAAGCTTGGTTCCATGAGCGATCACCAACAACACCATATCTTTTTACCTCTTCACGAACTTTACTCATATTCATTAATGTAAGAGAAAATTCTTTGAGAACTCTTACAGGTATCATAAACGGATTTTTTACACCTGAACTTATCATTGCTGACACAGAATCTTGAGGTAGCTGTGAAAGAGAAAACAATGGATAAAGCACTACGTTCTGTCTTAAAACACTAGCGATAGACTTAAAAAATTGTTGTATCGGACCTATCGCTAAAGCAAATGTCGAACCAAATGCTGCTGCAAAAATAGGATCAGAAAACTCATATCTTTCTGTAACAAATTTTGTAGGGCTTGGGTTATCTTCTGTTGGTGTTCTATCTATGTTTCTGGTTACTGTTACTATGTTTCCTTTTACACCTTCCTCAACTTTCTCACCTTCATCCATTTTTCTGACTAATATACCATCGGCATATTGCATTGAAATAGTGGCTTTATTTATTTTTAATCTATTTATTATGCTTGCACGGACAGAATGTTGTACCCACCGATCCATATTTTCAAATATGTTAGCAACGTCTTTTTCAGAGCCCCTAAATCTTTTATTATTAAGATTACCAATCTGTTTTAATCCCGAAGTAATATCAACAAGTTCTCTCGTTTCTCCGTTCTGATCCTTTCTATAAAAAGGTACATAACCTATTGAATCTATATATTCTTCAGCTTTATTTGCATCCATTACACCATTGTCTACAAGCAAATTAATAGTTTTTATTCTTACCTCATTCCAAGTATCTGCGATTTCTGTTAGTCCAGAATATTGATTTACTGATTCTAGAGCTTCATTAATTTGTGCGTCAGTTAAATGAATGTACTTTAAGTCTTCTAACCTCTTATCTAGTTCCGCGCCTTCAAGACCTCTCTCTTCTGCGTCTTGTATTATCTCTGCATTAATACCTTTCTTTACCGCATCTAATCTTACTGCTTCAAAATATCTGTGTGCAATTTTTCCATACTCTTCTGTAGACATATCATTTTCTACAGCATACTGATTAACCTGTTCTTTTATTTTTGCCATACTACTTTGATCAGGACTATCAGGATTATTTTTATTTACCTCAAATTTCATCAGGTTAGCGTTATAGTTAATATTACCGTATTCAGCATATAACTGTGCTAAGTTAATGGCGTGGAGTCCTTGCGCTGCCATCATTTGACGCATTGCATTTTCTATAGTTTCCGGCTTTTGACCCGTAGCCCTCATAGCTCTTACTATGGCTCTGTTTAATCCGGCATCGAAAGAAAAAATGTTAGTTACTATTTTGTCTATAAACCCTGCTTTTTCTGATATTTTTTTATCGACCTGCTCTGCATCTTCTGGAGGTTTTACTTCTACATTATTTTTCTTGTTATAAAGTATTTCCCCTACATATTTTCTTTGTTGTACATCGTCTGGACCAATAAATAAGTCAGATTCCAAAGCTATCACGTTATTAAGAACAGATCCTGATATACCTTCTTTAAACTTACCTACAATAGCTTTTACTGCATTAACAAAAGATCTCCAAAGAGTGTCGCCGTTTAATTCTGTTTCTCGTTCTGTAGCTATTTTTGTTTCTGTTTTTACGTCAGACAAAAACCTTTGATAGTTAGCATCAGTGAAGGCCATAGTTACAAACTCATCTAAGCTATCTATTTGAGCATATCCGTTGATGTCTGCATCATCTATTTCCATAGCTTTGGCGGCACGTTTTGCTTCAGCAAACAGTTGTGTTAGCTGTTTAGATACTTCTGATTTAGGCTTTAAGTTTCTAATACCTCTAGCTGTAGCAGCGTGTACCATTTCATGGAGTATAGTATTTAAATCTAATATTGATTCTACTGTTATAGTATTAGTTGCTATATTATATTGGCCCGCTGCATCTCCAAGGATACTTTTTTCAATGGGAACTTTTTGTTTAAATACTTTATTGTAAGCCGCTACTCTTGCTCTTTTTTTAATATCTTCAAATTCTTTGTTTATTGCAGCTGATGAACCAAGTACTCTCTTTGTTTTGCCTAATTTAACATCAGGGTCTGAGTCACCACGGTTTATATTTTTTGCATTTGCTTTCATATTTTTTATTAGATTAAGCTGATCTATTCGTTCAATTAAACGTATAGGTCTACCTGCAGCTTTGGCTTCGGCTACACGTTTTGCATCTGCTTTTCTCGCTCGTTTTGCATCTGCTTCCACTCTTCTCGCTGCAGCTTCTCCGGCTTCGGTTGCACGTTTTACTCTTGCTTGAGTTTCTTTTATATTTTCTATAACTACGTTTACATTTTTAATATTTGGAACTTTAGCAAGCATTTTCACAAGTGCTTGTTGTGATTTATTAAGTGTTTTATATACTTTAGGATCTTGTAGCCCCTGTAATAATATACCTACAGTTTTAGGAGATTCTTCTATATCATCGTTTACTAATTTAATTTTCTTTCTATTTTTTTCGACTGTTTTCTTTTCGCCATATGTATCCCTATCTACATTGCTTTTCACTACAAACTTTTCTGTTAGCGCTTTATTTAATGCTTTTTTTGCCTCAGACACTTTTTCTTTTAGTGTTCTTTGCTTTCGGTTTTTTAGGTAATCTAAATTCTCTAACGGTGTTTCTGTTAGCTCTACCGATTCTGCCATAGCTTTTTGTTGAGCATAATAATCTTTAGACCTATCAGCACGAGCAGTTTTACTTTTCTTCTGCATACCGGCGGCTACTTCTTTTATTCTTTTTTTATCTTTTGCACTAGGATTAACTATTTGAGTATCATTTAATGCAATTAACCTATTACTAGGAGAGTCATCTACTTTTAAAAACAATTCGGATACTTCTTCTTTAGTTTCTGAATCAATAAATGTATCTTCTACAATTACACCGTTATACAGTTGTGCTGAATAAGCTTTTCGTTTGCGTTTTTGAGCATCAGGATTAATACGCGCAAGAGTTATTCTATTTCCTACTTTAACGGGCGTACCAGTAATAGGGTTTTTAGAATTACCCTTTAAGGAATTTTCAATTTTTTGGTCAGTAGCAGCTATATCTATAGGCTTTAAAGTTTTAGCACTAACCACTTCATAATTAGTATCTTTATTTTCAAGAGCAGTAGCATATTCTTTAGTTGAGATGTATATATCTTGGTTATTTCTTCTTATTACAGGACCTTTTCCTATACCTTCTTCTAGGGCAGCGTCTGTAGCAAACGCACCTACCCCTTCTGATTCTAATCCAGCTTGAGGTTTTATAGGAAATCTAGTAGGAGTAAACGCTTCTAATCTTTTTATTTGTGCCCTATAAGCAGCCTTAGTTGTTGGGTTTCGAGTAGAACCGTCTACTATTTGTGTAAGTCTTGTTTTTGCTTTGGCTATATCATCAGGGTTAGTAGATTTTAGTAGTCTAAATTCTTCCTCAGTCGCACCCATAAGCCGTAGATCATCTAACTCATCTTGAGAAAAAAGATCTGTTGCTTCTTTTATTTCTTTCTTTACGTCTTTTGTAGCTTTTAAACTTTTTAGTTTAGGTAAAATTGCAGCTATATTTTTTCCCGTTTTAGTTTTTGAGTTTCTTGTTAAAGTTTTTTCAAGTTGTTCTATAGCTGTTTCTAGTCCACCTGTTCCAAACGTAAGTCCTGCCAACTGTTTATATATAGTACCTGTTTTAGAATATCCTAATGAATCTAAAGTCTTTTGAGTAAAAACTTTTTTATCTGGTGCAGGGGGTTTAGCTTGAGGGGCAACACCAACAGGACCTGCATCTATTTGGTCGCCCGTATCACCCTGTAATTCTGGATAAAACCCAAATTCATCAGCAGCTTGCTGGTCAAGAGCGTTAGGATCTATTACATCAGGAGCAGCGGTAGTATCTACAACAGGAGCAGCGTTAGGATCTATTACATCAGGAGCAGCGGTAGTATCTACAACAGGAGCAGCTTTAGGAGCAGTAACAGTAGTAGTACCGGCAACATCTCCTCCTTCATCTTTAGATTCTTCTTTCTTTTTAGCTTTAGCGTCTAGGTCTTTTTGTTCTTGTCTTGCTGCCTGCAGTTTTTCAAGAGAGTTTATTTTTTCTTGAATAAGAGGGCGATTTAAATTTTTGTTTTTACCACTAAGAGTACTTGTTAATATATCAATTGCTTTTTGAGTATCTTGCGGTTTTTCGTAATCAAGGTTTTGTAATTTTCTTTTTGTAGTTTTAACATATCCAAACTTACTTATTTCTTCATCAGGAATAATACGACCAGAGTCAAAGTCTGAAATATTAAAAATAGCGGGGGCAGCATTAGCACCAGTAGTAGTAGTAGTAGTAGCACCGGGGACAACGCCAGAGACATCTCCTCCTTTGTTACGTTCTGCTTCTGCTCGTTTGGCAGCGCGTCTTGCTTCAATTTCTTCTTTTACTTGTTTTTGTTGAGCATCAACACCCGGTGCTTTATCATCGGATACTTTACTATCTTTAGTTTCTTCTTTTTGATCATCAATTATTCTTTTATTAATTTCTTTGTCTTGTTCGGCTGTTTTAATGCGTCTATTTTCAAGGAACTGCTTACCACCAGTTATACTGCCTGCTAATGTAAACCCAGCAACAACACCTTCTGCAGCAGCTTCTGCTACACCTTCCATAGGATCTCTATCTAGTGCAATATTTTGCACCATTTGTTCTTGCATAGATTGAGGTAGTTCTTCAAATACAGATTCACCAATACCGGCTTTTACTGCTTGTAATATACTGTTTCGTACTTTTCTTTGCCCTGCTTCACTTATTGCCTGTCCTGCTAATGCCGCATCTATATCTCCTACACCTAAATATTTTTGTGTAGCACCGCCACCTATACGACCAAGTACTCCAGTAAGTACACCAGAACCTAGGGCAAGTCCAGATTGAGCTGGAGTTAGTAGTCCATCTTCCGTTTGTTTTCTAATACTTTCTGCAGCTGCACCAGCAGCAACAATACCTTCACCATAAGCGGCAGCTTTTAAATAGTTTTGTTTAGGTAATAAGGAAGCGTCTTTTGATACTGGGGCAAGAGCGTCTTTTCGTGTCACTTTTCCTGTCGCAGGTTTCATATTACTTGCTAGTTTTTTCTTAGCTCTATTCTTAGCCATATTTAATCCGGCTCTAGCAATAACTGCACCGCCAGCCATTTGAGGAAGAGTATTGAGTATAGTATTAAGAAGAGCACCAGGATTGGTTGCTAAAGCTCCTATGGTATTACCAAATTTTTCAACCCCCGTTCCTTCAGCATCAGCAACTTCTTGTTCTTGTGCAAGTTGTTCAGGAGTTTTTAAAGATTGTAAATATTGAGATGCATCTTCTAGATCACCACCAAATATAGCATCGCTAGCAGCCTCAACCTTTTTTCCGGCATACCCAAATGTAGGAATATCTGCAAGACCTACGGCAGCTTCGCCAAGACCTATAACACCTTGACCAAGAGATAGTAGATTATCTCCAATCCAACGCCGGAATATACCACTTTCTTCTGGAGCTGCTTGTTGAGCTCGCACTCCTGCAATCCCAGTACCAACTGCGCTCCCTTGTTCAGTTGTAAGAGTGTCTACAGCCTCTTGTTTGGCAGGATATTTTGAATCGATAAACGCTAATATTTGTTCCTGAGTAGTTCCCTCAGAAGCTTCTATATTGCGGGTAGTACCATCTAAAGCTTGAACTTTATAAACGGGCATAGGTAGTCCCCTAATTAGCTATTTTTCTTATTCTACTAGCAGCTTCAAAAGCGGTTGTACCTGGCGCTCTAGTAGTAACTGAATTTCCAGAATTTTCTAATATTAATTTAAATTCATCATTAATAAGCTTACTACGATATTTATCAGCTAATTCTCTTTTTTGCTTTTCATTTAAGGTATTGGCCTTCTCTTCCCCAAATGTATCTTTTGCTAGTTGTAGGTAAAACGGGTCCTTTTCTCCCATAGGATACTTCTTAAGTCTATCATCTACTATTTGGGTAGCATCAACATAAAACTTTCCAACTTCCTCTCGGCTTAGACCTTGTTCAGCCGCAAGCGCTTTGATTTTATAATTTAATTGGGCGTCTAGATCTCTCTTTGCAATTCCTTCGGTTCTTTCTGCAGCATCAATAGCACGTAGACTTTTTCGTAAGCCTAACTCGCTATCTCTTAGATCTTTACGACCTTGCGCGTAACTTTCAAACCCTGTTTTACCGCCCGCGGCTATATTTTCTAGTGCATTTGCAGAAGTACCAGCAGCTATACCTAAACCCCCAGCAATAAGAGCGTCACTAGCTATGTCTTTTTTAGTAAGGCCATAATCTCTATCTTTTTCTAGTTCTTCTCTTAAGTTACCATAAAAATCTTTTCTTGGAGTAAGACCATAAGCAGCATCTGTTTCAGCTAGTTCGTTTCGTAGAGCTTCACTAAGGGTTAGTTCTTTTATATTACCTGCACCAGCATTTTGTAAAGATGTTTCTGGGCCATATGGATCACTAATTGCGAACTGGCTTTCATCAAAAGTTATACCTTCATCATCTACTATCATATCTTCTTCAGTATAACCGCCTACACTATCAGAAAAGGTTAAACCGCGCGTGTAATCATCATAATTAGTTGATCCTCCAACAGCATAACCAACAACACCACCCTGTGCGTAGTTCTGTCCAACATTAGGTGTAGGCAATGCAGTAATACCTGAAGGGGGCATTGAAAGTTGAGGGGCTGTTTCTCTACGTAAAGCTTCTTGACGATTAGATCGTCCTAACCCACCTACCATGTCCATCGGTCTTGGCATTCTAGCAGCCATAGATTCTTGTACTATTTGTTCTGATATAGGTGGTCGTTCTGCTTGTTGAGCTGCATATTTATTACGCATTACTTTACGGCGTTCAATTTCACCCATAGCTAAAAAAGTAGGAATTTCACCCGTAGGGTTTGCTATATATTCTACAACTGCTTCTTCAGGTAATCTTTTTAATCTTTCTTGTTGCTGAATTATATTCATTATCTATATATCCTATTATGCTAACTTGTTAGCTAAACCCACACCAGCTATACCTAGTCCTGCTAATTGAGAAGCCATACTTGGAGGCGGAGCATATTGAGTAACTGTTGACCCAAGTGCAGACGCATTACCACGTAAAATATCAGACTGAAACTGTAGTAGTTTTCTTTGATAGTCTTGTTCTTCCATAAACTGTTGATAGTCAATATTAGCAATTTCTTGATCTAGTGCTTGTACTTCTGCAGCAGAGCTGGCTTGTGCTTTTAGTCTTTCTAAATTAGATTTTTGTTCTTGTGCAGCCATTGTTCCGGTTTTAGCAGCACCTTCAAGCCCCATGCCCAGTCCTTGCATTCCTATATCTTTTTGTAGTCCTATTGCAAACTGTTCACCTTGTTGTCCAAGTCTTCTTTGGTCCACATCAGCCTGTAGATTCTGTTGCTCCGCAGCCATCTGTGCAGTTCTATCTGCAGTGAATTGTTTCTGTGCGTTTTCAAAAGCTGCCTGTGAACCTGTTGCTTGAATCTGACCTAGTTGAGTTGCTAAGTTTCTATCTGCTTCACTAGCCATTAGAGCTTGTCTACCACCACCAAAAGTACCGCGCCCTATACTACCTAAAGCCTGTTGATTACGTTTTATATCTGCCTGTCTTCTAGCTTCGGCTAACTGAACATCAGTAACATTTTGTTGATAAGGACTCATGTATTGTGCAGCTTGGTCAGCACCAAAAGTCTGAGGTGTAGCTACGCCTAAGTTAGCAAGAGATCCAGGCGTATAACCTAAAGCGCTTGTTATGCCCGTTTGTGCTGCACCGAGTCCTAAATTTGTGCCTTGTTGTAAACCTGATTGCGCTGTACCAAATTGACCGGGAGTTTGCATACCACCTAGTTGACTACGCAATGCATTCTGTTGATCTGTAAATCCAGCTACACGAGTCCCTTCATAAGGAGTAAATTCTTGTACGCCTGTAACTCGTCCTGCACTGTCTGTAGTATACGTCTGCTTACCTGCTTGTTTCATCAGCTCTTGATAGTAGGGCTGTGCATATTCAGGTAAGTTAGTTGTAACAGATTTAGTTTCTGCAGGCTTAGAAGAACCACCACCTTTAAATTCTAGTAACCCCGTTTTTGCATTGATTGTACCCGAACCACCAACGGCTCTAAGTAATGCAACTTCAAAAGAGTTAACATGAGCTAATGCGGTATCACCCTCATCTCCCTTAGAAGCTATATCGGAAT
>Ga0115567_10005736_pt1 | contig 11975 bp, 7 predicted proteins | sample COGITO_mtgs_1204_2_FD_88679 | JGI IMG/M metagenome (GOLD analysis project Ga0115567, IMG submission 88679) | Pelagic marine microbial communities from North Sea - COGITO_mtgs_120412 | ecosystem: Environmental > Aquatic > Marine > Epipelagic | place: Germany:Helgoland, sampling site Kabeltonne...
CGCCACCGCACCGCCCTTCTCCACGTGCGCGGCAGCCGCGGACTTGAGCGCGGGCGGGAGTGAGGACGATGTCACGAGACGAGCGGCGCCCGCGGAGCCCGCGCGGCGGATCACCTCGTCGACTAGTTTTCCACCCGCGGCTCTCGCGCCCAAGTTCTTGTCCGCCAGGCCCGACGCCGCGGCGGCGACGACGCTCGCGAGGTCGTCCTCGGTCACCGCGACGTCGTCACCGGATACCGCGGTGAGGATCCAGGCGAGCGCGTCGGATTTACCGTCGCCGCTCATCTTCCCCGAGACGGAGAGTTCCACCAACTTGTCAGCCGCGGGGGGGAGAGTCTTGGCCAGACCCGCAGCCGCGCTCCACGCCTCCAGCGCCCCCGCCGCGGCGGCACGCACGGACGCCTTGCTATCGCCAAACTGCTTGACGATCTCGGGGACCAGCCCGTGGCCGTGGCGCCTCTCACCGACGGCGGGGCCCATAGCCGCGGCGACGGCGCCGACGGTGGCGAGCGCGTTCGCCGCGAGGTTGCGGTTGGCGTCGGCGAACCTCTTCGCGAGCGAGGGCATCAGGTCGCCGGTGTTGGGCGCGATGCGCTTGGCGGACTCGGCGAGGATCTCGTTCACCGCCTCGACCGCGGCGGCGCGAACTTTCCAGCTGGGATCGCCCATCTCCTTGATGAGTTTTTCGGTGATCTTACCGGAGACGTCGGCGCGGGGCAAGCCGCCGTCAGCCGCCGCGACGGACGTTCCCTCGGCCGCGGCGTCCGCCCGGACCTTCCGTGCGCCCTCCACGACGGGGCCGACGTACGGGTTACGCGCGAACTCAGCCTCCAACGTCTTGAGCTGGGAATCCTTGAGGTCGGCTAGAAAATCTTTTAGCCCCGGGCCGAGGCCCGCGTGCATGGCGCCGAGAACCTTACCCGCCGCGGACTTGCACGCGGGGTTGGACATGGCGAGGGCGCTCTTGCACCACGAGATGGCGAAGGCGACGTCGACGACGGCGACGGTGAACTCCCCGATCGCGCCCGCGCACCACAGGAGCGACTCCGCGGTCACCTTGGGGTTCACGTGCGTCGCCGTGCGCTTGTGAAGCTGCGCCATGACAAACTTGGGGCCGAGCGCCTCCGCGAGCGCGGTGAGCGCCGCGGACGCCGGCGCGCGGAGCTTAGCGTCCGCGATCTTCTCCGCCAGTCCCTGCACCGCCACGGCGCCGTCGCGTTTGGCAAACTTGGGAGACTTGGCCGCGAGGACGCCGAAAACCTCAAACGCCTTCGCGAGCACCTGGAAAACTTTATCGTCGAAGCCGGGAAAGACGGCGAGCGCGCGGATCGTATCGCCCGCCGCGGCGCCCACGTCCTCCGCCGGCATCGCGTCAACCGCGGCGGCCACCGCGCACATACCCTGCACCCGCTCCTTCCAGTTGCTGGACTGGAGCTTGGCCACCGTATCGGCCGAGTACGTCGCGGTCATTCGCTCGATGAGTTCCTCCTTTGACGCGGGCGACGCGTCGGCGACGTCGGCGTCAGCCTCGGATGAGGACTCCTTGGCCGATGCGCCCGGTCGCTTGGACGCGGCGGTGCCCGGCCTGGGCAGGGACCCGTTGCCGCTGCTTCGCACACCCGGGGCGGGCTTGACGGCGACTGAGACGTTCGGTTTGCTGGAGACGTTGACGTCCCTGGTCCGCAGGGGCGCCGGTTTCGTGGATGCGGACGCGGACGATGCGCCGCACATCTCCTCGATCTTGGCCTTCTTGGCGTCATCGAGCGTGTCGATAGCCTTGGCCACGGACTTGAATCCCCCGCACGCGCGCGCCATCCCCGCGATGGCCTCGAGCGCGGCGGCTCTCACGTCCGGGTTGGCGGCGTCGGTGCACTTGACCACGCCGGGGAGGAGCGCCTTTTGCGCCGCCGCCGCGGGCGCCCCCTTCATCTCACCGCACGCCGCCGCGATCCACAGCATCGTCTGCTGCGGCACCTTGGGCATCTTGTGCGAGAGCGCCGCGAGGACGTCGTCGGCGACGTCCGCCAGCGAGAAGCAGTGCGTCGAGAACAGCAGCAGCGCGTCTTGATTCTTCTGCACCACGGACGTGTTCTTATCCTTGAGCTTGTCCAGCATGCCGGGCAGTAGCACCTTCGCCTCCCGCGTCCACTCCTTGCGGAGGCCCTTGGCGAGGGCCCCGGCAGCGGCGCACGCCTCGCCCACGCACGCGATGTTGGCGTCCTTCGTGACGATTTTCTTGAGCGCCCTAGCCACGTCTCCGTAGTCGCCGGGTGCGAGCCTGGGCGCGTCCGCGAGCTCCTTCAGCCGCGTCATGGCGTCCAAACGCTGGTTCCACTTGGACGAGTTCACCGCGTCCCAGAACTTGGGCGTCTCCTTGTCCTTGGGCTGCTTCTCCAATACGTCGAGGATGGACTCCGGGTCGGCGAATTCGTACGCATCCGGGAGTTTCACATCCCCGTTCGTCGTCGCCGCGGATGCCACCGCGCCGTCGCCGCCGTCCACGTCCATGGCGTCGACGTGATCCATGGCCGTGTCCGGCGCCGGCGGGTTGGCCGCCTCCTTGCGCGTGAGCCGCTGTCGAACCGCTCTGCCGATCTCGATGGCGTCCGCCGCGGCTTGCACCTCCGCCTGCATGGTGCCCCTCATCTTCTCAATCAGATCCCTGCGCACCGCGTCGTGGCCGAGCCACCTGGTGAGCTCCACGGTGAGGTCCTTCGCGGCGCCGCGGACCTTGGCGTCCTTGGAGTCGAACAGCGGCGCGATTCCCTTGAGCATCGGCTTGGGCGGCACCACGACTGGTGTGCCAAACTCCTTCACCGAGACGCGCATGGCCTCGGCGCACGCGAGCGCGAGCTTGGGAACCTTGTGCGCGGATCCCTTCAGCAGCGCGTCCACCACCGCATCGCCGCACTCGAGCTCCAGCAGCAGCATGCACGTCTCCGTGGCGCGATCCACCGTCTTGGGCCGCCCGCCCATGCCCTTCGCGACGACGTTTGCGAGGATGCCCGCGGAGTGCGTCCTGGCGTAGTCCTCGTCCGCGACGGTGAGGAACGCGTTGAGGGCATCCAGGCCAAAGTCGAGCGCGTTGGCGTTGGTATCTCCGGCGGCGTTCTTAGCGCACTCGCCTGTTGGGGGGAAAAGGGTGAAGGGTCAGGGATCTCGTCGTGGTTGTCGCTCGAGCTCGAAAATCATCTCGTCGGGGGTGACATCAACTCCAATCGCCGGGACGACGTCTGGATGCGGGGTCCGGGGCGGCGCTTTCGCGGCGGCACTCACCGAAAGTCTTCAGGCACGCGCTGGATGCGATGTCCTCCGACAGCTTGGCCTCCTTGACGACGCACTCGTACGCGGCGACTCGTGCCTTCCAGAACGTGTGCTTGAACCTGTCCTCCCACGGGAGCTTCGCCGCATCCGCCAGCTGTGTGGCCTCGTCGTCGGCCCCCATGGTGCTCGAGCGGCCCGAGCGCGGATATCGCCCGTCCCTCTCTGCGTCCGCGCGCGTGAAACGAGTCTCTCGGGCCTGCGATGTGCCGGCTCTCGAGGTGTCGCTCGCGCGTGTCCACTGTGATTTTTAAACGCGCAACGGTCAGTGCTGAACCCTCGTTGAACCCTCGATCTTGAGTTGGAACCCATAAAACCCATTTTGCCCATAGAAACGCTTGCGGGCGTTTCGGTTTCACAACCCTGAGAGCGATGGCGGGTGTCGTGCTGGACGCGCCCGATGTGTTCGGCGAGACCACCCCGTTCGTGGTCGTCGCCGGGTGGCTCGGCGCCAAAGATAGGAACCTGAAGAAGTACACGGACGAGCTCAAAGCCATGGGATGCTGCACGCTGAGAAGCATCCAGGGATCCTGGGACTGCTTCTCGCCGCTCTCATCGGGTCGCCGCGAGTTCGCCAGGAGGTTGCTGACGAAGGCTCGCGAAGCTCGAGCGACGATGGGCATGTCGAAGTCCCCGCTGTACCTGATGTTCATGTCCAACGGCGGATGCTGGGCGCACTGCACGATGACGCAGTTCGGGATGTTGGATTCCGGGGGCGAGTTTGAAGACCTGGGCGCTCACGTGAAAGGAAAGGTGTTTGACAGTTCGCCCGCGAAGATGACGCTGAGGAACGGCCCGAAGGTCGTCTGCATTTCGATGGGCGTGCGTAACTCGGTAGCCCGGGCTGTCGTGCACGCGATGTTTTACGTGTACGGGCTCTTGGCGGTCCTTCTCGTCGCTTTCGCCACCGGGTCGACGAGCTCGCACGTGCGAAGGTTTTGGCAAACCTGCCTGGCGGCGCCGAGGAACACGCGGGAGCTCTACCTGTACAGCGACGTCGACGAGCTGTGCGAAGCCGGGCCCCTGAGCGAACTCATCGCGGCGAGGAAATCTATGGGGTGCGACGTCGTGGAGGTGCGGTGGAAAGACTCGAGGCATTGCGCTCATCTCATCGACAAGCGGGATGAATATCTCCGACACCTTCGCGAGTTCATCGTCTCGTCGGCTAGCTAGCTCTACATAGTCATAGGAGTCCACCCGCGGGAGTCCATTCACACGTTACTCGAGTCCGCGTTACTCGAACCCAGCTTTCTTCCAAACCCCACGAACGACGACGACCCATCGACGTCTCCGGTACCCCTCGCCGCCGCGACTTGTCGTCGAAATGCAGTCGCGAGCCTACGCGCCATTGGAATTTCAAAGTCAGTCGTCGCGTGTAGACTCGTGACGAACGCCGCGCTCGTGGCCACCGCCAACACCCCGGTCCACCACCAGTTCACCCACGCGAACATTCCCCACGCCACGGCGTATCCCATCACTATTCCCATCAGGTGCCCCACGAAAGACGCCTGCGGGACGATCATCGACGTGAAGAGTAGCGACCCGAACGGCGCCAGGTTAACCGGGAGTTGGACGTAGCCCAACAGGCTGATGTTGGACGTGGGTTGTCGCACGGAGAGCACGGTCATCCACCCGAACACCACGCACGAGTACCCGACCGCTGTGACGCGCTCGTATCGCTCGTGCCCCATTCGAACGAGGACGTGGTACGCTAGGATCACGCACGCCATGGTGCCCACCAGCATCACCAGCGTGTACCGCACGTACCAGCCGCTGCCCCATCCCTCACCCCGGCCCCGCATCTGCTCCACCACCCCGAGGCTCCAGAGCGTGGACATGTTGAACAGGAGGTGCAGCGGGGATATGTGCGAGAAGGAGGCGGTGACGCATCTCCAGTACTGTCGCGATCGAACAACCTTCTCGTAGCTCATTCCGACCTCCTCGTACCCGAGGCCCTTGCTGTTGAGGTGGTACCAGATGAGGGTGCACAGGGCGATCACGAATGAAGTCACCGGACGCTCCATGGCGTCCAGGAGGATGGGGCGACCCATGTGACCCGCGGTGAGAGGCGCGCCGCGGAGTGAGTGTTGTTCGGCGACAAACAAAAACTCGGTTTTCTTGGTTTCACAAAAATTGAAATTACACTTTTGGTGCGCTACAGGAGGTCAGCTAAAGGAGGCCTAGGTGCCGGAACCGAGGGCTAATCCCCCGTGTTCGGTCCCCGAGTTAGTAGCGGTGCGACTGCTTCTCGTTCTCCTTGTAGTTGACCGCGTACTGGTACACGCCCACCGTGGGGACGAAGCCGAAGATGAAAGCGTCGCCCCATCCACCGATCTTCTTGGCCATCACCTTGGGCCAGTCCTTGAAGAGACCTCCCATCACCCCGGTCTTCATGGGGGATACGGTGTAGATAACCTCGGAAAGCCTGTTGGAAGCGAAAGGAGGGATGGGCGGTCAGCGATCGGTCCTCGTGTGACATCCGGAAGCGCGCGGGTACGGGCCACGATGGTGGAACCCTAAATCACGAAATTTTGTCCGTTCCCGGGGGCGCGGGTCGGGACAACGCGCCGATCGCGCGGGGGTCTGGGTTCGGGCCGGGAGCACGCACCTGACGGCGGAGCGACCCATGATTGCTGGGTTATTCCCTTCGACTCGAACGAACGAACGAAGCGCGACGGCTGAGGACCGTGCGTGAGAATGGTGGAGCGGATCGCAGCCCGGGGGACCAAAACAAGATTTTTTCGAGCAGTCGCAGGGCGATATCGCTTTTCGTTCAACGGCGTATGCTTTTTGTTATACAAAACACCCGCATTTAGGTTGTAATTATCGTATTTCACACAAAATTCGTATGTCAACCAGTGGTGCTATCACAAGATCACGGCTTGGCGGCAAATTGGTTTTCGGTGACGTAGCACTCGCTCAACAACCTGGATCCTGACGGCTGAAGATCACGGCAACCCCCGCGAGCGCGCCATTATTCACCGCGTATCGTCCATTCGAGACGTCGCTGAGGTTTCGTTTGGTCTTTAAAACCACAAGCGCGGACGCGATACGCGCGCGTAGACAGACACCGCCAGTACACTACGCGTTGAAAGCGGTTCCGGAACCTTCTCGTTTCGCGCATTGCTGTTGGGTTTTCGGGGGGTGCATTCATTGGCGAGATGGCTTCCGATGGTGATCAGAGCACGAGGCGGCTCTCTCAGGAGATCGTGGGCCACGCGAGGGCTTTCCGGGAGAGCTTACAGAGGAGCCCGCCGCGGCCGGTGAAGCTTCACGTCACTTCCGACGACGAGGACGCGGACCTAAGGTCGCCGCTCGAGCACGACCAGAGGAGCACGGGCTCCACCGCGGGATCCTCCGGCCTGTGGAACCGCGACGACGACGAGCCGATGCTGCAGGACAACGAGGACAGGTTCTGCCTCTTACCCATCAAGGAGCACGCGGTGTGGAAGATGTACAAGCAGGCGGAGGCGTCCTTCTGGAGCGCGGAGGAGATCGACCTCTCCACGGACCACAAGGATTGGGAGAAGCTCAACGAGAACGAGCAGCACTTCATCACGCACGTCCTCGCGTTCTTCGCGGCGTCCGACGGCATCGTGCTCGAGAACCTCGGCGTTCGGTTCTTGAAGGACGTCCAGATGCCGGAAGCGAGGGCGTTCTACGCGTTTCAGCTCGCCATCGAGAACATCCACAGCGAGACGTACGGGTTGCTCATCGACACCTACGTGAAGGACAGCGTGCAGAAGAGGCACCTGTTTCGGGCCATCCACAACGTGCCCACGGTCGCGCGCAAGGCGCAGTGGGCGCTCAAGTGGATTCAGTCATCCGAGTGCTTCGCCGAGCGCCTGGTGGCGTTCGCGTGCGTGGAGGGCATCTTCTTCTCCGGGTCGTTTTGCGCGATCTTCTGGCTCAAGAAGCGGGGGCTCATGCGCGGGCTCACCTTTTCCAACGAGCTCATCTCCAGGGACGAGGGCCTTCACTGCGACTTCGCCTGCCTCCTCTACTCCATGCTCAAGCACCCGCTCGATCCCGCGCGGCTGCAGGACATCGTCAAGGATGCCGTCGAGATTGAGAAGGAGTTTGTGTGCGACGCGTTGTCGTGCGCCCTCGTGGGCATGAACGCGAATCTGATGTCTGAATACATCGAGTTCGTCGCCGACCGGCTCATGACGCAGCTCGGCGTGGAGAAGGTGTGGAACACCGTGAACCCGTTCGACTGGATGGAGAACATCTCGATCCAGGGCAAGGCGAACTTCTTCGAGCACAGGGTGGACCAGTACCAGAAGGCCAACGTCATGACTTCGGTCGAGGGGGAACACGACGGATTTGAAAACTACGTCTTCAGGACCGACGTCGACTTCTAGGGACGAGCGAACAGTAACGACGGTCCGCCGGACCGATTTTAATACGACACGACACGAAAACGTTTGTAGAATATACTTTGGATATGTGACAAAAGAATGAATCGCGTGCTGCTATTATGTAAGTTTGCGTGTAAACCTTCGAGTTTACGCGGCGCCCGAGTACTGCGCCTCCTTCTTGATGAGCTTACCGAGCTTCATCTGCGCGACGACCGCCTGCATGGCGAAGAGCCCGGCGACCCCGAACGCACCCTTGGCCTGGAGCAGCATGCCGCTCACGTAGAGCACCACGCCCACGTTGCAGGCGGCGCAAGCGACCATCGCCTGGAGCATGAGACCCTGCATCACCTGCACGCGCTCGAGGGCGCGCTCAGCCTCGAGGGCGCGCACGCGAATCTTAAGCCTGCCGCGCTCGATCGCGCGCACGATGTCGGCGATCTCCTCGATGGCGTCCGGGCCCTTGAAGAGGTTGACGATCGCCTTGTTCTGGCGGTCGAAGCGGCGCTCAAAGTCGCGCTGGCGGGCGACAACCTGCGGGGGCAGCGCGCTGGGGTTGTCGTCGATGAGGAGGTTCCTGGCGTAGGGCGCGGAGATCTCGCCGATGTCGAACTTCTTGTTGAGGCTCTTGCCGATGCCGTCGAGGACGGAGAAGGCGCGGACGACGAAGGTGAGCTCGGCGGGGAACCTGAAGGGCTGGTCCTTGGACACCACCAGGAGGTCCTCGCCGATGTTGCTGAGGATCTGCTTGCGACGCTCCTTCTTCTCCTCCTTGGTGCGCTTCGGCTTGAACTCAGCCTCGTAATCCTCCTTGTTCTCCGTCCTCGCCTTCTGCTGATCCTCCACGCGGTTATCGAACGAGCCGAGGAAGAAGTCCGCGGTGCGTTTCACCGCGGTCATGTCGCCGCCGTCAACCAAAACGCCCATCTTGCCCAGCGCCTTGACCGCGCTGTCCGAGTTCTTCTCAAAGACGGCGTAGAAGAGGTCGAGGAACCCGCTCCTGACCTGGGGATCGATCCTGCCCATCATGCCGTAGTCGTAAATCACGAGGCGGCCCTTACCCTCCGCGTCGCCCTTATCGACGGCGACGTTCCCCGGGTGGGGATCCGCGTGGAAGAACCCGAACCTGAGCACCTGCATGAGGTAGGACTCGACGGCGAGGCGGGCCATGCGGTCGGGGTCGACGCCCATCTTCTGGAGAGCATCGAGGTCGTTGATCTTGGTGGCGGGCGCGTACTCCATGCACATGGTCCGCTTGGCGGTGTACTGTTCGTACACCCTCGGGACCTTGATCCAGTCGGTGCCAGCGAACTGCGCGGCGAAATCCTTGGCGTTTTTAGCCTCGTTCATGTAGTCAACCTCGTCGTAGAGGCAGCGGGCGGTCTCGTCGAAGATGGCGACCCAGTCGCGGGCGGCGCCGTCGGTCTTGGGGTCCACCTTCTGGAGCCACTGCGCGATGACGCGGAGGTTCTTGAGGTCGATGTCGAAAATCTCCTTGAGACCCGGGCGCTGCACCTTGACGATGACCTGCTCGCCAGTCGCCTTGAGCTTGGCGAGGTGCACCTGCCCGAGGGACGCAGCCGCGAGGGCTTCGTCCGCAAAGTCGTCGTAGACATCCTCGATGGGCTTACCGAGCTCCTCCTCGACGATCTGCTTGGCCATCGGGGTTGGGAACGGGGGCACTCGGTCCTGCAGTTTCTCCAATTCCTTGATGAACGGCTTGGACAGGACGTCGACGCGGGTGGAGAACTGCTGGCCGATCTTGATGAAGGTGGGTCCGAGGCGGAGGAGGCCGAGGCGGAGCCACTTGGCGAGGGCCTCCTCGCGCTCCATCTTCTTGGCCTCGGTGAATCCACCCTTGTACGTGAACTTGAGGTTCAGCGACACGCGGCGGAAGAGAAAGTTGAAGACGAAGCCCCAAATCTCGAGCGTGCGGACAAAGGTACCGACGGACTTGAGGCGGTCAAAGTTGAGCGGGGGCTCGGACACCGCCACCTTCTCCTCCTCGACGACGACCTTCTTCTCCACCTTCTTGGGGGGCTCAGCGACGGCGACGGCCGCGATCTTGGCGGGCGCGGGGGCACCGACGGCGGCAGCCTCCATCTTGGTCGCCTGGACGCCGTTCGTCTCTTGGACGAGGGCGGGCTCTTCGTCGGCGACGGCCTCTTCGAGCTTCTCGAGCATCTCGATCTTGCACGCCTCATCCTGCGATGGTGGTTAAACGGAGGGTGGAACGGTGAGCGAGCGGGTCTTTCTTTCATGCGCGCGCGGGTCGTACGGGGAGTGGGCGGGTCGCGACGGCGTTGGGCGACGACATAAACAAAATTGGCCGAGTCGATCCGAAGGCACCTAGAGGCAGCCGAAGGGGATCCGCGATGGGCGTCACGCACCGAGAGGCACTCCTCAATCTCGACGACGTCGAGCGGGGCGTCCTTGTTGGCGTCCTTATCGTTGGTCACGACGTTGCGCGCGCGCACGGGGCCGCGGCGGGTCACGCCGAGGAGGCTCCCGGGGCGCGCGGACACGCCCGGGACGGGAACCCCGGCGGAACGGCGACGATGGGGCCCCGCAGCGGCCCTCACGGTGGCGGTGCGCCTGGCGCGAGCCACGGGGCGCACCGCGGAGGCGGCGAGACCGAACGAAGCGGTACTGGCCATGGGCGACGTTGATACTCACGCGGAAAACCGGCGAGACGAGCGACGCGCGCGTGTTATCCTGGTCGCGACGCGCGCTCCTCGGTTAGCATTATCCACTGTATCCGCTGCCTCTTCGTGGCTGAGGTGCGCCGGGAGATTTCCAAGATCGACCACGTCACCTTGGCTCGGCACAGTGCAAATAGAGTCAGCCGTTCACGAAAAATAACTCAAGAACGACGGTTCGAACTCGTCAAATGAACTTTTTGAACAAGCTCGAGTCGTGGCTTTTTTACGTTTTTGGCGGGGCGAAAGAAGGGCGCCCGCAGACCTCGTCCTCGCGGCAGGCGCGGAAGAGGCGGAAGAGGCGGAAGAGGCGAGGCGGAAGAGGCGACGAGCCGCGGTAGATTCGATCGCTCGGTTCGCGCATCCCAGAAACCCAACCCCGCGCGCGTTCGCCACTCGGCAACCCCCCCCGCGCGTTAGCACCCCCCTCCACAGCTGTGGTATGACGGCGTCGACTCCCGAGCCCCCGGCGGGCACGCTCCTCGACGCGCTGCGCACGCACGCGCTCAAGGGTTCGCCCGCGGTGCAGTCGCTGCGCGCCAAGCTCGGCGATACCGACCGCGACGAGCAGCGCGACCGACGGACGCTCCTCGCCACCGCCGAAGGAGTGCACGCGGTTTTCAAGTCACTGCGCACGGTACGACCGCCTCCTCCTCCGCGCGTATCTTCCGCCCCTCACCCCCGCGCGCCGCTTAGGTTCACGCCTCCTGACCACACCCGCGCCCACTTCACCCCCGCAGGAGCTTCAGGGCCGCGGCCGCGGCGACTCCGTCCTCCTCGCGAGCCTTCTCCAAGCGCTCAAGGAGGGCTACAAGTACGCCCCTCGGGTTTTCCCGCCCAACCCCCGTTCGAACGCCGCCGATTTTATTCGCGACTCGTCCCGTTTTGATCGAGTACGAGTATCGTGACTGACCTCCGCCGACCGCATCCGGTTCAAACCACCCAAACGAACCAGGGCCAACCTGTTCAAAAATTTCAAGTCCAAGGATGGCGGACCCGCCGAGGACGTTCACTTCGTCTTCAAGGCCCTATCGGAGCACGTCATCGACGCCCTCAAGTCCGGCCACCTCACCCCGGCGGACGACTCCGCGTTCTCCACGTTGAACGTCACGGTTCGCGACCTGATCGAGTCCCACGACGCCAAGGGCAACCCCTTCGTGGACAAGCTCGGCGCTCGGCTGTTACCCGAGCTGCTCGACGCGGCGCTCTGCCCGGACATGCCGTCGGGTCGCCGGCGGGAGCTCCTGGACGTGGTCGCGGCGCTCGTCATCGACACGAGGCGCGGCGCTAAGTGCGCCGTGGAGCTCGTCGAGCTCTTGAAGACAGACGGACACGCGCCGCCGCCCGCGGCGGATTCAGTCGAGGAGCTCGCTCACCTCCACGACTCCCTCGCCGCGTTCATCTCGATCCTGTACACCTCGCGGGACCTCGCGTGCCAGGAGAGCGTCGCGGCGGTGGTCCCGATCCTGGTCGCGAAGGGAGGCCTGGATGAAGGCGGCGGCGTGGGCGCGGTGTTCGAGTCCGTCGAGAAGGGACGGTTCGCCAGGCTGGTCCAGAAGGCCCGGCGCGACGAGTCCAGGGAGGCGTTCGCCCGCGA
>Ga0115567_10005737_pt1 | contig 11975 bp, 18 predicted proteins | sample COGITO_mtgs_1204_2_FD_88679 | JGI IMG/M metagenome (GOLD analysis project Ga0115567, IMG submission 88679) | Pelagic marine microbial communities from North Sea - COGITO_mtgs_120412 | ecosystem: Environmental > Aquatic > Marine > Epipelagic | place: Germany:Helgoland, sampling site Kabeltonne...
CGCACCCCACACCGCCACCGTTTAGTGTGCCGACCGCCTCTCTGTGCGGTCGCACGGGCACCACCGCAGCGTAGCATGACGGGGCGAGCCTGCAGGGCCGTGACGAGCTCCGCAGTGGCGGCGCGGGCGGCGGGCGGCGCGAGGTCGCATCCGCCCGGCAGGTAGGCCTGGAACCGTCCCTCCTCGTCCGACCCCTCCCTGTGTCGAGGCCGAGGCCGCGGGGAAGAGGGTTGGCGAGGCCGCACACGCAGCAAGGGACAGGACGGAGCAGTGCGCGCGCCTGCAGTTTCGCAGCTCTGTCGAAAAACGGCGGACCTCCGCGAGTGACAAGGGGGAGTCCAAGTTGCTTGACCCGCCCTCTGGGAACGAGTCCGCCGTGGCAAGCGCGCGCACGAGCCTGCGGGTTCCTCGCCAGAAGCGAGGTCAGACCGTCGGCATTGCGTATAGCACCAGGCTATAGCCCTGGGTCTCAGCGCTCATGTGCGCTTCAGGTTCAGGGCGGGCCGGTGGTGACAGCGGCGGGCAGGAGAGGGAGGGACCTGCGCCCGACCGAGGCCATATGGTCCAGCAGCGGCACGTCACTGGCGCGCAGCAAGACGGCATTGTACAGGCGGCGCTTCGGGATGACCAGGACGTGAAGGCGTGCGCAGACGCCGCCGGGGCCTGCCTTGTTGAAAGACGTGGAGTTGATGCCATTCGGGAGCGTGCCGACGTTGCGCGGACCTGCGGGAAGGAACCCAACACAGTGCTCATCCTCGTAAAGTAGTGACTTGAACGAGGCCGAGAGAAGCGCCTCGTCCTCAGCTGCAAGAGCTTCCACCAGCGCCTGCAACCATCGCGCCGGCGACGCAGTGCTCTCAGGGTGGAACGCGCAAGGACACAGAATCTGATCCTCACCAAGCGGAAGCAGCACGCGAATTGGAGAGATGGTGCGTGCCTGGAATGGCGGCGCGAATGAAGGGGGGTAGAATCCCTTCGGGAGCGTCGCTGGTGGGGTGACCTGCCCGCGCAAACAAGCAATTGGCCGAAAAGGCTCCACAGCGGCTGCTGTTTCGCCTTGAACTCTTCAAACCTTTCAAGCGACCATGCACCAGTTGGCTGCCTAAAGGTGATCCCGTGTTCGCGGGGAGACCAACGCGATCTCGCGGGAGACGGGAGGAAAATAACCGAGGAGATGTCGCCTGATTCCCAGGCCCGCACGCTCTCAGCAACATCCGCCTGCGCAGAGAGCGCCAGTGCACCATGTTCGAGCAGCCTCATACACTCCTCGTACGATGGAAGCGAAACCAAACCTGCGGATTGACGCGCACTTACGAGCAATCCTTCAAGCCAGGAAACGCCACCCCGCCAGGAAACGAGCTGCTATCCGGTAGGGATGAAACCATTGAGGACTCTGTCGCCTGGAGCAAGGAGTGAAAACGTTCTCGGACTCACAGCTCGTAAACGTGCGAGAAGTGGCTCAGCAAACCTCAACACCCTCCGAAACCAGGGCCCGAACCATGGCCGCATCGGGCGAGATGGAAGAAATCTTCAAAAGGGGGCGCATCGGTACTTGGAGCCATTTACCTGTGCGGGAAGGAGGGGGGCAATGGCGGGCTCATGCCCACCAACGCCGGACCTTTCGGACGAGTTTGACGAACACGATGCAGGATTCGACGAGGTAGACCCTTCCATATGGACACTGAAGCCTGGCAGTAGAACAAGTCTCCTGGGAAATCGTGCACACTGGAGCTGCATGCGCCTTGTGTTCTCACAGATCCCCGAACCTCGCTGATGGCTCTTCCTCTCTGCGTTCCTTCAGGTGGCCGCTGCTGAGGTGGCCAATGCTGTAGCAGAGAGACGTATACCGGAGGCTGTATCGATCCCATCAGGGGGTGGAAACAAGCCTGGTGGCTCTGTGGTGGCAGGGGGCGATGGAGGAGGCTTCATGCCGGAGGAGATGGTCGGCGGCGGTTTCATACCCGAGAATATGGGCGACGGTGGTTTCATGCCACAGAAGGAAGTGCCATGGGGCGACGATTCCGCGGGTTTCGAGATCCAGAAACCGTCCGGACGCTGCGCGGAATACCGCGTGGTGCCCCGCGGGGGGTGGGCACCCACCCCACCATAACCAGGCCATTCGCGTGCTCGGACCTCATTGCAACACCTGCTGATGCGTGTCAGGAAGCGTTGAATCACTTATCTGACGCGTGCGGCAGCTTTATTACTCGTAAGGAGTTCGCGGGCGCGGCGCAGACCCCTGGCCAAGCTGGGGGTGCGTCGGACGCTACGGGGGCGGCCGGGGAAGGGGCTTCGGGAGTCGAAAAGCCCAAAGAGCCCCAAGAGGTTGCATGCAAGGAATGTGGCGAGTTGGGAGTCAATCGTCAGCTATGGGACACCTTTACTGTTGCGGTGCAGCGCCCCGCACATTGCACCGCACCCCACGCCACAACTGGCTGAGAGCAACGAGCCGTGCAAAAAAGGTGCTTTTCTCATCGAGGTAGTGCGGTGAGGCTTGAACTGGATGCAGGTGTGCCGAGCGTGCAGCGAAGATGACGACGGCAAGGGACCGTATAAGCTCATGACAAAGACCAAGGCCAAGGTCGCGCCCCGCGTCGCGCACGCGCCCTGTGAGAAGGCCAGCACGAGCAAAGGCAGCGTCTCGACAGCGGAGGCCTTATGCGAAGTGTCACGTGACCAGGAGGAGTTTCTGCTGCCAGACAGCTGCTTCGAGGAGCTGCCCTTCCTCAAGGTTCTGAGTCCTTGAGAAAGTGCTTCCGCACACACGGTCTACGCGGCCAGACGTGATCGGTTATTTGCGTCACGCAGAAAAAGAACCCGCGCAAGGACGGGTGGAACGACATGAAGCTCTTCATGCGCAGCCAGCTACGCGAGGCCTGCCTCCAAAAATGGGGCAACATGGATGAGGTTGGCCCAGCCTCGAGACACGAGAAGAAGGCCAACAAAGTCCACGTGCAGCTCGTAAGTGCCTGTGGTTTGGTGCTGAGGCGAGGCGCGGGGAACAGCTGGAGAAGGAGCGCGAGCGGCGGCGGCAGGCGGCCTTTGATCTTGGAGTAGCAAAGGTGCGTGGTCCCGGGAGATTCGAGCCGCGCGCGACCAGCCGCGTGTGCGGCGGTGAACTTGTCGGGGGCCGCTGCAGGTGAAACGCAAGGCAGGTGAGGGTTTAGGCATTCTCATGCAGCAGCGAGGAGCAAAAACAATTTCCGGGGTGGAGGCGGCGATGGCGGACGACGGGGAGCACGGGCTCGGCAGCGTGCGCAAGCCGAAGGCCAAGGCCAAGAAAAAAGCCGCCAAGGTCTCCCAGGCGCCGGTGGCAAGGCACGAGCATCGCTGGGGAGACGAAAGCTGGGACGAGACGAAAAACATGTGGCAGCAGTCGTGCGTGGAGTGCGGCATCACAACGACCTTCGAGAAGTTCTAGCGCGTCTCTTTATTCTCGTCTTCCCCGGCTCTCCTCGCCGTGTCTGCATGATTGAAAGAGTTGCACTATGAAGCCTCTGCCCCCGCCTGAGGGTGCACGTAGGCTCGCAGGGGCCACCACAAGTGAGGGCGCGCCGTGTGTATCGATGCATTGATCGCCTAATCGAGGCAGCCACTAGCGACGCTGCCAGATAGCCCTCTGGCGGCGCTACAAGGCCTTGGGCGCGCCATTGCCGCGGACCGCCGCGAGCAGGTCGTTCGAGTCGGCGGCGGCGTCCATGGCCGCGACCGCCTCCGCTGCCGCCGGGCAGAGCCCGTGCACGCCCAACGCAGCCCCCTGCATGGCGGCAGTCGCGTCTGCCAGCGCCGCGTGCATGGCGCTCAGCCGCGCGGCCTCGCTGCCCGCGAGGCGCGAGAGGAGGGTCGGCGCGTTGGCGTGACAGAGCTGCTGCGCCTCGTTGCAGCGCCGCGCGGCCTCGCACTTCTCGGCCTCGATGGCCTCCGGGCCCTGAGGCGCCTTCTTGAAGAAGCTCAGCACCTTCTCCCCGGCCGACGCAGCCTTCGCGAGCGCCGCCTGCCCCGCCGCCTGCAGGGCCGCCGCCTGCGCCGCGCGGTCGGCGGCCTCCGCGGCCCGCTCCACCCGCTTCTGGGCGTCGCGCAGCTCCCGCTGCAGCCGCCCCGCCTCCTTGTCCACCTGCCCCGCCTGCCCGCCTCAGCCCTGCCCCGCCCCATCCTACCCCCGCCACTGGCGCCCCCCGCGGCGCGGTGTGGGGGAAGGCTCACCTCTCTCCGGACCGTCTCGGCCTCATCTGCGGCCTTTTTGAGCGGCGCAGCCGCGCCCTTGCTCAGGCGCTCGGCAAGTGAGTGATGCAGCTCTGCCGACCCCTGCAGCTGTGCGAGCATCGCTCCCCACGCCTTGCCCGCGCGCTCCCCCACCTCGTCCCCGGAGCGGCCCTGCAGCTTCGTCCGTAGGCTGCGGAAGGACACGACTCTGCTTGCGGTCGCCTCCTCATGGAGGAGTTTGAGTGCGCGCGCGTATGCCTCCTCAATCTGCGCACGACGCTTGAAAAAGTGCACGGCGTCACGTGTGTGCGAATGCGCAGCCTCCGTCAGCTTCACCGCCTGCTCGAGGCTCGCAAACCCCTCTGTCGGCGAGGTTTCCTCGCCAGTCGCGCCCTCGCCCTCCATCGCCGGTGGGCGGTCGGTTTCAACCGGAGTGAGCGTCGGCGTGAGATTCGCACTCTCTTTTACCTCTTTAGTATCCTCCTGCTCCCCCAGCGTCGCGGCCTGTCCAGCGTCCAGGCTCTTGTCCGGCGAAGCGAGCTCTTCGCTAGAGACCTCGGGCCAGTAGCTTTCCCCGCCATTCCCTGAGTTGGGCACATGCGCTTGCTGCTCTGTTGTGTTTTCATCCTCCGTTTCAGCAGATGCATTCAGATTCGCGCTTTTGAAGCTCCCGTCTGCGTCGGGCGCGCCGTCACCCTGTTGCGCCTCCTCGGACTGGATCTCTTTTTCGGGCACCACGTGAACAGAAGCATCCGTGCCGGACAAATCACCCTGCTCGGGCCTGTCTCGCTCTTCCATACTGTCATGGGTGGATGTTGATTGCGGTGCGTCTTCCCCGCTCATCTCTTTCTCTGCGCTTTCCGCGCCCCCGCTGGCCCCTTGTGCGCTACTGTCAATTTTTTTTTCTGAATTGCAATTCAGAGAGCCCACAGCGTTGTTTGACCACCCGGGTCAAAGCGTCTCCTGACCCAGATGGGCTTTAAGCTTCCGTCGAGGCAGCTTCTCGCGGCGGTGCACATATGCAACCTGGCAATTGCAACATCCGGTGGACCAAGTTGGAGCTTTGTCTGCCACTCGCTGCTAAGAGCCCCCCCATTCGGATCAGTTCTCCAGAGAGAAGTGTCCGTTTCGCTCCAGAGTAGAGTCCCAGAACACGAGGAATGTGCAGGTGAGGGACTGGTGGACTTGTTCATGTCAAGGACTGGAGGAAAGAGACCGCTCTTCGAAAATGTCTTCGTCCGCAGCATTGACGTCAACGCGTCTCAGCGCGAGTGCTTCGAAGTGGCTGCATCTGTGGAACTATATCCTCGATGGGCCACGGTGCAGAAGGATCCCATTTCCCCTGTTTGAGTCGCTGGCTCGTGCACATGTGCACACATCAGTACTCGTCAACCATGTGTATACAGGCGAGGCGAGAGACACGCGGTTAACCAGGCGCGTGAGTAGGGAACAACAAGCGTTCGGATTCTCTCTCGCACTGCTTTGGGGCATCCACGGAGGGTGATCCTGACAGGATCGTTCATGGGGGTATTACACAAAGTCGAGCAATTGTACGTGACGCGAGAGCCATTCCGGTTGTCCTGGTCGGCCCCGCATAATGTTTTATTCTGCTGCGAACGAGGGCCATTGTGCTGAGACGACCAGTCGGTTGGGTCTGTGACACGTGCTGTACTGACACAGCAGAGAAGACAAAGTAATGGAGATGGGACACATCTACATAATAGGGAATGTGACTTATGTGTGCTAGCCGGTCACATCCTCTGATGTGCCCGCGACAGAGGGGAGAAAATGGACAGATTGGGTGATGAGAAGGTTCAACACAGGTATGCCGAATCTTGCTCAATGTTTTGGGGTCTCGAGGGCGCATACGATTTTCAAGCTCTGAGCAGCAACAAGACTCGGGTTACCTGCTTGCTCAAAATTGAGCCCAAGGTGTTTTCATTACTTTGCGCAAGATAGGCGCTGCTGCACCCGAAAAATCATTTAGCCAGTCTGAATCACAAATTTGATTACGACAATGACAAAGCAAAACTGCAGCGCTTGGGGCTACTTTACCCGCGTGCAGCAGCACCTATTATTGAAAAGACACTGGCCGACTTTCAAAGGTCGCCCCCTCGTTTCATTTTTGTTTTTTGCCTCACTGGCTTTTGCTGCAACGTCAGAACTCTGAAGCATTTTACAGGTGTTCCGAAAATGGTGAAATCAAGCGATTGATCCGGCAGCGCCAACCCCGCGGGATCTTGCACTTGGTTGATGAGTGACACCCAACAGATTGTTAATCGGGTCGCTGCCCGCTGTGAGACGACCAGTAGGTCGGGTCTGTGACACGTGCTGTACTGACACGTAAGAGAAGACGAGAGAAAAGGAAGTGGAGCTGCTCCACTTAATGGGGAGAGTGACTTATGTGTGCTAGCCGGTCACATCCTCTAACGCTGTGACATTTATGAACATTTTTCTAAGACCATCCGCATGACCCCAACTTCGAGGCTGCCTACCCAGGACGCGGCTCCAAGCCGTTCGTGCAGGGCCATCGCGAATGCGAGGCCCCGCTCATCCTGCCTGCAGTCGCTTCCGAACGCCAGGGTGTTGAGCCGCAGACCGCTCGGCACGGCCTGCATCGCGGCCTGCCCCAGCGTCAGACACTGCTCGCTGACCTGCACGCCGCGGCGCCCGCTCTGCAGCCGCGCACACTCGCGCACCCAGCTCGCCTCCTCGCACATCGCAGCAAGCTCCAGCCGCTCCAGTGCGATAGAAACAACCTGCCCCCGCCGCGCGCCCCCGCGCCTTACGCCCGCGCACGGATGCGCTTCTCGTCGACCATCAGAGGAGGCGGTGAAACGTGAGACAGCAAGGCAGAAGGGTGCGCACTCCGTCGCCCGGAACGGACACTATCTCAAGTGTTCGCAGCGGCTCCGCGCAGGGAACCCTTGCGCTGCTCTCCCGATGCGGAGCAAAGGAGCTGTCGTGCTCCGCATCCTCTCTAATCGGCACCTCCCACACCTTGACTTGATGCTCATCCCCCCCGCTCCTGCTCCATGCACCGCTTCAGCGCCTGAGCATGTATGTCCGGGTCGCGGAGGCAAGGTTCTGGCCCCTTCAACGGAGGGGGCTCGCGGCAAAGGGCAAGGCAAGCACCGAAGCCTGCGCCCATCTGGCGAGAAAGCAAGCGACCGCACCCCACCCCACTTGTACCCTGGCATTACAGGCGTCTCGCCGCCAGTATGTGCTCCTTCCAGTGCTTGTAGGAGCTTGCCGGAGCTCATGTCCCAGATGAGGATTCGCTTGTCCTCTCCGCCGCTTGCGAGAAGTGCTCCGTCTCTGGTGAAAGCCAACGCCTTGATGCTATGCGTGTGTCCAAGGAATCGGTGCTCTGCTGCACCGCTGATCACGTTCCAAACAATCAGATTTTTGTCAACGCTTGCGGTGGCAAGCGATTGTCCAGTTCCTGAGAAGCTCATCACCGTTACCGCAGGAGCGTGCGCGAACAGCTTGCAGTGCAAGTCAAATGCACTGCACTGCCCGTGCTCATTCACTTCACACGAGCAGAGCCCCTTGCCATCGTGACTACGCAGCTTCAACTTCTCCTCACCGTTCGAGACCTCCCACAGCTTGGTACTCCGATCCCATCCCGATGTGGCAAGCGTGTGCCCGTCCGGTGACAGCGCTACGCACCCGACCTCATCCGTGTGCGCCTGAACGTCGAGGCGAACCTCGCCTGATCCAGTGTGCACCACCCGTACACGCCCGTCATTCGTTCCCAGGGCGATCACAGCCGAAGCCATGCAGCGCGCTGACAACTGAGATGGCCCTGCACAACTTATGTGTGTCGCATCGAGAAATTACAATTTTGGGTGTTGCGCCTGGCAGTATTTAGAACTCACGAATCGGAAGGCATGGGTTGCGGTGCCTCCACCCAGGGCGAACAGCCGCAGCCCGTTGAATCTCCATCACCTCTTTCGAACGAGCAGCCAAGAGCCCAGACCGCAGGGCCGGAACTTCTGCCTAGCACCCCCAGCGCGTTAAAGGAGCCCTCTACTGAGGCCGAAGATACTCCATCGACACCTACAGTAGAAGAACCGAAGAAAGCTCATGATGCGGAGAAAGAAGATGAGGAAGCTGATGAGAAGTGGATGTCGAAGCAGCATGAGGCGATGGAGAGGCAGCGGTTGTCACCATCACACACAGAGCTCCTTCCTGTCACAACATTCCCACATTCTGAAGATTCCGTCTGCTTCAATAGAGGAAACTGATCTCCGCTGGGTTCTCAGGCATCCGACGGAAGAGCAGCTCTCGTCACTTGCGCTGGCGCCCGAAAAAAACCAGAATGCGCTCGCGCAGCACGACAAATTGCTAGGGAAAGACGGAGCGAACGAGGAATACGCTCACCTCAATCCCAAGGCAACGGTTGCCCAGTCACCTGGTCAGGCGATTCTCGCAAAGCACGAGCTGCGGGTGTTTGTATCGTCCACTTTCGTCGACTACTTCGACGAGCGCGAGGCTCCCAGCACACCCTCGCGACCCGCTGCAGCTTGAACGCTCGCGTGCGCTGCCCCACCGCGAGCACGTGAAGGGAGTGATACCCCCGTTCACTGATTTACAGCTACTGGTACGCAACGAGTTTCCCGCAGCTGTGGCGCTCTGTGAGTCGCGCGGCGTCTCGTTCGTGGAGGTCGATCTCCGCACAGGGGTCACCAAGGAACAGTCTGGTTCTGGACAGGTTGCATCAAACAGCATGCTGCCCCCGCGCCCGAAGGCCTGGTGGTGCGGGCGGTCGTAACAGCTTGCATGGCACTGTCGTGCGCAGGTAATCAAAGTATGCATGACGGAGGTGACGCGCTGCCAGTACTTCGTCTCGATGCTGGGTGTGCGGTACGGGTGGAGCCAGACGACAGAGGTTTGCTCCTCTCGTGCACCTCCGGGCACAATCAGAGGAGCGCATGGCAAACAATTACTTGACTTCTACGCTTTGTGCGGTGCTGGCAGGCGCAGTCTAGGGCGTTCAAACTTGACGAGAGCAGCGGATCTAAGTGGGAGGCGGACAAAATGCTCGCGGATACCTTCGAGAACGGCAAAAAGGCGCTCCCGTGTTACGAGCAGATTCTCGAGACATACAGCGACCGATCTATCACGGAGATAGAGATCCGCTGTGCAGCGCTCAACTGCGCCCAGGTCTGTGTCGGTCCTTACTCCAGCGCTCTGCACTCTTCGGCGTGATGCGACGTTGAGGCGCGTGGGCGCGTTCGGACCCAGGAGGATCGCCGTTGGCGGCGCGTGTGGTTCCACCTGCGTGAAGACGGCTATGTCCCGCAGCTGGTGGCAGACGGGATGGTGAAGCGTCGCAAGGCGCGGGACGCGGCTCGCTACCTCTCTGAAGACGACATCAAGGGCGCAAAGGCGCGCAGGCTCCGCCGCGAAATCCTTGTGCTGAGCGCGCGGCCTGAAGAGGAGGGCGGATGCGGCCGCGGGGAGGCGGAGGTTCTGTACCGGGAGCCTAAAGAGGTGGCGGAGCGCATCGGGCGGGACCTCGTTGCGGCGCTGGCAGAGGACCTGCCTGCGGAGTGCCGCTCGCTCTGGGCGGTCGAGAACTTCGACCAGGCCGCCGCGGCGCGCGCGCTGCTGCGCACGTTTGTCAAGGGCGACGCGTACGTCGAGCTGGAGCGGCAGATCATCGGCGCGCGAGGGGCGGGGCGCACGCACGCCATCGTGGGCCCAGAGGGCAGCGGGAAGTCGTCCATGTGCGCGCACCTCGACATGTCGGCGCGCGAGAACAAGGGCCTCGGCGACGCGCAGATCGACTTTGTGCACATGCACATGGCGGGCTGCTCGCGGTACGGCGCCAACCCGCTCTTTGTGATGCGGCGCATCATGCACGAGCTCAAGGGGCACTTCGAGGAGGGTGCGCCGGAGAGTACAAGGTGGCCCGACGTGCCGACGACGCCGGCCGAGGCGCTGAACCAGCTGGATGTGTTCCTGCGCCTTGCTGGGCAGGCCCTCGCCGCGCGCGGCGCGCTCGGGCTGATCATTGTCGACGGCGTGGACAAGCTCGACACCCACTCCGGAGGCGGGCCCGCGGCCCTCGTGTGGCTCAAGTGGAAGATGCCGTTCAACATCCTTCTGGTGCGCCCGGAGCCCCCGCGCCCGCGGGCCCGCGGGCGACCGGCCGCCGTATGCCCTGCGAGGATGACGCGGCGGCGGATCGCAGGTCCTCTCGTTCTCGGACATGGACGCCGCGAGGAGCATGCTGGACCTCCGCGACGGCGCGGCAGAGGCGTCCGCCGCGGTCGGCGCGGGGGCCAAGCTCGCGCCGGTGTCGGTGCCGGCGATGTCCTCGGACGACTCGGTCACGCTGGTGGGATCGTACCTGGAGCGCTACTCCAAGTCGCTGTCGGAGACGCAGAAGGACGCCATCAGGAAGGCGCTCGAGAGCCACTCGACCAACAGCGAATTCGTCGAGCGCGCCGCCACCTTCTTTGGAAGGCATGCCCCAGAGCCTCCGCGCACTTGCCTGCGCGAACCGCGCGCTGTCGCGCCTGCCGCCCCAGCGAAACGGCGGGGCGCGTGCCTGCTGGGCGGTGACGCGTGCGTGCTGCGGCAGGGAGGATCTGTTCCAGCCGTTGAGCACTAACCAGCTCCCGCGCTACCTCGGTGTCCTGGCGGAGGTGCGCCGCCGCCGCCGCGCCGAGCTGCTCAGAGCGACCCTGAACCCAAACCAAACGCGCTGAGCCGCGGGAGGGCCGCGGCAGGAGGTACGCAAGCTCGGCACGTTTGAACGGCTGGACGCGGACACAGAGGCGCTGGTCGCGCACCGGACGGCCGTGGAGCTGATCTCCTTTGTGATGGACAAGGCGGCACAAGTGCTGGACTCCGAGTACGGCGGGAGGAAGGGCATGTCCGACGGCGCTGACGGCGCCGACGGCGCGGCGGACAAGGCCTCTGTAGACCGCCGCGGGGCGGAGCTTTTCAAGTGCGTCGCGACCATGATTGCCCACACCTCTCAAGGGCTCCAATGCCAGGCGAGCACCCTCCCACAAAGCTTGAGTCAGCCGCCGCTTTTGCAGCTGACGCTGAGTCGAGACGGGCGCTTGCAGGGTGTGAACAACGAGCTGTGGCAGTGCGTACTAGCGTACCAGGCGCTGATGCAGAACGATCAGAAAAAAGACGAGCCGCTGAAAGCTTTCGTAATCCCCCGCCTCTTGACACCCCCTGCGCCTCTTGACACGCTCTGCGTGTGCGCGTACGCGTGCGCGTCTTGACTGCGCTGGCGTCGCGGGCGTTGCGCAGTGGGACCCCCTGCAGCTCGAGCACACGGTCTTCACGCTGCGGCCGTTCGTGCGGCGAGTCGGGGCGGTGCCACCGCTGCTCGCGCTGGCGCATCCGGAGGTGGAGCAGGCTATCAGGACGACACCGATGGCAGACGCGGTAGACGAGCGCCCTGTGGCCCCAGGCCGTGCACGCCGAGGTGCAGCGGGGGCCGCGGAGGCGGCGTTGTGTGCTGGATTGATCTCCGCAGTAAGCGGCGCGGGGTGCGGCAGGATCGCGAGAAGAGGGCGCTCCTGGCGCTGGAACAGCACTTCTCGTCGGGCGGGGCGGCGCTCGCGGCGGAGGACGGCGCGGTGATGGCGCGGCAGGTCCAAGAGCTGCCGCGCATCTACGAGCGCCTCCACGCGCTCGGCGACGACGCCCCTGCCCGCGTCGCGCAGCTCCGCGCCTTCCTCGGCCGCCTCGACGTCTGAACCCGCCTGCGCGCCCGCGCGCCCGCGCGCCCGCGCTGC
>Ga0115567_10005738_pt1 | contig 11972 bp, 10 predicted proteins | sample COGITO_mtgs_1204_2_FD_88679 | JGI IMG/M metagenome (GOLD analysis project Ga0115567, IMG submission 88679) | Pelagic marine microbial communities from North Sea - COGITO_mtgs_120412 | ecosystem: Environmental > Aquatic > Marine > Epipelagic | place: Germany:Helgoland, sampling site Kabeltonne...
GGAGAGAGCTTGTTTCCGTTCTTACAAAGTCTGTGCGACCTTCCGGAGACGTTTGCAGATGCCTCTGGGTATGCGGCGCATAATTCAGCACGGGGGGCATTCTGGGATCACAAGGCGATGATAGGGCTCGACATGTTTCGCCGCTTTGGGGTGCTCGGGGCAGCTGGTGACCGGCACCTGGCAGAGTTCGTCCCTTGGTATCTTTCTGCCGGAGAAGCGGGGCTGCATCGTTGGGGCGTCGTGGCAACCCCCGCGAGCTTTCGCGCTGGGACATGGCAGCCAGCGGCCGGAGTGCAGGTGGCTGCGAACCCGCTGGATGCTAGCGGAGTCCCCGAGCACTTGGTTGCTTCTGGTGAGGAAGCAGTGGCACAGGTGTGCGCATTGTTGGGCTTATCAGACCTCGACACAAACGTGAATCTTCCGAATTCAGGCCAGATCAGTCAGCTTCCTATCGGGGCGATCGTAGAGACGAACGCGCAGTTTCGTCATGGTACGGTGCGACCGGTCACGACAACACCGCTGCCGGATGCCGTGGCACCATTGGTTGCTCGCATCTGCGAGGTCCAGGCGCTGACACTCCGTGCCGCGCTGGCCTGCGATTTCGATCTGGCGCTGCAGGCAATTCTACTGGACCCGCTGTGCATGATCGCGCCGGATCGCGCTGCGGACATGCTCAAGACGCTGGTGGCAGCAAACCGGGAGCTGCTGCTAGACTGGTAGCTTGCTACTTCTTGCTACGCGCCAGATTTCTGGAATGGAGCTTGAAGCCAACATTGTCGACAACGGTCTCGGCTCCGCTGAAATTCCAGAGCATGTTCTTGCCTTTCGCGCCCTTGTAGGTGTTCCCGCGAATCGTGATATTCTCACCATCGCCCACGACCATGACACCACTATTGATGGTCTTATTCTCTGCAATCACGACGTTCTTGACTGAAAAGATGGTCTCGTGCCTACGGGTCGCGCCGAGCACGGAGATTGCACCATGCCGCGAATCGGTAGCGACTTTGTTTCCGCGAATCTCGAGCCCATTGATCGGCACCCGCCAGATGCCGATATAGGCGTTTCCGGTGTTGTTGATGATCTTGCTGTCGACGACCGCGGTGTTGGACTCGGCGATGTGCATGATGCCGTCACCATCGGGGCCGATCGGGCCAACGTTCGGATACACGATGTAGTGATTGCCCTCTACAGTCCAGCGATGGCCACGCATCTCGATGGCGCGAACGTGGTTCGTGATGTCGCCGCGATGAATACCGACGGTGGTCTCGCGCGCGACTTTTTTCTTGAACCGAATCACGTTGAACGAGCAAATGGTGCCGTCTCCAGTGAACAAGATGGCAGGGCCGCCACTTCCATAAATAAAGTTGTCACGAATTACGAGGCCCCTGCGGAAGCCCCAGGGCATGTTTTGCGGGGTGGCCTCGGCGCTGAGCGCAAACTGATTGGCGGCGATGCCGGGACGAAAGTCGTAGTCAAAGATCGTATCGTGTTCCAATACGTTCGTCTTGCTGCGGCTATCCATGTACATCTTGAAATCCTTCATGATGAAGTTCGCATCTGCCTGCGGCAGGCGATTGTTTGCCAAGAGCATGTTCTCCCCACAGTACGCCTGCAGCGCAGCATGATCACGCTTGGTAAAGCGCTGCCATTGATTCTGAAATGGTGCCGGAACCATGTCATTGGGCACGGCTGCGTTCTGCACGACGCACCCCACCACCAGACGATTCTTCCCTGCCTGGTGATCTTCGGTCTCGCCATACTCGATATGAGCGTGGTTGAGTTGCAGATGGACGAGGCCGCAATTCGAAGCAGTACCCACGTCCTCCAGATGAATACCCTTGAAGGCGGTATCATTGGCCGTGCCCTCCCCTTCGAAGCTAGGCGCATAGGCGGGAAATTGAAGGATGGTCCCAGGCGCAAAGGCAACATCACTGGCCTTCGTGACTTCCACGGGGTCGGCACCTCGTAGAACGATTCCACTCTTGAGCAGGATCGTCTCCCTGACGACGTACTCCCCCGCCGGGAAAAAGAGGACGCCGCCGCCCTGTTCGGTAAGTGCTTCCTGGCCGGTTGCGATCTTCGCATCCCAATTCTGGCCATCCACAGTGGTGATATCGAGTACATTGTCCCAGTGAATCTCACTGGTCCAGGCCAACTCGTAGCTGGCGCAAGGGTTGTCAGTGGGGACTGCCGCCAGAGAGACCGCCCATAATAGTAGCAATGCTAGACGCATAGGATTCCTCGTGTAATTCGTAGTTCTCATTGTACGTGCTCTTCCCGAGGCAGCAAGGCTTGCTACTCGGAGCGCAAACCACTGTCAACCAGCGTCCGGCATTGCTGCAAGCTGCTGGAAAGGGCTTCGCTGTCTCCTTGCTCCAGTTGGGTAATCGCACGGCTCAGTTCGTGTTTAATGGCGTCCCTGGTGCGGCGCAGCCCGTAGGCGCCCTGCAATTCGGTTTCGTGCCCCACAGAGCGACCGTACGCCACGGTAAAGAGCTGACCGAGCATCTGAAGCATGGGCCTCGCAACCTGCGGCATGGTATGGACCGGACGACCGCTTTCTGCGTAGATCAAACCATTCAGGGAGCGCTTCCCCGTGTGCGGATGAAAGGCGCGCATCGGCACGAAGGCGAGCATCTTCACGTGCGGGTCGCTGGGTGGTTGCTGTAGTAGCTCACGTTCCATGAGGACTACGGCCTCCTGGCCGTGATGAATGCGCTCCAGCAGCAGTGGGGTGATCGTATGAGTCACCTTTCCCAAGGATACCATTCCCGGCGCCCGGGCAAGCTCTTGGCGCAGCACCCCCGCATCATCAAAGGTGAAAAGGATTGCTTTGCTCGCCTGACAAAGCTGGATGACGGCGTCCGTTGCAGCGGTTACAAGCTCGTTGGTATCGAAAGCTAGCTGCATCTCGGCCAGAGCACCGAGCATAAAGCGGTAGCCGGCTACCGAAGACCCGTCCAGGCTTGCCAGTGGCTCCTCGCTGTAGACAAACGATTCGACGGCAAGGTCGAGTCGATCGCCGTCGCGTAACGGCTGGGAGCCCTCGATCTTGACGCCGTTGCACTGGCTGCGACCGCGGCCCTCAACATCCACCACGTGAAAACTACCGCCCACATAGCTGAGACGTAATTGCTCAGGAGCGACGAGATTGCTGTCGACCACGATCTGGTTGGAGCTGGCACGCCCGATGGCGAAGTCAGTGGAGCGCACTTCGAAGACTGCGCCTCGCGCCAAAACTCCGTTGCCAAGGCTGACCAGCCTGCCAATCACCAGACTTTCGCCGCACTGAACGCAGACGAAGGCTTCCGGCAGATTGGCTCCGTTGCAGGCTCGGCACATGAGCCGCTTCATCCAGTCGGTTCCCCGGTCTGGCTATAGAAGGTAAAGAGGTTGCCTTCGGGATCGGAAAAGGTGATAGAGCGACGGCCTGGAATCTCGATCGGTGGGCGAAGTGGCAGAATCCCAAGACCATTCATCTCGTCCAGCTTGGCTTCCAAGTTTTCGACAGGCAGGAGCCAGGAAATCCCATGCCGCGGCCCGCCATTCTCAGCCACGATATTGGTCTGCTGCAAAACCAGAACACCAACATTCGGGACGGCAAACTCCACCCAGAAGCTGCTGTCGACTATTGGCTTCTCGAGCTTGAGCGTGTGTTGGTAGAAAGTCTTGACAGTAAGCAGGTCGCGAACCTGAAGCAGTACGGTATAGGGGAGTCTAGAGTCCGCTTCCATATAATCTCGTTGAGACAGCAGAGAGTGATCAAACCGGGCAGCAGAGCCAAGGTGTGTTAATCGCGGGAGCCACCGTTGCGGACACGCAGCGAGCGCTGGTTCCAGAAGTGGAGGTTATCAGCCTGAATTTGGTACTCGCGCTTACGGGCCTTGCTCAGCTTCGCCTCGTAAATTTGGCCAGCGGTGGCACCAGCTGCTGCGCCAATCACCGCTCCAGTAGCCGGATGATCGACTTGATTCCCAATCACAGCGCCAGCGACACCACCCACAGCTGCCCCGCCGATCGCGCCCCCTTCGTACTCGCCACCATCGCGCGACATACAGCCGGTCGCAAGTGTTGCGATACCTACGGCAACCATAATATATTGGATTGTTTTCGTCATTGAGTTCTCCATATGCCACAGACGGCGTCAACTTAAGTAGAGTGACACTGTATCAATTTGCGGTTCGTGGTCAAACCGCCTGTGGCCGCAGCCACCAGCTTCTGAGCATGGTCAGGCGGGGGCTTTCAGGAAAATGCCCCCGTTCCGGCCAGGCTTACACCGGGCATTCCTCTCAGTCATGCCTGTCAGCTGCCGCGCAGCCACGGCTCGACGATGACGCTGATCCCGATAATCACGAGTAGAATCGTGACGATCCGGCTCAGTTGCTCCCGGTCTAGCCGGTCGCCAAGCTTGCTCCCCAAGTGCGCACCCGCGATGATGGCCGGGGCAAAAAGAATGCTGATCAGCATCGGCTTGATGATCACAGTTCCCTGCATGATGAGCATGGCTGCGACCCAAGGCGGCGTGAACAGTAAAAAGGCGCTGTAGAGCAAGCCACGTGTTCTCCGTGCTGGCCACTCGTGGGCTGTGGCCCACAGTACCAACGGGGGCCCGCCCATACCGAACGCGCCAGCGAGAAACCCGCTTGTGCTACCGGCTAGCGCTGCCCAGAAATCAGGGATCGACTCTCTGGGCTTTACACAGGCGAAATGCTGGCCTGCCAAAATCAAAAGAAGAAGGACACCGATGACTTGCTTGCAGAGGCTCTCTGCGCCGGAAAGAACCAGCAGGAGGTATCCGCCAAGGGGCAGGCCGACCAAGCGCCAACCGGTGATGCGGATCGAATCTCGCCACGGTACATCCTCGCGAATCTGGTAGCAGTTCCAGCTGCACTGTGCTAGCGAAGAAAAGGGAAACAGTGCCACAACGATGGGCAGTGGAATTCCGGCCGCCAGAAGAAGCGGAACAGCGAACAAGGCGACGCCAAAGCCGACCGCTCCCTGCAAGACCATGCCCACGCTCAGTATTCCGCAGGCTAAGAGTGCCTGAGTCGTAGTCATCCAGTGTCCTGCGAGGTCAATTGTGGCAGGTGAGTTTTGGATGATTTCGAATGCTGAAGTGAGCCCGAATCGGTGGCGGCGAGGCCGGAGTATCGTTGAGGCGATACGACTTGTTTCGGCGCCGGAATGGCCGCAAGGGACCCGCCCAAGTTGGCCTGACAAATCACTTAGGCCCCCACTATCCGCGGGCCACAGACAAAACCGAGACCTGCAAGGCACCGGCTTTGCGCAAAGCCCGCGTACAGGCCGCTAGTGTGGACCCGGTCGTAAGCACGTCATCTACGAGAATGACATGCTCCGGGACTATCACCCCGTTGCCAGCCGCGAACGCACGTCGAAGATTGCGGCGACGTCGCGCAAGGTTCAGCCCAGCCTGGCTACGGGTCCAGCGTGTCCTGCGCAGCAGCTTTGGCGCGGGTAGATCCAGGTGGCAGCCGACGTGCTCAGCCAGCAGTTGAGATTGGTTGAAACCTCGGCGCAGCTCCTTGAACCAATGCAGAGGAACGGCAGTCACCGCCTCGGCCTTGGCATGGCCATACGCCTGCCAGTTCTCAGCCATTACTGCTCCGAGCAGGCTGGCCAATGCGGTATCTCCGCTATACTTGAACCGTAGCACGGCCTCCCGAGCGGCGCCGTGGAATCCGTAGCAACTGACCGCAAGCTCCCAGGGTCGCTTCATGGGCAAACATTCGCGACATAGCTCGACGACGGTATCTAGCCTGCCCCCGCAACCCGCGCAGCGTTCCGTTGGCAAAGGCTCCATTCGCTCCTCACAGCAGCTGCAGAGGCCCGACGCTGCCGAAAGATCGACATGGCAGAGCATGCAGATTTCCGGAAAAATCAGAGCGTCCGCCGCAGGGACAAAACCGTGATTGAGTACGCTCATGCTAGTACCGAATCAGGTCGCCGGAAGATAGTCCCAGTGGGAAAAGGTCGCAGCCTGGCCCCAATGAGCACCGGTCTGGTCAATCACATTCCACACGACCGCACTGCGGATCTCAAACCGGCGGCCACTGGCCGAGATCCGAATGCCACGATAGTCATCAATGAAACCAAACTCAGTCACGCGGGCAAGTAGGCGGGCGCGCTCGTCACGATGGACGGGCTCCGCCGTCTGGCGAGATGGGGTCCCGACAAGTTGGTCCCAAGTCAACTCCCACAAGGCGAGCGCCGCACGATTCCCATAGTTCAACAACGGGTCCTGCTCGGTGCCGTGCGCCACCACAACGGCCGGAAACTCAAAAAGCGCGACCGGAGCTGCGGACTCCGCAACCAAGGCGCGCCCCGTAACCAGCTGATAGCTCGCAATAATGCGCTCAGCTTGTAAGATGGCGGCCTCGGAGACGTGCTGCATCAGAATCAGACGTCTAACTTGGCAGCTACTTCCTTGTAGTCGTACACTTCAACGCGATCGTTTACTTCGAAGTCATTGAAGTTGTCGAGTCGAATACCGCACTCGAAGCCCTGCCGAATCTCGCGCACGTCGTCCTTGAAATGACGCAGTGACGCGATGCTGCCGTTGTAGATCAGGTCTTCGCCACGATGGACACGGGCCTTGGACCCAACACGCATGATGCCAGAGCGAACGGCACAACCGCAGATCTTGTCCTTGGAACGGCTGAGGTCGAAAATCTGAAGGATCTCGGCTTCACCCAACGCTTCCTCGCGGAGTTCTGGCTGGAGCATGCCCTCGAGCGACTCACGCAGCTGCTGAGTCAGCTCGTAAATGATGCTGTAAAGGCGAATATCGACGCCAGCAAGACGTGCGACATTGCTCACACCTACATTTACACGCACGTGAAAGCCGATGATGATCGCGTCGCTGGCTTTGGCCAACTGCACGTCGTTCTCGGTAATGCCACCGACACCGCGATCCAGAATGTTCAACCGGATCTTCTCACTGTCGAGCTTGCCAAGCGCCTGACAGACCGCTTCCATGGTCCCGTGCACATCAGCCTTGACGATGACGTTCAGGTTCTGCCGAGCTTCCTCTTCAATCTGGCGCAGCAGATCTTCCAAGTTTGCCTGACGGTTGTTGCGCAGGCTTTCTTCGCGCTGGTCTGCGGTCCGTTCCTGGCAGAGCTTCTTGGCTTGCTTCTCGTTCTTCACGGAAGCCAGGACCGAGCCACACTCCGGAACACCGTTCAGCCCAACCACTTGGACGGGAAAGCTGGGGCCAGCCTTCTTCAGGCGCTTGCCGCGATAGTCAATAAGCGCTTTCACACGGCCAAAAGTCTGGCCACAGAGAATGCCATCACCCACTTTGATGGTGCCATTCTTGACCAGCACGCTGGCAGTCACGCCGAGACCCGGCACGACCTCCGCTTCGATCACAATCGCACGGGCTGGCAGCGCTGAATTACAGCGCAACTCAAGCAACTCGGCTTCAAGCACGATGCGCTCCATCAATTCGTCCAAGCCTTCGCCAGTAACTGCGGAGACTTTAATGATCCCGGTCTCACCGCCGAGGTCCTCGGGCAGGATGGTATGCTGCATCAACTGCTGCATGATCTTGTCCGGATTTGCCGAGGGCAGATCGATCTTGTTAATCGCGACAATCATGGGGACGTTGGCCGCCCGCGCGTGATTGATCGCTTCCACAGTTTGCGGCATGATTCCGTCATCTGCAGCCACAACCAGAATCACGATATCCGTGGTTTCTGCACCGCGTGCTCGCATGGCAGTAAACGCTTCATGGCCGGGAGTATCAATGAGGGTAACAGGATGGTCCTTCCCTTCACTGTCCTTCCAAAGAATGTTCGTAGCACCAATATGCTGGGTAATCCCGCCGGCTTCATGGGCCGTGACGTCAGTCTTACGCATGCTGTCCTGCAGCGAGGTCTTGCCATGGTCTACGTGCCCGAGAAACGCGACGACAGGTCCACGGACTTCGGTATCGGCATCCTCGAACTGCTCTTCCTCTGGCGTGATCTCCGCTTCCCGATCCTGAGCGGCAGGGCGTGCCCGCTTATCGATCAGGACGTGGCGATCGTGCTTCTGACAGATCTGGGTAATGATCGAGCTATCGAGAGTTTGGTTAATATTTGCCACCGTGCCCATCTTGATAAGCTCGGTGATCAATTCATTGGCCTTAAGTCCCAATGCCTCGGCCAGACCACCGACGGTAATTGGTGGCTTGAGGTGAAGCGCCTCCTGCGTATCCCGACCTTGGGCCGCATCTGGATTCGCTTCCAGAATCTCCGCTTCCAGCATATCGGCTTCTTCCGCCGGTATGTCGGACTGCGCCGTTACATCATAGTCATGCTGCCGCAAATAGGCGATCAGCTCCTTATTGGATAGACCCGTACGCCGGGCCAGCTCGTTTACTTTTATCGATTCTTGGCTCATCAGTCAATCTCCGTTCAGTCATGGTCCGCTGCGGCGCGGGCCGCCTCTTTAATCTGCTGCGCGGCTGCTTCGTCGAGACACTCGGCGATATCAGCCTCATCGGCGCTTGTCACTCCATCCACGGTCAAAATCCCGTTGTGTACAAGAATGTCGGCCTGCTCCAGCGGTATGGATAGGGATCTGGCGAGCGAATCGGCGTAATGCTGCAAACGCTCTTCAACCCGACGTTCCGTAATCTCTTCTGTCTTTTGGATCTGCACATTCCATTCTGTCAGCCGTGTAGTCAGGCGGATATTCTGGCCCTTGCGACCGATTGCCAGCGAGAGCTGGTCCTCGTTCACGGTCACTTTCAGGGTGCGCTCTTCTTCGTCCACTTGCACGTCACGCAGCTCGGCTGGCTTCATGGCGTTGGCGACAAAGACAGCGATGTCCGGATCCCAGCGGACAATGTCCACCTTTTCACCGTTGAGCTCCCGAACGATATTCTTGACGCGGGTCCCACGAACGCCCACACAGGCTCCAACAGGATCCACTTTGGGATCATGGCTATGGACGGCGATCTTGGCGCGATAGCCCGGAACACGGGCCACAGACTTGATCTCTACGATATTGTCGCCAATCTCGGCAACTTCCCGCTCGAACAGACGCTGCACCAGCATGGGAGACGAGCGGGACACGGACAGGATAGGACCTGGGCGCTCAGTATTCACCTCGGTGAGCACGCAGCAGACGTGATCGCCGATCTGGTAGTCTTCGCGAGGCACACGGTCGTTATGACGCAGAATTCCTTCAGTACGATCGAGATTCACGACCACGTCACCACGTTCATAGCGGCTCACGGTGCCGAAGATAATGTCCCCGATCTTATCCTCATAGTCACCAACTACCTTGGATTTCTCGGCCTGTCGCAAGCGCTGCTTAATACCTTGCATGGCGTTCTGCGCAGCGATACGTCCGAAATTAGCAGGAGTAACCTCCCAGTCCACCTCGTCGCCAATACTGGCGTGCGGATAGGTCTCGGCAACTTTCTCAAGTTCAATCTCTGTCTCAGGCTGACGAACACGCTCTACAACCGTCAAGGTCGCCATGACACGGATTTCACCACTGATCAGATCCAAATTTACACGCAGCTCATTGACCGGCCCAATCACTCGACGCGCGCCCTGCACAACAGATTCTTCGACGACGCGCTTTAGCTCCTGGCGATCAATGCCACGATTCTTCTCGAGACTTTCAAGGGCTGCAAGAAGATTTTCATTCCCGCTCATTGCACTTCTACTCCTGCTTCTACTACGCCCAACGGCTGATATCTTCCTTCTCCAATCTCCAAAAAAAAACGCGGGGACAAGCCCGCATTCCCGAAAACGAAGAAGAACTGCTAAAAACCGCTGAATATAGCAGAGGGCTGCTGCTTTACAACGTTGTGCGCGCGTTTTCCCAGCAGAACAGAGTACTGCAGCGGCGACTGCCAGATGGCGGCCGAAGCCTGCAGAATCAAACGCAGTCAGTCGCTAGCAGCCGGGACATCGATGACAAGGTCCGTATGAACTCGTACCGGCCGGCCTCGCTCCTTCAATTCAGCCCTGAGAGCGGCAACTTCCTCTCCGGTAAGCATACGCGGGGCTTCGATCCAGAGCTCAATCCCGGCGTCGCTGCCATGGCTGCGCAGAAAGCGCCCACCAACGGCCGTGAGCCGTTCCTGCAGGAGAGCCCGCTGCTCCCGGCTAAGCTGGTACCGGTTAGCTCTAAACTCCCCGAAGACCACGGACGAGAGCGGCACCATCAGGACCCCGCCCACCAGACACAATCCAAGCATGAGACGCCTCACCCATAGGCGGCGCGTGCCGGATTTTCGATTGCCCCGCACACCTCTTGCGTAAAAAACAGCCGAGGCAGCGAGGACGATGGCAACCACGTTGGTGGTAAACAGCAGCGCCGCGCCGCGGGCGTTCGCGATTTCGCCATAGGCCAGAGAGATCCCACTTGTCGCCAGCGGTGGCACCAGTGCAGCGGCAATCGCGACACCTGGCAACGCAGCCGAGAGATTGGGTCTGGACAGAGCAAAGGCCGCCGCTAGGCCAGAAATCCCAGCGACCATCAGGTCATAGATATTGGGACTGCCACGTCCGAGCATCTCCCCGGTGAGACGAGCCGTGGGTGTCAGCAGCGCGCAGATGACACCAATTCCGAGCGCCAGCATAAAGCCGTAGGCGACGGAGCGTGCCGCAGTGCGGACTAGCTGCCCGTTGCCCTGCACCAGTCCAAAACCGGCTGCCAGCAGCGGAGTCATAAGCGGAGCCACGAGCATGGCACCGATAACCACGGCTGTCGAATCCAGAATCAGTCCGAACGCCGCAATCGCCGTCGACAGACACATCAGCGTCATGAAATCAAAGCTCCAGCGGGCACCGTCTTCCAGCTTCTCGACCAACTCAATCCGCTCGTCTCGCTCCAGTTGCGGAATCCGCAAATCCAGCCAGTCCTCCACGGCATCGCGAATTCGCGTGCCGAGGGGTTTGCCCCGGCGCATCGCCCCAACCGCCATGGCATGTGGCCCAGCCATCAGCCGGTGCGGCAACGTGCTGAACAGCATGCGCCGGACGTAGCCACGATCAGAGGCCCCCACCAACAGCAGGTCACAGCCAGCATGAGCCGCGGCATTGATGCCTTGCTGAATGTCGTCAGCCACCACCACTTGGGGCTGCACCCAGGCGGACTTGGCCAGTCCGATCTGCGCAAGAATGCCGGTGAGCCGATGCTCCCCGACCGCCTCAGCCAGGGGTCCGAATTCGTTTTCCACAAACAGCGGTGTCAGCTCACCATCGTACCGCAGTGCCACGTCATGCCCCCAGCGCAAGGCAGTGGCCGCATGCACACCGCCAGCGGTGGGAATGAGGACCCGCTTGCAGCCGTGGTCTCCCCCCGCACCGGGGCGGAGCAGGAGCGTATCACAGGGCGCATGCAGAAATAAGTCGTTTGCGAGAATGCGTGGGCTCTTGCCTTCCGTCTTACCGACGATCAACAACTGCGCCTTCTGCTCGCGCACCAAGTCGATGACTTCCTTTGCTTGCGGCCGCGCGGTAAGAATTGCTGTAGTCGCCACGAGTTCAGGGAGAATGGCCGCCTCGGTGTCGTCTCGCGGGCAAGGCTTCGGGTGCTCGGCGGCAAGTTTCTCAAGCGTTTTGCGGACTGCGCAAGCCAGCGGACTGTCCTTATCGTCTACGGCACGCTTCGGGTATGCAATGCACAGGGCGATGCTTCTCGCAAAGGCAAAGTGGTAGCCCCACCGCACCAAGGCAGTCGCTTCCTCTAAATCCAAAACCACAACACAGACTGACATAAACCTCCCTGAGCGCGCGCAGATGCGGCATCCCCATCTGGCGTCCTAGGAATATGTCACTGATCCCGTCCAAGCGAAACTGCGATTAATGTAATGGAACCGGTGGTCCCCGTGTAGTTCTAACCACAAACATCCTAATTGGGAGGGGCAGAGTCATGCGGAACGGATTTATCGTAGCGCTACTACTCGCGACAATCGCCGGTGTGGCCAACGAAGCAAAGGAGCA
>Ga0115567_10005739_pt1 | contig 11970 bp, 10 predicted proteins | sample COGITO_mtgs_1204_2_FD_88679 | JGI IMG/M metagenome (GOLD analysis project Ga0115567, IMG submission 88679) | Pelagic marine microbial communities from North Sea - COGITO_mtgs_120412 | ecosystem: Environmental > Aquatic > Marine > Epipelagic | place: Germany:Helgoland, sampling site Kabeltonne...
GCACCCGTCTGGCGGGTCTGCGATTTCTGTCTCATCTTCGTTCCCTTCGGTCACTACGATGAGCCAGAAATCCTCCCTTATGAAATCCGGCTAGTTTGTTCCATAGGCGCTGACGTCAGACACTCCGATGCCAGTTTTGCACTGGTGCTGACAAGCTGCATGCTCTCGCTGTCCACGCCATCACCAAATTCCGTCATCAATTCGATGCCGCTATTGACTGCGCCAACCGGGCTGATCAGGTCATGGCAAAGGCGCGAGGCGAGAAGCTCGGCCACCCGCAGTTCGATTGTCGGTTCCATGAATCGCATCTTCCTTCCACCTCGGGCCACGGTTGACCCGAACCTTGTCGCGCAATCTAATGCGATTCGCTTGGTCTGACCCAAGTCGACCGCGCAGCCTCATTACCGTGATGGCGCACGGTGTGGACGATTTTTCCGGGGTGTGTAGAACGAAATGAATGCGGATAAGCCCAAACGTTTCCATCATCCCGGTGAAGGCCGCCGTCGCGCGGTACCACACACCAAAGGACGACAGGTCAACCCCGCCGCCGTTGAAGAGATTCGCGAACTCCTGGGCGACACATCCTTTGCCCGTGACTTGCTGATTGAGTATCTGCACCAGATTCAAGATCACTATCACGGTCTTTCGCCACGACATCTCGCGGCACTCGCAGAGCTCATGCGACTGTCATTGGTCGAAATCTATGAGGTCGCCACCTTCTACGCGCATTTTGATGTTGCTCGAGATGATGACGGTGCCATGCCGGAGATCACCGTGCGGGTTTGTAACAGCCTGCCCTGCGAACTGGCCGGATCGGCTGCGCTTTATGCCGCACTAACAGACAACCCAAATGACGATGTGCGGGTCCTGCGCGCACCTTGCATGGGACGCTGCGATTGTGCCCCGGTTGTCGAAGTCGGCCACAATCATATTGATCGGGCCACACCCGACCTGGTTTCTGAGGCCATCAAAAACGGCGCCGTGGCAACCGTCTTGCCGCCCTACCCTATTCTCGAGAACACACGCCAGAACGGCGCCTATGCCATCTTCAAGTCGTGCGTGAACGAAGATCGAAGCTATGACAGCGTGCGCACAACCATCGAAAAATCAGACCTTCGCGGCATGGGCGGCGCAGGTTTTCCCGCAGCAAAAAAATGGGATTTTGTAAACGCGGCAGATGGACCACGCACCGTTGTCATCAACGCCGATGAAGGTGAACCCGGCACCTTCAAGGACCACTGGTTTCTTGAACGCGCAACCCACGCAGTTCTGGAGGGCGCCCTGATCGCCGCCTGGGCGGTCGATGCCGAGGAACTTTGGATATACCTGCGTGACGAATATCCGGCCGCCCGGGAAATACTTCGCCGGGAAATCGCCTCCATCGAAGCCGCCGGCATTATCGGGCCGGGCTATATCAAGCTGCGGCGCGGCGCGGGCGCCTATATCTGTGGCGAGGAAAGCGCGCTGATCGAATCCATCGAAGGCAAGCGCGGGCTGCCGCGTCATCGGCCACCATATGTTGCCCAGAACGGCGTCTTTGGCCGTCCGACTTTGGTCCATAATGTAGAGACCGTATTCTGGATCCGTGAAATTCTGGAAACGGGCGCAGACTGGTATCGCGAACAGGGCCTGAACGGGCACACCGGATCTCGTGCCTTCTCGGTCTCGGGACGAGTTCATGCCCCTGGCGTAAAAATAGCGCCCAACGGGAGCACCCTCACCGAATTGATCGAAGGCTATTGCGGGGGCATGGCAGAAGGCCACACCCTGAAAGGCTATCTCCCCGGCGGAGCATCGGGCGGGATACTTCCCGCCTCCATGGCCGATGTGCCCCTGGCCTTCGGGTCGCTCGAAGAACATGGCTGTTTTGTGGGATCCGGTGCCGTGGTCGTCCTCTCGGAAAAAGACAGCGTACGGGACGCGGCTCTCAATCTGATGCGGTTTTTCGAAGATGAAAGCTGTGGTCAGTGCACGCCCTGCCGCGTCGGTACCGAAAAGGCGGCAAAGCTGATGCAGGCCGAAACCTGGGATTCAGACCTTCTGGGTGAACTTTCATCGGCCATGCGGGACGCATCGATCTGTGGGCTGGGTCAGGCTGCACCAAATCCAATGGAAAGCGTTTTGCGCTATTTCCCGGACGACGTCTGACACCCCACGACCTTTCCCAAACGCTGCTCGGCGTTACTAAAGGTGTAAACGCCCGGTCAGGCGACCTCTCCATGTCGTTCGATCTTGCGCACCTCGCCCTCGGGCAAACGAACTGTGACTGTGGTCCCTTTGCCTAATTCGCTTTCAATATAGATCTGTCCGTGATGGGCCTCGACAATGCGCTTGCATACCCAAAGACCAAGCCCTGTTCCCGGCTGTTTTTTGGCAACACGCGGGTCGACAGTGTGAAACGGTTCAAAGATGTGCGGCAGATCGACATCACGAATGCCACACCCGTTATCACGCACCACAATTTCGGTCGCACCATCCACGCCCCGTCTGCAACATATTTCAATCTGTCCATCGCGGTCGGTAAACTTGATCGCGTTTGAAATCAGGTTGAACATCACTTGACGAAGGGCACGCTGGTCAGCTTGAAATACAAACTGCGAATCCGGAATATCATTTGAAAGGTGCAGATCGCGCCCCGTCGCAAGACTGCGGGTCATACGCACAATATCGGCAACAAACTGCCGTGCGAGTATCGGTTCGAGATCCAGATTAGCGTCCGAAATATCGAGCCGGGAGACGTTCAAAAGGTCTTCAACAATGCTCAGAAGATGGCTTGCGCTATCAAAGATGTCTGTCGCGTATTCATGATACTTGCTGTTCTGCATGGGCCCGAAAAGCTGGTCGATCATCACTTCGGAAAACCCCAAAATGGCGTTGAGAGGCGTGCGCAACTCATGGCTCATTGTCGCGAGGAACTGATTGGTTACAGAATTCGCCGTCACAGCGACATCGCGTTCACGTTGCATCTCGCGCCCGTGTTCTTCGGCCCGCACACGTCGCGTAATGTCACGCCCCACGCCGCGATAGCCAAGAAATTCCTGCGTCTTTGAGAAAATCGGATCGCCAGACACCGAGGCGTGTGCGATTTCTCCCGTACCCCGATCATAGGCATACTCGAGATCACGAAAGGGAAGTTGCTGATCCAGAATTGCAGCATGCTGCAGCCATTTCTCGCGCACCTCTTCCGTATCCGGATCCGCACCGATTTTCTCCATCAATTCCGATCTGGTTATTCCCAACACGTCATCGAAGGAATAAGCCCAGTGGTTCGCCACTTTCGACGAATAGTAGACAAACTTTTGATCCTGATCCGTTTCCCAAAGCCAGTCTGAACCCGCTTCCGCGAATGCCCGATACCGTGCCTCGGCGTGGGCAAGCTGCTCTCGAACCTCGATCAATTCGTCCGACCGATCCAGGCGCTCGGTTACGCGGCTATTACGTCCCTCAACACCAATACAGTGGACCAGCATCAACGTCCGTCCATCCGTGGCAGACACACCACAGCATCGATAGCGCACACGAACTTCTGCATTGCGAGGGTGCAATGTCCAAGTCGCTTCAAAACTTTTGTTTAACGCAAATCCGTCCGCATATTCCCCCAGAAGAGCTTTTGCGATATCGGACAAATCACTCATGTCCCGGGACTGCAGTTCCTCGAGCGCTTCTGAACGCCAGAGCTCCAGACCTGCGGCATTCGCCCAGACAACGCGATAGTGGTCGAGGTCGAAGACCCAGATCGGATCTTCGATCAGCTCCCAGGCGGCCGGGTCGACAGCAAGACTCGCCAGCGGAGGGGGGTCTACTGGTTCGTTAATCAACTTGCTCCCAAAGTGGGTCACTTCAACCGTGAGCAGGCATCAACCCCGTACGATCAAAATGAATTTTTTCTCAAAACGTCCTCCCCCGAAGACAATTCAGTCGGCTTCTTACCCCATTCATTCGTCGCCGAAAACCCATCGATACATGCGGGAATCATCCTGATAGCCGCCGTTTGCCGCGAAAGGTTCGTTGTTCCAGAAACTTTCAGCTGCGGCGCGGTCCGGCAACTCGATCAACAGTGCCGTTCCGACATTGACCATCCCGTCCGGTGAGCGCAGCGGTCCCCTAAATATGAAGCTGTCTTCGAAGGACTTGAAATAGCTTTCGTGAGCGTGGAGATGCTCAGCAATGAAGGGGCCAGCATCTTCGATCTTGGAACCGGTGTAAAAATACTGCTCGAGACCTTTTCGCGGGTATTCAGATGCCCGCTTGATGAAGCTGTTGGACCAGCGCTTGACCTCGACCCGCTCATAGACGCCGGCAAGAGCCAGCGGATCATTGGCGATGAATGCATCGGCCACCGCCCGGTCATCGAGCTGCACAAACCACGTGGTGGCCTGGGTCTGTGATCCGTCCTCGGTGACGATATGGCCATAGCCGACCAGACGCTCACCAAGGTCGCGGGCGTACTGCTTCTGGGCCTTCAAATGGGCCGCGCGCAATTCTGCAGCATCTGGTCTGTCCCACGCAAAGATCACCCATTGCGCAGGCTTCTGGCTGTAGTACTGGCGCAGTTCTTCGGCATTCTTCCCGTAGCGTGGATCGTCTGGAAGGTACTCGCCGACTTTCTCTTCAGTCATCCTTCTGTCCCCCGTGATTTTGCATGTCAGGAAGTTGACGCCGCCGCGAGATCAACGTCAACGCTTGACGCTATCGGCGCCCGCGCCTAAAAGGCGCCCATGATCAACCGAACTGCCAAGATGAATCCGATTTGGAAACATGTCGCGCGACGCGCGAACGTGAGCGTTTCCTTTTGTGCGGTGATGATGGCCTGACAACCACGACATCGCAGTTGATCAAAAGAACCGCCGGCCCCTTGCATGGCGGTTTTTTTGTGCATGCAGCCGGCGAAACACTCCGAAAAACAGGAACCGGAACATGCAAGACCATGACGCGTACAGACTGAGCGAAGACCTCTCCACCATCGACTGGTGGCGCCTTGCCAATATTATGGCAGACGCGAACCTCTTCAATCGCAAACCGTTCGACATCGCACGCGCCTTTCACGGCAGCTATGCGGCGGTCTTTGCGTTCAAGGGGGAGATGTTGGTCGGCGCGGCGCGCGCGACGTCAGATGGCGTGTTCTATGCCTCGGTGTTTGATGTGGTCATCGCGCCTGATCATCAGGGCAATGGTGCGGGACGCATGATCATGGAGCGGCTGCTTGAACGGCTCCCGTTTGAGCGGATTTTTCTAACCACGGTTTTTGGAAAGGAATCCTTCTATGAAAAGTTTGATTTCCTTGAGCAAACCAATGGCATGGGACGCTATTCGGGCCATGCCCTGACCAGTGCGCGTCAAAGGGGTGTATTGCGGTCTGCAAACACCTAAAATCACGCGCAATTCATTTCAGGCGAATGCAGGGCCGGGCTAAATTCAGGCTTGGCCCTGCTTTCCCAGGCACACACCTTTCAAATTCAACGAGGTTCCATTAGATGTTTCCCCTCCACCTCACAAAATGGATGTCTGCGGCGGTTCTTGTCGCGGCACTGGTATTTAAAATGACCGAAAATTCCGACGCACAAGAGACCACCACCACATCGAGCGGCTTGCAGTATATCGAGCACGAAGTCGGCTCTGGCGATGCCGCCAAGGCGGGCGACAACGTGGCTGTGCATTACACCGGCTGGCTCTACAATGATGGGGAAAAAGGCGCCAAGTTCGACAGCTCCGTTGACCGCGGTCAGCCCTTCACCTTCCCGCTCGGCGCCGGACGCGTCATCAAGGGATGGGACGAAGGTGTGGCGGGTATGCAGCCCGGCGGCAAGCGCACCCTGATCCTCAAGCCCGATCTCGGCTATGGCGCCAGCGGTGCCGGCGGCGTCATTCCGCCGAACGCCACACTGATGTTCGACGTGGAACTGCTCGAAATTCAGTAGAGCCCTTACTCATTAATCGTCATGCCCGGGCCTGACCCGGGCATCTTAACTCGAACCGAGACGAGATACGCGGATCAAGTCCGCGTATGACGACTTTGGGCTGTTTGGAAACTGGACAACCATGTCCTCCGCACGGCACGCTGTTTCCGTCATGAGCGAACGCATCTCCTTCACCCTCGACGGCAACCAGGTCGAGGCCGCGCCCGATGAAACCATCTGGCAAGTCGCCGCGCGTGAAAGCGTGGATATCCCACATCTTTGCTATGCGCCCGAGCCCGGTTACCGGGCCGACGGCAATTGCCGCGCCTGCATGGTCCATGTGGAGGGCGAGCGCGTGTTGGCCGCGTCCTGCCTGCGCCAGCCAACCGAGGGCATGGTGGTCGACACCCAGGCCGAACGCGCCACGAAAGCGCGCGAGATGGTGCTCGAACTGCTCGTTGCCGACCAGCCCGATCGTGCCACGGCGCATGACGGTGATTCCAAATTCTGGCAATGGGCCGATCGCACCGCCGTGACCGGAAGCCGGTTCCCGGGCCGCGACACCCCAGCCCCCGATATGAGCCATGCCGCAATGGCGGTGAACCTCGACGCCTGCATTCACTGCAACCTGTGTGTCCGTGCCTGCCGGGAAGTGCAGTCCAACGATGTGATCGGGATGGCCATGCGGGGGGCGGATTCGAAAATTGTCTTCGATTTCGATGACCCGATGGGCGAGTCCACATGCGTGGCCTGCGGGGAATGCGTGCAGGCCTGTCCGACCGGCGCACTGCTGCCCGCCACTATGGTTGATGAAGCTGGCGTGGGCGTCGGCGCCGCCGACAAGACCGTAGACAGCATCTGTCCGTTCTGTGGTGTCGGCTGTCAGGTCACGTATCACCTGAAAGACGACAAGATCATCAAGGTCGATGGCCGCGACGGTCCGGCCAATGAACAGCGCCTTTGTGTGAAGGGCCGCTTCGGACTGGACTACGTGCACCACGCCGATCGGCTGACGGTTCCGTTGATCCGCAAGGACGGTGTCGGCAAACGCTGGGACGACGAAGTTGACCCGTCTGACCCTTCGACACATTTCCGCGAAGCCAGCTGGGCGGAAGCGCTTTCATTTGCCGCTTCGGGCCTTGCCAAAACCCGCGATGAACATGGTGGCGATGCGATTGCCGGCTTCGGCTCGGCCAAAGGCTCGAACGAGGAAGCCTATCTCTTCCAGAAACTGATCCGCACCGCGTTCCGCACCAACAATGTCGATCACTGCACCCGGCTTTGCCACGCGAGTTCCGTGGCAGCCCTGATGGAGACCATCGGGTCTGGTGCGGTCACCGCGCCCTTCACAGCCGCCGAAGACAGCGATTGCATCATCGTCATTGGCGCACGCCCGACCGAGAACCACCCGGTCGCCGCCACCTTTCTCAAGGCCGCCGCCAAGCGTGGCGCCAAGCTGATCCTGATGGATCCGCGCGGCTACGCCCTGACCCGGCATGCCGATCACTTCCTGCAGTTCAAGCCCGGCACCGATGTCGCGCTGCTCAATGCGATGATGCACACCATCGTCGAAGAAGACCTCGTCGATGACCAGTACATCAGCGGCTACACCGAAGGGTATGAGGCGCTGCGGGACTCACTCGCAGACTTCACACCCGACAAAATGGCCGAAGTCTGCGGCATCGACGCCGAGACCATCCGTAGTGTTGCGCGGATCTATGCCACTTCAAAACGCTCAATCATCTTCTGGGGCATGGGCATCTCACAAAGCGTGCATGGCACCGACAACGCCCGGTGCCTGATCTCGCTGGCGCTGATGACCGGACAGGTCGGCCGCCCGGGCACGGGTCTCCACCCGCTGCGTGGCCAGAACAATGTGCAGGGTGCCTCTGACGCAGGCCTCATCCCGATGGTCTTCCCGGACTATCAGAGCGTCGCCGACCCCGCCGCCCGCGCGCGGTTCGAGAAACTCTGGAAGATCGAGGATCTCAATCCCGACCCCGGCCTGACCGTCGTCGAAATCATGGATGCCGCCCGCGAAGGCGACATTCGGACCATGTATGTGATGGGTGAGAACCCCGCCATGTCAGACCCGGACCAGCACCATGCGCGTCAGGGTCTGGCCGCACTCGATCACCTCGTGGTGCAGGAGATATTCCTGACCGAGACGGCCTTCCATGCCGATGTCATCCTGCCCGCTTCGGCCTGGCCCGAGAAAACCGGCACCGTGACCAACACCAACCGTCAGGTGCAGATCGGCCGCCCGGCGTTCGACCCGCCCGGCGAAGCCCGCGCGGATTGGGCCATCATTCAGGACCTCGCCAACGGTCTGGACCTCGGCTGGACCTATGACAGCCCGAAGGATGTCTACGAAGAGCTGCGTCAGGCCATGAACTCCATCGGCGGGATTAGCTGGGACCGTCTCGAACAGGAAGATGCCGTGACCTACCCCTGCGACGATGACGGCCCGGGCACCGAAATCATGTTCGCCACCGGCTTCCCGACAAAATCCGGGCGCGGCAAGTTCGTGGCGACCGAACTGGTGGCGCCCGATGAGTTGCCCGACACCGCCTATCCGATGATCCTGTCGACCGGGCGGATGCTCGAACACTGGCATACGGGTGCAATCACACGCCGTGCCACCGTCCTCGACGCGCTGGAGCCCGAAGCGGTGGCTTCACTCCACCCCCGCGAAATGAAGCGCCTGGATATCTGGCCCGGCGACCCCATTCAGGTCAGCACACGGCGCGGCACCGTCGAGATCACAGCCCGTGCGGATCGCGACGTGCCCGAAGGCATGGTCTTCATCCCCTTCTGCTTCGCCGAGGCCGCGGCCAACCTGCTCACCAACCCGCAGCTCGATCCGTTCGGAAAAATCCCGGAGTTCAAGTTCTGCGCGGCGAAAGTTGAAGCGAGCGAACGCAAGGCTGCAGAGTAAACCTCAAACGTCATTGCGAGGCGGCGCAACGCGCCAACGAGGCAATCCAGCATCTCCGCCCTGGATTGCTTCGCCTTCGGCTCGCAATGACGACATTTGTTTTCCGACAAGTAGCGGAGCAACCCTCTAACCGTCATGCCCGGACTTGATCCGGGCATCTTTTCAACCACACATCGCGACCGCGACGAGATACGCGGATCAAGTCCGCGTATGACGAATGATATAACGCTGATGAATTGACACACCATCCCCCACCACCCGAAACTCCCCGTACAAACCGGAGGAAACACCATGACCACGCCAAAGATTTCGACCGCCGATATGGAAGCCCGCCACGTCGTGCGTTACGCGGATTGCAACGGCTCCGATCTGGCCTATCTCGACCAGCGCCTGCCCGGCCATGAACGTGAAATCGTCAACGTGATCGGCATGAATGTGACCGAGAATACGGATGATCCCGCGCTTGAGCCCAAGCTCGGCAGCGCCCATGGGTTTTCTCTGGTCTACAACAAGGCCCATGCGGGCAGCGGGTCAGGCCCGGCCTTCCATGTGCATCAGACCGAGGAAGTCTTCGTCCCCATGAAAGGAACCTGGGAGGTTGTCTGGCTGGAAGACGAAGAGGAACGCGCCATCGCGCTGGAACCACTCGACGTGGTCAGCGTCCCAACGGGAATCTATCGTGGCTTTCGCTGTATCTCGGGCGAACCCGATGCCTTGATGCTGGCGATTGTCGGCGGCCCCGACGCGGGCAAGGTGTCCTGGCATCCAAGCGTGATCGATCGCGCCCGGGAAACCGGACTGGAAGTCGATGACGAGGGCAATCTGAAAGAGGTCGCGGGGGCCTAGCGCCCCCACCTCACCCCGGCCCTCTCCTCCCCATGGGAGGAGAGTGTGCCGAGCGGCCGCGAGCCGGGTGAGGTGGGTTAGCGCCTACTGCAAAAGAAAAAGGGCCGGCGCGAATGAACACACCGGACCCCACAATTTTAAGACAGAGCATTTTCTACGGGCAGGTCTTTTTGTCCCCCCTTTATCCCGCTGGACTGGCGCAGGCGCCGTCCAAACTTTGCTCCACTCTCCTCCCCTCCCTCGGGCCGTAAAGCACACCGCCAAATTAATTTCGGCTTGCGTGCATCACCCCATTTCTCGCTGGGGTGAGTAATTGTGTCGCGGATTAGAGTGACTCTACAACAAAGAGTCAATTCACAACGAACAGGCCTTAGAACTGTTCAAATCCGCCACAATTCGTTCCGCCTCAGATACATCCTCAGGACGGTTGATGTTGAAGAACGGATCCACCACCTGAACGGGAAACGAAACTTCAGCCAGCGCATAGCGCGCGGTCCATCGATCCACCTTGCGAATGTCCTCGACCACCAGCGCGTGGCGCAGATCCGCGCGCAGCCGCACCGGCCAAAGCCCGAAAACCGGGTGAGTCCGGCCGTTCGTTTCCGCGCAAGCCATGTCCGCACCCTCAGCAACAGCCGCAACCAGCCGCGCCACAAGGTCTACCGGAAAGAACGGCGCATCGGTGGCGCAGGTGACGATCCATTCGCAGTCGGGCGCGTTCACCGCCGCCCAGTCCATCCCCGCGAGCACGCCCGCGAGCGGCCCGGCAAACCCCTCCACCGTGTCGGCCACGACCGGCACCCGGAACGAATCGAACCGGGCGGGATCGCCATTGGCGTTGATGATGATATCGGAGACCTGCGGCGCGAGCCGCTCGATGGCGTGGGCGAGCAACGGCTTCCCGGCGAGCTCCGTCAGCGCCTTGTCGCCGCCCCCCAGCCGCCGCGCCTGCCCGCCCGCGAGGATGACGCCGAGGATGTTCATAGATTCTTAGATTTCATTGCATCCGTCGAGTACGCCCTGATGCAAAAGAACTCCATTATAGCGACCACGTCATCCACCTCGCCCAGTCAGAAACGATTTCGCTTAAACAAGATCAGGATGAATATGCACACGCAAACTACCGCGTATGCCAAATAGAACGGGAAACCAAAAACAAGGGACCCTACGATTGCCGCGTCTTCAGTTTCAAAAACCAACATCTCAGTCAGGTACACAGCCAATGGGGCGATAAGCAGGCCGACAATCAGGTACGGCCCAGCCGCACGCCCCAAACTGTCGAAATTGGAATCTCTGCGATAAAAAGTAATGGCAAAGGCAACAGGAACAAAAAATAGAGCTGCCAAAGGCTGGATAGAACCAGCGAGGCTGACCAAGTTATCTTTGTCTGGATTAAGTTCCTGAACGAGTAACCCTAGGAGGTATGGAACAGCTACCGCGGCTGGAAACCAGAACCACAATGGTTGGCGGTAATTATACTCCGAATTGGCCTTTTCAGGTCGGTACTGAAAATTTCGTGTATCGGTCACGATGCGCCCCTTCGCTCTTCATCGTCGGGCTTCGCATCCCCCGCATCCGCGTCGAAAACGATCCGCTCCTCCCCCGCCAATGCCAGAAACCGCTGCCCCCGGGCGCGGCCGATCAGGGTGAGGTTGGCTTCGCGGGCCAGCTCCACGCCCCAGGCGGTGAAGCCGGAGCGCGAGACCAGAATGGGAATGCCCATATGGACGGTCTTGATCACCATCTCGGAGGTCAGGCGGCCGGTCGTGTAGAAAATCTTGTCATCCGCCGTGATGCCCTTGAGGCGCATATAGCCCGCGATCTTGTCGACCGCATTGTGACGGCCGACATCCTCCATATAGATCAGCGGCGCATCACCCTGACACAACACGCAGCCGTGGATCGCCCCGGCGGCGAGATACAGGCTCGGCATGGTGTTGATGGCCTTGGTCAGGGCATAGAGCGATGAGGTGTGCAGCCGGGCCTCGGTGTTGAGCTGCACCCCCTCGAGGCTTTCCATCAGGTCGCCGAACACCGTGCCCTGGGCGCAGCCGCTCGTGAGCGTCTTCTTCTTCAGGCGTTCCTCGTAATCGGTGGTGCGGTCGGTGCGGACCACGACCACGCCGAGATCATCGTCATGGTCGATCCCGGTGATCTTGTCGCCGGGCAGCAGCATGTTCTGGTTGGCGAGATAGCCGACCGCCAGATAATCGGGATAGTCCCCGATGGTCATCATGGTGACGATCTCCTGCCCGTTGAGAAACAAGGTCAGCGGACGTTCCACCACGA
>Ga0115567_10005741_pt1 | contig 11968 bp, 4 predicted proteins | sample COGITO_mtgs_1204_2_FD_88679 | JGI IMG/M metagenome (GOLD analysis project Ga0115567, IMG submission 88679) | Pelagic marine microbial communities from North Sea - COGITO_mtgs_120412 | ecosystem: Environmental > Aquatic > Marine > Epipelagic | place: Germany:Helgoland, sampling site Kabeltonne...
ATCGCAACCGCAAAGAGCCACGGGGAGGCGAAAGAGCGCTCAGCGGGCCTCCTCAGGACGCGTTCGATACCGCGGCAGTCCATCGGGCATCTGATGATCTCGAAGTAGTCCGGCAGCTCGCGCGGGGTCGGGAGCGTCTCAAAGATTTCGATGAGCAGCCGGGGCGGTTCATCTTCGTCATCGGGGTCGTCGTCCGGGTCTGGGACAGAGCGGAGAATCTGGAGAACTTCGAAGCACTTGCGACGCTCCGAATTCTTCATGCGCCACTGGAGCGGGCGGTTCACCCAGACGTCGAAAGCGCCCAGGGTCAAGCGATTACGGCCTTCGGGGCTGAGGATACCCTTCGCTTCCTCTTCGACCCGCCGCGCCTCCGCCGCCGCCGCCTCCTCCTCTTTGGCCTTTGCGGCTGCCATGACAGACTCGTGATCGAGCTGCGCCTGCGTCTTCTCCGCAGCCGCCGGGGCATCCCCCTTGAGCTGGCCAAAGCCCGCCTGGCCGACATCCTGCGAGAGCCACTTGACGCGCTGCATCGGCAGGAATAGATCCTCAATCTCCCCGTCGTCGTATTTGATGCCGTGTTCACCAGTCTGAGAGGTGAAACTGTCAACCACGCCGAGGTAAAAAGATTTGTCGTCGACCCAGTAGATGGCGACGCGGCGCCCGACAACGCTCTCGCCCTTGACCGCCCCCAACTCAGCCAGGTGGTTGCCCAGGTGCTTGTCCGTGTTGTTGGCGAGGCGGATAGACTTGCGCCATTTCTTGGATGCGCCCATCCCACCCATGCGCTCGTAAACGGCGGGGGTGACGATTGTTTCCTCCTTGTCCTTGAGCTGGATCTTCTCCTCGCGGGGTCGGCAGTACGGGAGCAACACGCCCTCGTCGGCGGTTCCACAGACGACGGGGATCGGCGCCGGCACCTCTTCCTGGCCCGGGAGAGCTCGCGCGGCCTCCTCCGTGAGGAACCCAGTCTGTTCGGTGTTACCGCCGGCTCCCCCAGAGCCGCCGGCGCCTCCCTTACCCTTGGTGTTCTTCGACTTTTCGGCGTTGGGCAGGGGCGGGCACAGGATCTTTGCCTCGGATGCCATCGCGACTCGGGGCGCGGCCCGTTCGTACTTGGCCTCCCTGTCCGCGCGATTGTCGGCGTTTTGCAGCACTTTCATGGCCCGCTTCACGTGCAGGTCCAGCAAGGCGAGAGCCTCGTTGAGATCCACCTTGCGTTCCGCCTCCTCGGACTCCTGTCCCTCCACCTCAGCCTTCTGCTCGTACTTCTCCATCTGACCCTCCAGCGCCTGCTGCACCTCCGGCTCCGCGTATCCAAACAGGGTGAGACCGTCCACGTCGCGTTCGACGTAGACGCGCGGTGTGGGGGCCATGTTGGTCGGGGTGAAGCGGGTGGGAAAGACGCAGGCTCCCGAGGCTCCGACGCCGGCGACGGTGGCGCCCCAACCGGCGAGCGCCGCCGCGCAGGTTCGCACCGCGTACCACGACTGATCGGGATATTCCTTGAGCTTATCGGCCTGCGCGTCCTTGACTGGATCCGAGTCGGCGACGACGGCGATCGCCTTCGCCAGCTTAGAGTTCTGCGGATCCGTCTTGACCTCGTACGCGGTGTCCTCGGTGATGCCGAGGAGGGGAGGGAGCGGGTGGGTGAGGTGGGGCGCCCAGCGGGGAGCCGGGAAGCCGACGGGGAGGACGGCGGGGAAATCGTCAGCGCCGATCATAGCCGGAGTCACGATACCCACGGAGGCCATCTTCACCATGTTCTGGAAGAACGAGCCTCGACCGAAGTCGCTCGCGGGGGTTGAAGAAGAAGCGGTGGGTTCCGCCTGTTGCTGAGCCATCATCTCCTCCTCTTCGTCGTCATCGTCATCCTCGTCATCCTCGTCATCCTCATCATCATCCTCTTCCACTTTCTTGGCAATGTTCATGAGGGGCTCGTCGTCGTCGTCGTCGTCATCGGCGACATCGGCGACATCGGCGACATCTTCACCCTCCTCCTTCTTCTCAGCGGAATCCGGCACCGCCACCACCGTCGCCTCCTCCGGCTCTTTCTTCTCGGCTGAGTCAATCGGGGATTTCTTCTCATCCGTAGCGGCGACCGACGCGGGAGTGTAGGCTCGGTTGATGGTGTCTGGGCGAAATCCTCTGGTGTAAGCGATGGCCGGGACTTGTCCCTCCGGCACCTTGCGCTCGTAGTCGTCGTTAAACACGCCGCTAGGCCTGTGCCTTCCTTGGGTCGCCCAGTACAAGCCGCAGGCGTTGCACAGCGTCTTCGCGCCCGAGGGACCGTATCTCATCTTCCGCGTCTCCTCCCTCTTGACCCCGCAGTTGTGACACTCCGGGGCGTCAGGGACGTCGGCGAACCTCGCCGCGCCGTACGATTGCTTGGGGGTCTTGGGGGTCTTGGGGGTCTTGGGGGGCTTGGGCAGCTTCAACTTCTTCTCCTTTGGCGGCCTGCCCGGCTTCCTCTTGGGCTGAAACATGGGGCGAGACGCCGCCTCCAAAAGGGGCTTGAGCACCGGCGGCATGGCCTCCGGATCTCTGTAAAGCGTGGGCATATCGTCGAATCGCATGCGAATGTTCGTCGGCTCCGAGACCCCGCGACCTGGAATGGCGCCGAAGAGCTCGAGCTTGCGCCGCTGCAACTCGCGCATGATGCAGAGCGCGGCTCCCGCGGCCGTGTCGGCACCCCCATCCTCGGTCTCAACGTGCCTCTGGCGATCGTCCTCGGCCTCTCCCCACGCCACGAAGTGTTTCCCCAACATGTCGGTCCAGCAGTACAGGGTCTCGGACATGAACTCGCCCTCGGCGAAGTACCCGCCGGGGATCATGGCGCCGTCGGATCCGTCGACGCGCCTGTCGTTGTCTGCGATGCCGAGGCACTGCGGGACGAGCTCGACGTAGCAGTTGGGGTGGGTCTTGAGGGGCTTCTCCACGCGAAGATCCTTCCACGCGGTGTGCTTCCGCTCCTCCTGAAGGCGCTGAATGCGGCTGGATCCTCGAGACGGCGCCACGGGGCCGCGTTTCTTCTTCCACCCTTTCCTCGGCCCACGCTTTTTGGCAGCGTTTTCTTCCTCGTCGGGCTTGATGTTGTCGGCCATCTTCTTCAGGCTGAGCTGCATCATCAGCTCGCGGTTGCGCTGAATGTTACGCTGACGCTGTCGCTCGTACTCGGTCATGCCGTCGTCCTCCTCCTCCTCGGACTCCTCCTCGGACTCCTCCTCGGACTCCTCCTCGGACTCTCCGTCTTCCGCCTTGGGCGCGTCACCGTCGGCGGCATGCGCGCCACCTTCCGCGCCCGCGGATTGGGCTCCCGGCGCATCCATCGCGGTCGATTTAGCGCCGGCGGTCCCCATCGACGCCCCGTTTTCCTTGTCGTCGGCAGTCGCGGCGCCCGCAACGCCCGGCATCGAGGGTTCCTGCGCCTGATCCATCGGAAGAGCCGAGTTATCCGCCAAACCGGCTTGCCCGAGCGGCGGACGACCGGCTATTTCTCGGGTCGCCACCTTTACGCGCGCGTGGCAGCTCCGTGCGCCGACGCGCCGTTCAAACTGACGCGACAGCTGGCGGTGCCGACTGACTGGACCTCGCGATGGCCGGATCTCCCTTTTCAAACTCGACCAAAAACCTCGGCGAATCGATTCAAATCGAGTTGGTGATGTTCGTGGACTGATTTCACTTCTCGAGACTGAAATCACGTACAAAGGGTCGGACGTTTTACTCGTCGCGGTGTGACGGCCTGTTAACTTAAAGGTGAAATACTACTTCTCGCGTCCCTCACATGATGACGCAACACTTAGGAGCCGACTTCGGCTCGGCCAAAGGCTTCGAGGGCGCCGGGTCGGGTTGCCTCTTCGCCGGCGCGGTCGAACCCCGGACCGCGGATGACGCGGTATCAGCCGCCGCCGCCTTGAAGGGGTTATCTTCGATGGACGCGACGCCGTCCTTGAAGGGGTTATCTTCGATGGACGCAGACGGAGACGCCGCCTTGAAGGGGTTGTCGTCCATCGACGTCTTCGACGACGGAGACTCCGCCAGCCGGGGAGACTGAGGAGACGGGGGCTCTTCCCGGGACTCATCGAACGGGTTCCCGAGGGAGAGGCCGTCGGAGGGCGGCGCCTTCTCCTTCTTGACCGACTTGGTCGACGTCAGCCGGGTCAGGAAGCCTCCCTTTGGCTTCTTCGCAGCAGCCGTGGCGACGGCAGCCTCCGCGGCCACCTCCGCCGCCGCCTGGGCCTCGGCCATCTGGAACTTCAGCCTCTTGATCTCCTCCTCAGCCTTGTCCGCCCGACTGCGCACGGCGGCGGCGAGCCACGCCGTGAACACACGCCGCGCGACGGTCCTGGCGCGCTGAGCCCAGAGTGCGACCACGGCCGCCTCCGCCATGGCCGAGCGCTCCAACGCGAGCGAGATCATCTCGTCCCTCGGGGCACCCGTGCTCTTCCGCGATGAGCTCGGGCGTGACCCGACGGAGTCCACCGAGATCCGCGACGAGGACCGAGGCGTCTCCGGCAAATCGGGGAGGGCGCCCGCAGCCGACGACTCTCCCGCCGACAGATCGAGATCGAGACTCACCTGGTCGACCCGCGCCGGACCCCCGGGAGATGAAGAGACGTCCCCGTCATCCAACGCGATCGAGATGGGTTCACCGCCGCCGACTGAAGAGCCGCGGGGTTCCGACGGCGAGTTCGGCGCCGATCCCTGCTGGCTTTGCAACGTCAAGAACCGACTGGACAGGCCTCCGGACAGCTTCCTCTCCAACGGCGAAGAGGTTTGCGTGTCCATGGCCTCGACCATCTCCGTCACATCTGCGGCCATCCGCTTTGCCTCGACGGCCGATGGAAATCTCGGGGGGAGTTCACCCTCAGTGCCCAATATTTCGTCGACGTTGAAGCTCACCCCCCGGATGGGTGAGCCCCCTTCCTTCTCTTGCGCCGAGGCGATGGCCGTCGCGATCGCAACTCGCCTCTCCGTGTTCCCGGGAGTCGCCCGGGCCAAAGATGCGATCGCGGCGAGTCCCGCGGCGGGAGACCCTGGAGCGTACACGGAGGACTCCGACGCCAGGAGAGCCAACTCGTGAGCAGCCAAGCCGGCTGCGAGCCCGCGCCAGGTGATGAACACGCGGCGCTCGGTCCTCCTCTCAAACCGGCGTACGCTCGCAGCCACCGCCCTGAGCTCGTCATCCCCCATCACCGCGGCACGGTGCCATGCTCGGAGCCAGACGCTCATCCGACCGGCGAGCCATCTGCCCTGAAGTTTGGCCACGCGCCGGCCAATCAACGCACTCTTCTCAGCCCACTTGTGCCACATCACGAACAGAAGGCGCATTCCGAGTGAGCCCTTGGTGACTCCACACCGGCTCATCACCGCCATGATCTTGCTTCGTGCTTCGGCGTCGATTTCAGAAGTATCCGCGGTGCTCGAGATGCCCGCATCCGCCTTTGAGGGTGTGCCCTTGCGACCGTCGAGCTCCTTGGGGACCATGTCGGCCGCTTTCAGGCGGTGATAGAGCTGCAATGTCTGCTGCTGGATCGACTTGAGCTTCTTCCGCTCGGCGCGATAGCTCTCTATTGCAAGCTCGCGCTCATCCGTCAGCGCTTGCTTTTGAAGCCTGCGATTTTCGTGAGTGGTTGGATGGGTGAGTACGGCTGACGCGGGACTTTTTTGGCAAACCGATGGATTCGACAAATTTGTTGAATTCGGCGGGGGGGGCGGGCGGCTGCGTCTTGAGGGGGTACTCACTGTACGGCTTTGACGAGGTTCGCGAGCTTGTCTTGCTTCTCCCTGTCCAGCACGACCTTCTCGGCGCCGGCCCTGAACTTGGCGGCCGAGTTGCTAACCTCCGGGGAGTTGCTCATCCGATTGTTGTAGAACGCGGACGGAGTGGCTCTGGTCGCCGACGAGCGGGGAGTCGCGGTGGGAGTGGTGCGCAACGGAAGCTTGACGTCCCACGGAATGGTAGTGCCATTCGCGCCTCCAGATTTTGAACCCCGGGGCGTCGTGATGGGCGTCAGCTGGGGAGATGCCCCGTCAGCATAGCCCATTTTGGCTTTGGCAATTTGACGCCCGACGAATTCGGTCCGCGGCGCCGCTCCGCCCGGAACTGCGCACGCGTGGAACTAAGGTGTTGGCCCTCAGTCGCGGACGATGTCGAAACAACCGCACGGATCGGAACGCGTCGACCAAAAGCGACCCCGCGCGGTCCGATATGCCTTGCTGTGTTTGAACCACTTTGGTTTGGGGGTTTGGCCGAACTTTTGGATGATGTTGCATTTCCTTGAAGTGTGTGCGTTTCAGTATGATTATTTCAGTATTTGCCATTACTTGTAATTTATTTCCGTATGCATTTTAGTTAACAGAACGTTAAACATATTTTGACCGTGTGCTGGTGTTATTGCGACAGTCATCGGCGAGACCACTTCCGAGAGTGCCCTCCGAAGAGAATGGGTGCCGACGAGGACAAGGCGCCCGATAACGTGGACGCCGCTGGCGGCGAGGAAGCCTCCACCGGCGGCAAGAAGGGCCGATACCGCCGGGATAAGCCATGGGTGAGTCCCCCTCCGTCGCGCACCGCCGCCGAATTTTTTCCTGACCCACCGCCGCCGCTTTTCCCTCCGCCCGCAGGACCACGACGGCATCGACCACTGGAAGGTCGACGCGTTCACCAAGGATGACAACCCCGACGGCCTTTTGGAGGAGTCTTCGTTCGCCACGCTGTTCCCCAAGTACCGCGAGAAGTACCTGCGCGAGGTGTGGCCCTCGGTGACCCGCGCGCTGAAGGAGTTCGGCATCGCGTGCGAGCTCAACCTCGTGGAGGGTTCCATGACCGTGAAGACCACGAGGAAGACGTTCGACCCGTACATCATCATCAAATCCCGTGACCTCATCAAGCTCCTGTCGCGCTCGGTTCCCGCGCCCCAGGCGCTGAAGATCCTCCAGGACGACGTGCAGTGCGACGTGATCAAGATTGGAGGGATGGTTCGGAACAAGGAGCGATACGTGAAGCGACGGCAGAGGCTCATCGGACCCAACGGGAGCACCCTGAAGGCCATCGAGATGCTCACGAACTGTTACGTCATGGTGCAGGGCAACACCGTGTCCTGTATGGGTGGCTGGAAAGGGCTCAAGACGGTGCGAAAGATCATCGAGGATTGCATGCGGAACATGCACCCGATCTATCACATCAAGGAGCTCATGATCAAGCGAGAGCTCGCCAAGGACCCGGCGCTGGCGGACCAGAGCTGGGACAGGTTCCTGCCCAAGTTCAAGAAGAAGAACGTGCAGCGCAAGAAGCCCTCCAAGATTGGCAAGGGCAGGAAGGATCAGGTGTTCCCGCCCGCGCCCCAGCCGAGCAAGATTGACGTGCAGATCGAAACCGGCGAGTACTTCCTCTCCCAGGAGGCGAAGAGACGGCGGGCGGCCCAGGAGAAGCTCGACAAGCAGAAGGAGGCTCTGAGTGCGTCGCAAAAGCGCCGACGGGACGCGTTCGTGGCGCCCAAGGAGGACGGACCGGAGGATGGGGCGGCGGCGAAGAAAAAGCGCGAAGTTGGCGCCGACGACGTCAAGGCGAGCGTGGCCAAGCTCAAGGAGAAGTCCGCCTCGAGAAAGGAGGAGGAGAAGAGCCGAAGGTCCAGCGGGAACGTCGAGGATTACCTGTTGGGGGGAGGTAAGAAGGAGAAGAAGGAAAAGAAGGAGAAGAAGAGGAAGAAGTCCTCCGACTGAGGATACAAGTAGCCTCTCGCTGCTCAGCACCAACTGTAAAAAAACGCCCTGTCGCTGTCAAAAATATCTCCCGACCCATTGCTAACGGCGGCAGACCGTCATGACATCGGTCGCGAGATGGACGGCGCGCGATACGGTCGCCTCTCGATTACCTAAAAGCCCTCGGGCCGCGCGCCAACGTCGTCGGGCCCTCGTTCGCTGCCCGACAGCGACGACGAGCATCGATGATCTCGTGCGCCCCGTGCTCCCGTCGCACGGGCGGTCAAACCCCGCGTTCCAGATTGGCGCGAAGACCGTCTCCGTCGACCCGGCTCCTCCCGTGGCCAATCCCGCGATGCTGAACAAGTCGACGGCCGCGTGGACGGCCGCGGGGCTCGGACTGGCGTTCGCGGCGCACAGGCTGAAGATAGATCTGGACACTCCAGGCAGGCCTTGGATGGACGGGACAACCGTGGGGCGGGAGTACGACGCCTGGACCGAGGAACAGATCCTCGAGTACTACTGGGGCGAGCACATCCACCTGGGGTACTACAGTGACGAGGACCTGGCCAAGGGCGCGGGCACCCTGCTGGGATGCAAGGTGAAGGACTTCATCGAGGCCAAGCTCGACTTTTGCGACGAGATGCTGGCCTGGTCCGAGTGCCCCGACAAACCCGCGAAGGTGCTCGACGTGGGGTGCGGCATAGGGGGTACATCTAGACACATCGCCAAGACGTTCGGGCCGGACACGCGGGTCACCGGCATCACCCTCTCGCCGAAGCAGGTCGAGAGGGCCACAGAGCTGGCGGCGGAGCAGAACCTGCCAAACGCGTCGTTCCGGGTGATGAACGCGCTGGCGATGGACTTCCCGGACGACACCTTCGACTTGGTGTGGGCGTGCGAGTCCGGCGAGCACATGCCGGACAAGAAGAAGTACGTCGAGGAGATGGTGCGAGTGCTCAAGCCCGGGGGTCGGCTCGTCATCGCCACGTGGTGCCAGCGCTCGACTCCGCCGGCGTTTACGGATGAGGACCTGGTGAACCTCGACTACCTGTACAAGGAGTGGGCGCACCCGTACTTCATATCCATCGAGGACTACGCCTCCTTGGTCGAAGGGACGACGAGTATGAAGGAGGTGGACACGGACGACTGGACGAGGCAGACTATCGCGAGCTGGAGGCACTCCGTTTGGGCGGGGGTTTGGGATCCCATCCCGGTGTTCTCTCGCCCGAACATTTGGTACAAAACCCTTCGCGACATTGTCTGCCTCGAGAGGATGAGGCGCGCGTTCGGGCGAGGGCTCATGCAGTACGGCATGATCAAGGGCGTGAAGGCCAAGGCTTAGAGGTGAGGGGGATTGGGAGATAGACGAAGTATTTCGTTTTTCAAAAAAAGTTACACCCCCAGCTCCGTTGTTTCCTCGGTGCGATTTCGTCACTAATAGTAGCGCGCAAGGGAGGCCCATGGGGGTAGCGTGGCGACTGCCGCTGGTGGTCGTCGCGCTTCTAGCGTGGTCTGGTGGATGTGGTGGTGATGCGGCGAACATCACGGGTCCACCCGGGTTCGTGGCGGGATACCCGCGCGTCGAACGGGTCGGGGCGCTCACATTCGTGGTGGCGATTCGGTTGGACGTGCCCGGGGCGGTGGACGTCGTCGCGGCGAGCGCGAGCGAATATCCCGGGTGCGGCGAATGTTTCGAGGCTATGGGGGTCCAATGCGTTGACGGCTGCCTCGGTCGGTGCCTGGAGGAGTGCCTAGCCGCGCAGAACGCGACGAACGCAACCGCCCCACCGAAGCCGTATTTCCGGAGGACGATCGAGTTGCCCAACGCGGGAAGGGAGACCCGGGTGCTGGTCAGGGGCGCGTACAATATGCAGCGACCCGAGCTGAGCGGAACATACGGGGACTTCGTGGTGTATCCCAACACCACGTACAGCGTAGCGGTGGCGCCGCGGAATTCGTCTTCGTATCTCAACCAGCCCGGCGACGACGAGGCGGCGGTGGTGAACGTCACGACGGCGGCGGCGGTGTCGTCGGACGCGTCGCTCGCTCGCCTGGGTTCGACCAACTCCAGCGCCCTGTCACCCGCGTTCGATAACACGTCGTCGCCGAGCACGTGGTCCTACGAGACCCGGGTCGCCGACGACGTGGACGCGGTGACGGTTTGGGCGATGCCGTCGGCTGGCGCGGTGCACTCCGTCGCGGTGGACGGCGTCGCCGCGAGGCCGGGCCCGGGGTCCGCCTCTGTCCCGTCGGGAGCGTACTCGACGACGCCGAGGAGGGTGTTCTACGGCAGGAGCGAACCCATCGTGGTGGAGGTGACCGCGGAGGACCGGGAGACCCGCGCGAGGTACGAGTTGCACGTCACGCGGCTAAGGTCGACGGAGGCGAGGCTCGGGGACCTGGTGCTGAGGTCCCACGAGATCAGCCCGGCGTTCGATCCCGACGTTTACTTGTACACCGCCACGGTGACTCACGACGTCGTGAGCATGAGGGTGATACCCACGCTCGTGGACACGCGGGCACAGGCAATCAGGGTGAACGCGGTTGTCCAGGAAAACAAAGCCGCCAGCAGGGACCTGCCGCTGCGGCTTGGGGTGACGCCCATATCGATCGAGATCACGGCGCAGGATCCGGCAGAGGCGAACAAGAAGGTGTATCGAATAGACGTCACGCGCGCGTACCCGTCGACGGATGTGCAGCTCGGGGCGTTGGAGGTGAGCAGCGTGATGACTGAGCGGACGGGGCGAGACATGGGTCTCATGCTCTTCAGGACAGTGCGCAGCAGCCACAAGTTGACGCCTGCGTTTGACGACTCACCGCTCGAATCCGTGCAGAATGTATCCATCGTTGCGGATTACAACATATCGGTAGATAACACTGTCCAGAGGGTGACCGTGAAGGCGGCGGCTCGAGACCCGCACGCTACCCTCGCAGTGAAAGCCGTGAGCCTCGACGTGGAAGGAAATAACAACGAGGTTGAGGTTGCAGTCGCGGCGCAGCCTTCCCCGGATAAGGAGATTATCCCAGCGCCCTGGAACACGCCGTTGTACGAGTATGAGCTCGATGCGGCGCCTGGACGTACGCTGGTCACCCTCACGGTGACTGCGGAGGATCCGAGGCACTCAAGAACCGTGAGTCTCACAGTTTTTCGCCATGCTCCCTCGGCCAACGCTACTCTGTCTGATCTCGTGGTGCACGTCGCACCGGGTCGCGCTGAGCCCACCTTGGTCCCGACGTTCGATCCAAGCACGCTCGACTACACCGTTGACATCGACTACCACGACGAGGCAGTGCTCGTCATCCCCACGGTGGCTGACGACCAGTACCGCTTCTTGCGTGTCAACACGGTGCTTCAACGCTCCGGGGATCCGTCGAGGGCGTACTTTGTGAAACCCGGAGGCATGGCCGTGCTCACGGTCTCAGTCACGGCAGAAGACGGCGATACCGTGATGAACTACGTGGTGGTGGTCCGTCGGGGCTCGCCGAGTGTGGAAGCTCGCCTCGCTGACCTCCTCGTTTCCACGGGCAACATGACCCCGGCGTTCTCTCCAGACGTGTATCTGTACTCGCTGGGACCGCTGAGATACGACCAGAACACGGTGCAGGTAACTCCGGTGGCGATTGACCCGGACCACGAGCGCATCCTCGTCAACGGCGCGAGGCAGCCATCTGGGTCTATCTCGCGAGAGATCGAAATCGAGGATGGATACGGGAACGGCGCAGAATACACGCTGGGGAACGGCACAGTGGAGGTGATGGTCTGGGCAGAGAACGGGATGACGTTCAAGACGTACCGAATTTTGGTCACCAGGCAACCTGCGCCAATATCCGCCGACGACGCCACGCTCAGGGAGCTGAGGATATCGCCGTCGGTGACCACAAGGCTGATTCCATCGTTCTCGCCTCTGAGATTCGATTACAGGCTGTTCGTGCCCAACAGAGAGCCATCGGTGTCAGTCACGCCAGTTTCCAACGATATCAACGCCTATCGGTTGTCCGTCAACGAGGATGAAGTCGGAAGCGGGGGAACTTTTACCACGACCATGGCAGATTTACTCGCCAGGGAGGACGTGATGTTTGACATCGAGGTGCGCGCGAAGAGTTGCGGCCCGACCTACGAGCCCGCGGAGTGTGTGCGCAACCATTACAAGGTGGAGGTGCTCGAGTACGGCCCGGGGGCGTACGATGGTTTGCTTCACACGTTGTCTGGAAACATGGTCGATCCCGGCGGCGCGGTGCGGGTCATGCGACCTTTCCCGGTGCC
>Ga0115567_10005742_pt1 | contig 11966 bp, 18 predicted proteins | sample COGITO_mtgs_1204_2_FD_88679 | JGI IMG/M metagenome (GOLD analysis project Ga0115567, IMG submission 88679) | Pelagic marine microbial communities from North Sea - COGITO_mtgs_120412 | ecosystem: Environmental > Aquatic > Marine > Epipelagic | place: Germany:Helgoland, sampling site Kabeltonne...
GGGGGGGGGCGGTGGGGGGGGGGGGGTGGTGGGGGGGGGGGCGCGGGGGGGGGGTGGGGGGACGCGGAGGGGGGGGGGGGGGGGGGGGGGGGGGGGGGGGGGGGGGGGGGGGGGGGCGCTCAGCGCAGCAGCGTGTCTGCGTGTGGGTGCGAATGGGCTATACAGTGGAATAGGTGGCGTTGGATTCGGGGAGTGGTATGGTGGGTCAAGACGGGCTTCAGAAAGGCCAGAGGTCCAACAGACAGTGTCGGTGTCACTGTGACCCTTCTATCTTGCACGCCCAAGAGCTGCCGTCCGTAGAACATGCTTTTGGTACCGAATCTTTGCCTAGTCTAGGGGATGTCCCAGCTCACATTTTATGCCCTGTGCCATCTCTGGATGTGTTTCTGCAAGGTCCCAGTCGAAATGTCAGCGAGAAGGAACGTGAACTTCCTTCGACAAGGTTCCAGCCGAACGTGAGCATCCTCCGGCTACAACTGTGCCACCAGCATCACTCGCTTCATTCCGCCGAGTGACCTCAGCTGCCGCTCTCCGCTCTCGTCTGGCAGAGCAGAAGTATTGGAGCGCCATGTGCTCAAATATGGCGTAGAAGTCTCTGGGTGTATGCGCCCCCCTTCCGTCAAGCGTGACCGAGGCGCCTGGATATTTGAGAACGATAGCGAGGAGATGGTAGTGCGCAACGCAGTCCGGGGTCGCACCGTGGATGCGCAAGCGCCCGTGTCAAGTGGTAGGTCCATGGGCACAATTCCCATGTTGTACATCCCTGTAAGCACAACAGTGCCACGAGAGGAGGTCGATAATGGGCGGGAAATATGCTCGCTCCAAATCTGCGGTCCGCGCTGGCGTGGTGGTGAGATCGCGCGCCATGGTGAAACCCGTGACGGTGGCAGCACGATGTATGTAGCCCCACTCCTGTGCGAACCCGAGGTGCAATTCCTCGATCGATTTGTCTGCTGCCATAAACCCCTCTTTTCAGCTGCTCCATCCAGGCGCTGCAATGTTCGCGAATCTCGCTAGGTGCAGGCACGCAAGCGTGCTGATGATAAGTAGGCTTACCAATTGCGCGCTTGAGCGAGAAATCGGGTAGCGTAGCCTAGACCGTGTTATGTCCCATCGAAACGGCTGCAAGGTCCACCTGCCGTGAGCAACGGGTCGGTACATGTCTTGTTTTCTGGCAAGCTAGCTCTATTGGAGCACAACAAACCTCAGAAAGGCGCGCCCAAGATGGGTGGATTGCCTCTCTTGCTTCTCTATCTGCAATGGTAATGATACTTCAGCGGCGAACCTGCTACTTGGCTGAGCCTGGCCATGCGGCGCAGATGTGTTGAATCGCGTCGGGAAAAGTCCGAAATGATGGAATTTGAAATTAGAAAACGGCTCATCAATGCCTCTTTTTCGCAAACCTAAAAGGCAGACACGTCGGAATTCGTCCCAAAGAAACCTCTGACCATGGGCATCGAGCTCCCTCCGCTCCCTTACGCATACGATGGTGCTTTACCCGTTCCATCTCGACCCGGATCCAATTATTCAGTGAGGGTGTCTGGATGGGGTGCCACTTCCAGCTCAGCGGCGCGTCAGAATGAGGCGCACACTGCGCGCAGTCAAGGAAGCCACCTCAAGTTTGCCCTACGCGTTGCTTTAGTGCTTGCGTGTACGATCGCGCGGGGATGCATCACGCAAACCTGATCTTCCCAGTTCTAGCCCCACTGTCGTTGTCTGTTTGATTTCACGGAGTGTTGGTCATTTTGGGCGTGCGGTGCTGTGGCCTCAAAGACTTGGGCGGCACCATATCGATCGCTTCGCTACGCAATTAGCTTCTGGCCCCGGGTTGTTCTCAAGCGATGAATCTTTATTGTTGCGTGCGATTGAATGAGCCCGCTCAGATTCCGTTCTGTGGTGGTTTTCGCGAGTTTTCCGCTGACCCTCAAAATGCTCGGCAGCTCTCGAGCCAGAAATCTCGAAGCAGACGCTCACCATCCACCACGACAAACACCACGCCAAGTATGTGACTGTCGCGAGTGACATGATCAAGGGTATGCTGGGCCCCGCACAATAATACCAAGCGATGTGCGCACGGCTCCTTCCGCAGACCAACAGCACCAGTATCTTTCCTGCAGAGATATGTTGATGGTTGCGCTGGCCCGTTACAGAGACCGAAATGAAGGACGACGACTGCGCGACCATCCTGATGAAGGCACACAAGGCCGGTAACCAGGGTCTCTTCAACAATTCCGCGCAGTCGTGGAACCACGAGTTCTACTGGAAGTGCATGAAGGCTGGCGGCGGCGGTCAGCCTTCGGGCGATCTGCTTGCTCAGGTGATCCCATCCATGGCATGCAGCCTGAACCCGGCCAGATGGCATGAGTCTGTCAAGAGAAAGCGCTTTTTAACACACTTGCGGTGGGTGATGTGTTTGATTCAGATCAACAAGGACTTCGGCTCGTTCGATGCTTTTTCGAAGATTTTCGAAGAGGCTGGCATGACCGCTTTTGGCTCTGGTCCGAGTCCTTGCACTTGAGCGTATGTCGTGGCTATGATCCTGTGCCTGTGCGTATGACGCTCTGATGCTTCTGGCCCTGTGACAGGATGGGCGTGGCTCTCGTGGGATCCGGTCAGCTCCAAGCTTGAGGTTGACAAGACCATCGGTGCTGGCAACCCGATGACTGACGGCAAGAAGCCGCTCCTCACCATGGACGTGTGGGAGCATGCCTACTACCTCGGTTCTTCCCACCCCTGCTTTGGGCCGTGGGCCGCAACGATCCCATTGTTGCGGGACCAAAAGAAAAAGCCTTGACCGGCGCTACCGCCCTCCAGACTATCAGAACCTGCGTCCCAACTACATCAAGGCCTTCCTCGACAAGCTCATCAACTGGGAGTTTGTCGCTGCCAACCTTGCGGCTGCAAAGTGAGAGCAAACAAACTTGTGACTCTGGTGTAGCCAGCCTCGAAGCCTCTTTGGCTTGCTCTGTACTCCACTGCGATACGCTGTCTACGCGCATAGCAAGGTCCCTTCGAGGGTGTCGCGCTACTGTCGTGTTTGCCTTGCGCCCTTTTTTATGAACACGATCGGAACCGCTGCAGGTGACTGGCGCGTCCGCACCTGTAACAAAGCTAGGCTCACTGACGAAAAGTTCCTCCTTTCGACGCTTGACGCACCCACTCGGATCGTGCGTGGCGCGTGTGAGTCTGGTATATTGTTCGCAAGATGAATATATGCAAAAAGATTCTGCTTGGCTACCCCATGCAATGTGGCGGGAAAATGCAAGCATTTCTTGAATCCAATGAGGACGCATTTACGCGACTCGCCGCACGCCAATTGGTGTGGACTATACTTGGACGTTCTATTCGATACGGCGCGCTCAGCATGGAGCACATTTCTTCTTCTTCTTGTTCGCAGTCTTCTCCTCCTGTTCCCGTCGTGCAGCATCCAGAGCCTGTCTGTCAGGCAGTAGTCGTCAGTCACGGTAGTTGACTGTGGTTGGGGATGCTACAAGCATCAATATATCATGAGTGCCCGGACGAACCTGTCTCCTATGCGCTCAGCCTCTGCCACAGCTCCCCAACCTTCTGCCATCCTTGCGCCCCTCACCCGCGACTCGACACCGGTTGCCTACATAGCGCTCAAAATGCTTCAGCAACGGCCTGTCGGAGCATCAGGCAGGCACAAATACCGGTGCTGGGAATGGCTGTATACGCTGTCTGCAATTGGCGTAGGTGTTGCAGCCGGAATGGCTTTTCCCGTCTTGACCTGCGGGCCGAGCTTCTTCGTCTGCTTGCCCACCTTGCGTGCCTTTGCCGCTGCACGCACCTGCTCCTGCTGCTCCTGCTGCTCCTGCTGCTCCTGATCCTCCTCCGGCTCATCGTCCGAAACATCACCCGCAGGTGCCCGCACTGAGTTTAGACCTGTCTGCTCGAGGTGCTTTGGGACCTTCTCTGCCTGCTCCACCCCGAAATCGAGGTCTTTCATGGACCCCGTCCTGACTTTGTGCCCCTTCCGTACCAGGTACTTCCGTGCCAGAGTGGACGACTTCTGGACGCCAGGTCCGCGTCCAGCAAACCTATCGCGTCGTCACGCGTCAGCTCAACGCGAGTCACGTTGTCAAGTCGAATTGACCCGGCTCCAGCGGCGCAGGCAGGTCCCAAGAATAAAATGCACAATCCAGATGGGCGATAGACTGTCAAGTTGTTGGCTGCGGCGTCGCAGCTCACGTAATGGCTATTGTTGCATGTGATGCTCTGCACATTTTTGCTGGCGACTGCAGGGCGCCGGGGGGGGGGCGTACTTGAAACCCACTGACTTGCCCATCTTCACGTGCGTTCCCCTCTTCTTCTGATTCTCACTTGCGGCCCGCCTCCGGACTGTGCCGAGAGAGATTCACGACTTTCTACGACACGCGGCCGCCAGAGCTCGCCACAGCAGGAGTTCGCCAGCGCGATGTTGCTGAGGGGAATTTCATTCTTCTACGGCTTGTTGCTGGCGGTATCAGGTGAGAGCCCGCGTCGTAATGACCCTGATAGCTTCGCACCACCATCTGCCGAGAGGAAGCCCTGCCTGCGGCCGACTTGTGCAAGGGCCACTGATTGGCTGACACTCGCCGGTAGGCACCCTGGCTGCTTCTAGCGAGCATTCCCACGTTTTGCAGCTGGCATTTGTACCTGGACTCGTGCTTGGTCCGCTCATATCATCGTCGAAGCCAGCTGCCAAGTGCACGTTTTCCGCGATTGCCCACCCGACTCCGCTTCTGCGTTCAGCAAATGCCGGACTTCTTCCACTGAGCGTGAATCATCGTGTTCGGGGACTCGTTGGACTAAATGCAGCAGTAGATGAAAGTGAGGAGCTGGTGGACAAACGGACAGAGGGTCAGGAAGCAATGATACAGCGTTTGTCAAACATCGCGGACGCGAACGAGAGGCAAGCGGCTCTGAAGGAGGTGTACCACCTGATTCACAACGATGCGATGCAAGAGCTGGCACGGAACCTGCAGGCTGGAAGTGAAAATGCGGCTGCGTGGCAAGCATTGCTGCTCGACATCCAGGCTCTCACGGAATCCCGGTCGGGCTGCCCTTCCAGAAGGGCTGCCGCACACCCAATGCATAAAGAAGCGGCTGGCCTCTTCACCGTCTTTTGTCCTGCTACTGTTGCGAGCCTGACCGGATGGGGCTGTGCTGGACGAATGCAGCATGGAGCAGGGCAAAGATGTGCTGATGGAGCTGCTGGCCTCCGGCGAGATCAACATCCTCGATCGCAAAATTACGCAGGAACCACGCACCCACACGTCATTTGAATAATGCGGCAGAATTCATTTCATGAATGCCTCAGCAGGTGTTGCGCTGCTTGCAAAACCGATCCGCTGCACAAGGTTGCTGATCATCAGCATGCTGGTTGACAGATGGTGAGGAGTGGGGACATCGATCCTGCTTTTGTGGCGGTCCTCAATCTCAATATTGACGACGCACAGGCCAAGCAGGAAGAGAACAACCGTTTGGCTGTGCTGGGGCACATCTACACGCGGGTCCAGGAGGAGTTGGAGAAGCGCGCTAAGCCAGCCGTCGGATTGCTGCACAAGCTCATGCGCCTCGCCGATCAGCCGGGCATCCGCGCCAACCTCCTCGAGTTCGTTCCCACGCCCCCCCAAGGCGTCCCCCACGCCTCCTGCGCCCGTGCGAGACGGAAAGACGGGATAGAATGGAAAGGTGGGAAACTGTGTGCGAACCCATGTGAGCTCTGCACATGACGCCGCAGCTCCTGTACAGACACAACCTGAAGCCAACGGCAGAGGAAGAGCGCGAAATGATTCTCGACCCAGCAGGGAGCCTTGTGTTTTCTTCAGGTGCCGCCGAATTGCATGCGCAACCTTCCGCAAGATGCGCTCTACTGACAGGCTGGAAATGGGCGCGTGCGCAGGAGCGCTGGTTGAGCCAATGGAGCTTGTGGCGGCGATCAAGCAGTACATGGAACAAATCCAGGGGCTGATGCAGGTGCAGGGCTCCCAGATCGACGAGGTCGTGGCGGGCCAGGCGCTGGAAGACTGCCGCATCATTGCAAAAGAAGCCCGCCAGACGGTCGGCCAATTCACACGCGTCCACCCGCACGCGAGCCTGCGCTGCGCAGGTGGACTAGAGATGGTTTTTTTCATGGTTGGGCGCGAGGCAGATCGAGGTCTTGTACGACGAGGAAACGCTCAACGAATTCACGGAAGCGCTGACTCCGGTGTTTCAGGTGCGTGCGCCCCCCCGTACGCTGCCTTGCGGCTGGAGCTCCCCCTCGCTTTCTAGGTAACAGGCCGACGCTCCTTCATGCAGCCGATCATGCAAACGCTCGCACAGTACCGCCGCGACGATGCGCAATAGTGTGCACAACGATATTGCGAAATACATGCCTCAATGCAAAAAAGGCACCAGTGTGGCGGCCCCGGCCCGGGTGCCGGGGCTTTCCGCCACATGATGTAAAGCGTTCCGACGCCACAGGGTTACTCGCGCCAATACAAGTCGTGAAGGTGCAGGTCAGCAGTCCACAGCGGTGCCAGCAGCAGCGGGGTCGTGAGATCCCAGCGCCTCCTCTGATGAGATTTTGGTGAAGAGAGGCTGAAACACGCCCTCGGCTCCCGCCGCACGCCGAAGTTTCAAATACGAAGCCTCCGCGGGCTGGTATGTGGGTGGTCCAACGATCAGCGCGAGTATTTACAAGAACGGCAAGGGCAAGGCTTTAAATCTGTCCACGCCCATGTGCAGCTGCCCGACTCCCTCAATATTCGCGTTCTTGCTCGCGTGCCGCAACTAGCTGGGTCAGCGGGCGCGCATAGAGACACAAACCTGTGTGGCATGCCAGCATCCGGCAGCGCGACCCCAGAATTCGTCGCTGCAGCAAAAACGTCAGAACATCGAACCATATCAGAGCAAAAGCGAGGGCTCGAGTGCGCGTGGGCCCCTCCTGTACGAGAGGACCTTGCACGGAGTCTTAGGGACAAAAACCACAGAAGAAATATGTACGGGAATGGCGGCCGATGGCTCATCAACGATGCCAAACAGGAGGGCCACGCCTTCGACCTGGCAAGGGGCACTCGTACCGAGTGTAGAGGTTGAGGGAGTTGAGGCGCTTGCGGCCGCCTGCCTCCGAAGTGGTACGCTCGAGCAGCCGCAAGTGCTCTCGACCCCCTCCGTCGAAGACGCGCCCGTAAACGCCGATGTTGAAGAGTAGGCCCCTGCGGTGTGGGTCAACGGCTCAAACGGTTGCCCCGCGTGGCCGGTGCCACCAACGCGTGGTAAACGGTGAAATGCCTCAGGGTAACGGATGCGCCGTTACCCTGGCCGTACGCAAAGGAGCACATGCGGTAGAAAGGAGAGAGAAGGGGGGGGCAGGCAGGCAGGCAGGCAGACAGACAGACAGACAGACAGCACAGCAGGCCATAGGCGGCGGGGGGTTGCAGAGGCAGGAAGACCGGTGGTGTCCGTGCGGAGCGAGAAGCTGCGGCTTGAGGCTGCCGGCGACCGGGCAAAGCCAGAGTGGGGTGCTGATGGGCACTGTTCGGCGCACCCGCCTAATAAAGTCCGCTGCCGCGCGGAGCGGGATGAGGCAGTCTGCAACCAGAGTGCTGGCAGCCGCGTCGTTTCCGGGCGCTTGCGCCTGCCGCTTCAGCAGACCAAGGAGGTTGCGCGCGGAGAAGAGCCACCCTGCTCATCCGTGCTGACGCGCGTCAGCCTATTGAAGCTCCGGAGTTGGATGCGACTCTGGAAAGGGACCAGCGAGTGACCCAGCACGGTGTGAGCGGGCGATGACCGAGGGCGGCGCGGACAGGAAGAAAGGACGAGGTGAAAAGGGCGTTGGCAATTGATCCCTGCGGTCGCACGAGACCAGGCTCAACTGCAGATGATAGGCGCCGTTCGTGGGAGAGATAGTGGCGGGCTGGGCGCCAGTACCGCGCTGAGCTTGGTATGTGGGGAAAGGAGCGCCTGCGCTCGCGGGACGGGGTACTTTTCGTTAGAGGGCCAGCAGCGTGAGGGCGCAAGAGCAGTAAGACGTGGTGGGCGAGGGTGGCTGCGGACCTGCGGGCGGCCGAGCCAGAAAGCACCGAAGTCGTAACGGAAGAGGAAGGCGCGCGTGTCCAAGAGCTCCTCGATCACCACCGCCTGGCCCTGGCGCGCCTCCTTCCGGGCTAGGCGCGCGGCCACGCGCTGCGCGTGCTCGGCGAACCACTCGCTCCACGCAGCCCCTGTCCGCGCCACGCGCGGTCGTCTGGCCTGGGCGGTCGCCTCCTCCCGCTCCTCCACGCCGCACAGAGCAGCGCTTACCTGTGGCGCCGCATCGACGAAGTCCTGTCCGACTCCTCTCTCAGCCCCCGGGCGCGGCGTGAGCAGCGCAACGGCGGGGTCGCGTCGAGCGCGGGGCTAGAGGGGCAGAACCGCGGCCATGACGAGGCAGGCGGTGCCATTGGAACTATTGGTAGCTCCATATGAGCCATTGATAATATCACGTGTCGGCGGAAGAACGATACCATCAAGAAATACCGGCGGGACTCGTCCTTCGCTACTGTCAGTCGCCGCCGCAAGTGCCGCAAGCGCGCGGTCGGCGTCACCGTGTAACGAAAATCGTACGCAGACAGTTGGCTTCGCGCAGATGCACTGCCGCGCCGCGCTCCGCGAGTAACGATTTGGCGACGGGAGCGGGAGGAGGGCGACGGCAAAGGCGGGACCATGGCTGTCACCTCGATGTCGGCGACGAGTAACACAGCCAGCGAGCCGAATGAGCCCGAAAGCGCTGAAAGCACTTCTCGCCCAACACTGTCGCCTGGTTCGTCCTGTGCCAGTGCTGCAACCCTTAGCAGAGCATCAGCACCAACACCAGCACCAGCACCAGCACCAGCACCAGCACCTGGTGATGGGGAAATGGGCACTACCCGGGTACAGTGCTGCACGCGGCCGTCGCCGAGGAGGACAGAAACGGAAATGCAGCTATCGAGGAAGAGCCCCCAGCGGTGGGACGACGAGCCGAGAGCAGCCCCCATGGCTGCGCCACCCACTGTCACGCCCTTGAAGGGCGGAAGCACCTTAGGCACAAGTCCGTGAGGAAGTGTCGCTGCGACCAGCTGCTCCATGGTCACCATCGCCTCGGCTCTCACCCTCGGCGGATGGGCCTCGGCGTCCACCCCGAGCACTTCGGTCAAGTCTGTCACGTCCACCTGTCCCCGCCCCGCTCGCCTCACTCCTCGCCTCACCCCTCGCCCTGCCTTGCATCACTGCGCCTATCGGCAACACGTTCGCACTGTTTCAGGGCCCACCATTCTCGCCTCTCGCCTCTCCCGCCCGTGCGCGCTGAAGACCCGGTTCCCGCCCCCCTGCCCCAAAGAGAAAGGCGCCACGCCCCCGTGCGTCGCGGTGCCTGGTCCATACAGCATCTCCCGTCGGTGTCATTCCAACCCGGGCCGCGCATAAAGCATAAAACAGTTACTACCCTGCATCTGCCTGGGGCAGGGGGCTGCGCGGTGTCGGCAGAGTCTGACCGTTGCCGCGCTCAAGTAGCGACCGCGCGATACGTCGCACGATGGCCTGCACACCAGGTGGCCCAATGAGTGACCATTTCCATGTGTTAACACATCGAAATGGCTTTAGCTTTCCCGTCTCAGCTGGTAGCGTGGCTGGTTCAGTGGTCTCTGCTCCACCCATGCGTGGGAGCGGCTCGTGGCTCTGGACGATAGCACAGTGCTTCGCCTGGGTGTTCACTGCAGCTAAGCGAGAGTGGGAGGATAGAGAGGTCGCCTCGTGATTTCTGTCGGCATCAGTCTTGTTTGCGTCTTCGCCGGAAACCAGAATCGGGAAGCCGTTCCTGTCCTTGCCCCACACCATCCCGCCCGCAGCGCCCCCGTGCCCGCCAGGCGGCTCGCCCCACTTCTTGGTCCCACCCCCGCGCAATGCGTCAAGTCTGCAAATCAGTTGGAACCCCATGGGACCATCTTGTAGCCTGCTACAAGCTCCTGCACCCGATGAAAGTCGAAACAGCTGCGCACCTGGTTTAGCGCCCCATCGTCCAATCGAGCTCTCGGGCGCCACCTCGCCTGAGGACAAGACGAGCAGGCTCTGCGCGACTACCGCGGCACACAGCACACGACGTACAGCACAACACGCAGGCACGCGTGAGTAGGCACTGCGCACAGCGCAGCTAGCTCCGATGGCCTGGTCGGCGTGTGCAACATGGGGGCGCATTGCGCCTCCGTCGAAACCCCGAAATTCTCGACAGTCAAGTGACTCCGACAATTTCATCGGGAGGAGGGATCTCCAGAACCAACCCAAACGGGGGCTGGCCCCTGCCGGTGAGTGCTTCTACCTGGCTGCGGTGGCGGAATATCGGTCAGGCTAGTGTAAACTAGCAGGGTATTTACAGCGGCACGCTACGCACAGGGCATGCAGGCATCTGCGGGCGTTCGTGCAACCCTCGCACTGCTGAAGCCACTCAACGCCAGAGAGCTTCCACCTTGGCATATGGTCGTTCCCCGCGCGTGGCGCGCTCATTACCCGCCATACCGACCTGCAGTATCATCGCTCTGCTACAAAAGCTCTGTCAGCTTTGCAGCGAATGGGAGAAACGGTTCTTGGGGGAACGGAGGGCTGCGAAGTTGCGTGATGCACGGGTCGCAGAAGCGCATGCTTTCGACAAAGCGCCTCCGCGGGTTTCTGAGGATCGACTTGGTGGCCGCTGCGAGGGGCAGCCTGTGGGCACGAAAAGACTGGGGAGTCCAGAGCATTAGCTCTTCTGCTCGTGGCGGAAGTGGGTGGCCGCCCGGCGGCGGCGGCGGCGGCGGCGGCGGCGGCGGCGGGCGCCATGCGGCGCCAGGAAGCCGGGGCGGTCATGGGCCAGCAGAGGAACGCCGTGGAGAGTCTGTGGATAATCTTGCGGGACAGGGCCTAGAAGCAGGGCGTGGGGTGGCAGGGCGAGGACTGGGTGCGAGCGGAGGTGCGTCGACGATGGCTAGCCTGATGCAAAAGGCGACACCAGTGCGGGAAATCATCCTCGATGACACCATGGTCGAGTATGAAATCTCCCACCGCGAGCTAGTCGAGCTCTTTGGGCTACAGCCGCGTCACTTACGCGTCTTTTCTCAGCCTCGCGCACTTGCTGGAATCATCCCATACGATGACATGGTGGTTTTCAAGTTTGAACATCTCAAAGGGCTCCTCTTCTGGGACCGCATCATGGTATTTGATTCGGACCAGCCGTCGGTGGCCGCATTTATCACCACGCTACGCGCAGCGATACGGCGTAATCAGGTGATTTATGAGCAGCTCAAGCAACCATTCGAGCTAGTCGTGCTCGAGTGCTTATTGGACGAGTTGGCGTCCTACTACGAGTCGTCGTTTGCGCGGTTGCACACACTGATCACGGTTCATCTCGACAACATTACATCCGGGCTGGGCGACGAGGTGCGCGAGGACGGGCTGTACAAGCTACTGCCGCTGGAGAACAAGCTGTCGTCGCTGCAGGTGCGCCTCGACCGTACCTTCAAGACCCTCGACCAGCTCCTGGCCACCGACGAGGACATGGCCGCATGCTACCTGACCTTCCGGCACGAGACTGGTGCTCCTGCGCCACCCGACGAGCACATGCAAGTCGAGCTAGTGATGGAGACGTACCGCACGCGGATGGAGGACTTGCTAGACCGCATTGCCGAAATTGGGCGACAGATCGAGTCGACACGCGCTGTTTTCGCCCTTTCCCTGGACAACACCCGCAACCGGATCGCAAAGATGGACCTGCGCTTCAACATTGCCGCCGTCTCAATGGGGTTCTCTATGACCATCGCAGGCTTCTTCGGCATGAACATCACGCACGGCGCAGAGGCCCTCCAGCCGCTCGTCTTCGCCGGTCTGCCCGAGCCCGAGCCACCGCCCTGTGCAAGGGCCGCACGTGCACCGTCCGAAATTGAATCATCGCTTCTTGGTTTGCACGCTGCTTGGGGGAGGTACTCGGATCAGGA
>Ga0115567_10005744_pt1 | contig 11966 bp, 8 predicted proteins | sample COGITO_mtgs_1204_2_FD_88679 | JGI IMG/M metagenome (GOLD analysis project Ga0115567, IMG submission 88679) | Pelagic marine microbial communities from North Sea - COGITO_mtgs_120412 | ecosystem: Environmental > Aquatic > Marine > Epipelagic | place: Germany:Helgoland, sampling site Kabeltonne...
AGTTGATCGAGCATGTGCGCTTTGGCGTGTTGATGGACCGTCTCAGCAAACCGGCGCAGGGCAAGCTCATGCGGCTGGCGGCAAAGACCGGACTTGAAAAGTTCCTGCTGGACGGTGTCGATGCGCCGACACTTCCTCCGGAAGGGCCCAGGCTCAGTGCGCGCGACAGGCGCGCGGCCAAGGCTCTCGCGATACATAATGCATTTATCAGCGACGCCGTGCAGGCCTTGCGTACGACGCCGGATCTGACGACCGGCGCGCGGCTGGCTGCTGTGCCACCGCCCAAGGACAAACTTGCCATAACCTGCCTGGTGCTGACCGAGATTGCCTGCCGACGCGGGGTAAGCGACTTTGAAACGCTGGTCAAAACGGCCAAGGCCCAAGGAATGCAGCAGATGCCGGCGCGCGCGTCGGTCTGGGAAACCTCCGCCTTGTTGCCGTGGCGCTGGGTGGAGGGCACTGCCGACGCGCTGCCTGGCATGATCGAAGCCTTGGCCAAAAATGACGCGCAGTGGATCATGACGCCGCCGCTTGCATGGGTGATGTGCCGTCTTGCACAGACACCCGAGGGACCCCATACCGCCGCCACAGTTGAGGCATTTATCAACTTTCTGAAGTCGCAAAACCACTATTGGGGGCGTGTGCCCTGCGTCGCCCTGACGGGCGCGATGGCGGATCTGGTTGCCACTGCGCACAGCTTTGCCCCGGACTTGACCACCAAGATCGAAAACGCGGCGATCCAGACATATGGCCTGATGCCGGGGTTTTGGGAGGCCCTTGGCACACGCGGATCTGAACGCATGGCAATGGCCTGTGCGCATTTCGCCGCGTTGGAACCGGGCGCAGAGGCTGCTTGGGCGTATTTCGAAGCAGCTGGGGCATCCGATCTTTCCCGTTTTGGCCGGGACTTGCAGGCACCTCTCCGGAGGGACGACGCCGCGCTGCGAAAGCTGGCGCATCCGCTGACGCCCGAAAGCGCCGCGCAGGATACCCCCCTCAGCGAGGCCGCGCGGCGGGTGATGCCGCAGCTTTATAATGAGACCCCTGTCAGTGGTCTGGCCCGTGAATTGCGCGCGGCAAGCCTCGCCAGCGCCGCCGTGCTGGAGGGGGGCAATCCTGACGCCCTGACGTTTGCACTGGCCCCACTTGGCACATTTGGCCAAACGCTGGGTCTGACTGTGCTTGCCGGTCTGATTGACAGGGGCGATACTGTGGGCGCGCAGGCGCTGTGGGACACGCTCGATCTGCCACCGACATTGCCCAAAACGCCCGCGACGGACCACGCGCAACTGCAACTGCGCCGCCGCTCAGGACATCCGCTGGCCGATGCCGCCCTGCGCCATATCTCGGGAATGCCGCCTGCGTTACCAGCCTCTGACGCGCTGCATGACGGTGCCTCACCGATCCATGACACGCTGATTACGGTGTTTTCCTGTCAGGCGCATCTTGAAACGCGAATTCCACAAATGCGGCGCGGCTGGCTGCGCGATCTGGACGCGATGGGGCTGCAGTATGTGATCATTGTCGGCGGGGGTACCGAACCCGAAGGCGTGCTGGACGGCGATGTTCTGACCCTGCCTTGCGATGACGATTACGAGGGGTTGCCGGACAAGACGCTGGCAACCCTTCGCTGGGTGCATGATCGCACCGCTTTTGCACATATGTTCAAGGTTGATGATGACTGCCTGCTGAATGTGGACGCGTTGTTTCACGGCCTTGGCGTGTTGCGCCATGACTATTACGGACGCCCCCTGATCCGCGTGCCCGGACAGATGGACCGCGGCTGGCACGTCACCAAATCCACCAGCCCGCGTGGCCGGCTTGAACTGGATAAATCCCCCGAACCCTCGCTCTATGCCGATGGCGGTTCGGGGTATGCCCTTAGCCGTCGGGCGATGGCCGCGACCCTGCACGCGCTTGAAACGCCGAAGGGCCGCGCACTGGTGCAAAGCTCTTTCATGGAGGACAAGCTGCTGGGTGATCTGCTGGCGCTGCAAGGCATTCGCGTCAGCGGCGAGGATTACCTGATCACTGTGCGACGTCGCGGAACGCCCGGCGGCATTCCCGTGCCGCGCTGGGTCAACGGGTTTGATGCCAGCCAGACAGCACCAGTGTCGTTGGTACATCTGGACGACCCGGAAGTGCAGGAAGCGGCCTATGCGCGGTTGCAGACGCCCGCGCTCAGACCCGCGAAAATCTGGCCCAGCTATCAGGACGCAGCACTTGGGCCACATTCCAACGCGCTAGAACTGATCAGCGACTGCCGCGCTCTTGACGCGGCGCAGGATGCTGACGTCGCCGTCGTCGCCTGTGTGCGCAACGAGATGTTCATGCTGCCACATTTCCTCAGACATTACCGTGCTTTGGGCGTGACGAGCTTCCTCATCGCCGACAATTGTTCGGACGATGGCACGCTGGAATATCTGGCAGAACAGCCGGATGTTGCGCTGTTTTCCGTCGATACCGACTATGGCCGCTCTCATTACGGCGTGGCATGGCAGCAGGCGCTGATATCTGCATTTCGTGTCGGCAAATGGAGCCTGATGGCCGACGCGGATGAGTTTTTGGTATGGCAACAGCCACAGGAACAAGCGCTGCCTGCATTGCTGGCTACGCCCGAATTTTCAGCGGCCGACGCGGTTCGGATATTCATGCTCGATATGTATCCGCAAGGACCGCTGATCAATGCTACTTTCGCCAGTGGCGATCCCTTTGGTGAGGCTGGTTTTTCCGATGTGCACCCTTTCCGCACAGACGCTCCCGGCGCGGGGCCGTTTTCGGATGCAGAGACTTTTACCAGCGCGCTGCGCCACCGCCTCATCCCCGGCTCTCGTCCGGAATTATTCGTGGCGCAAAAGCTTGCTTTGCTGCGATATCGCCCGTGGATGCGTCTGACGGCGGGGCTGCATTATGTGGGCGGCGTAAAACCCGCCGCCCGCGATCTGATCTTTGCACATTTCAAATACAACGCCGATTTTCGCCGCAAGGCGCAGGCCGAGGTCGCACGGGGTCAGCATTTCAACGACGCCGAGGAATATCGCAAATATCTGGCGCTTGTCAGCGAAGGGCGCGATGTGATCTTTGATGCAGACCTGTCCGTTCCATGGACAGACAGTGATTTCGCGCGGCGTATTCTGCAGCATCAGGCCCTGTAATGCGCCCTTAGATCGGCCAGATGGGCGTCCATTGACACGGGCGCAAGCGCGCCTTTCCAATAGGCGTCCATATCTACGTGACCATTCAGCACATCGGCAATTTTTGCTCCAAAATCAGCAGCATCACCGGCCCGATGTGTCAGGGCATCTGTCCCGCCCAATTCTGACGCGCCGCCCATATCGGACGTCAGCAGGGGAATGTGGCGCGCGTGCATCTCTATGGCAACTTGCGGCAGGTTGTCCTCCCACATCACCGGGATCAGGCCAAGGTTCACGTCACGCAACAGATCGTCCAGACCATCCGGTGAATATCCGTTCACATGGGTCAAGCTGGCCAGACGCGGGGTCAGCGCCTGCATCCGCGCCAACATCTCAGGCGCGCCGTTCATCGCGGCGACTGTCAGATGCAGGCGTTTCGCGTCTGCATCCGGCAATGCCTCCAACGCACCGAGTAAAAACGGGAACCCTTTGTCGCTGCGCATATAGCCCAGATAGGCAGCGTGCAGGGTGCCGTCCGATGCCAGCAGGCTTTCCGCAGGCCTTGTCGATTTAAAATGCGCAGCGTGGGCGGTACCGATATAGCTGGTGTGCAAGATGTCCGGATTGATCCCGTACTGCGCTGCAATCGCGCGTACCCGGTCGGACACGCATAGTACCGCATCACAGGTTTCATTGATTGCATCAATCATTGCAGGGCGGCGGGCAGCGAAATGCGCGGCTTCATCGGCGGCCAGACCTACTGGGGCACGCCGTCGGCGCATGCCCGATACCAGCCGTGCAAGCCGCCCGCCCACGCGCATCGCATTGCCAAACAGAAGGTTAAAGCTATGTGTACCGGGGCGGATACCCCTGCGTTTCAACCGATAGGCCAGACCATTGGCCAGCCGCAGATGCCGCGTATCATGGCGACGCGGAAGACAGTTCACGCAGGCGCGTCCACCGTCGAAATCAACGCAAGATCGCGCCTCGCGCTGCCAGAGGTTCACCTGAGGGCAAATTGGGTAGTAATTGTGCAGCGACAGGATGAATTTCGTCTGTGGAAACGCGCCACGCAGACGCAAAACACCCGCCGGCAACCCTTCGAGATTGTTGAAATGGATGACGTCATATGGCCCGGTCTCGTGGATGAATTCTTCCACGGCGATCTCTGTGGCTGGATCGGTGATCTGCGCGTGCTGCCCGAAAGCGTGATGCGCCGGGGCAAGAACGGCGGAATTCACAATCTCATAGCGGCGCGCGCGGTTCTCATCAGGGCCATGCCGGATCTGCTCCCAACGTGGCGCACCGCCGCGCAAATCATGCGACAATCCTGCTGAAAGAAACGTCACCTCGGTCATGCGCTCGCCAGCCCAGGCCCGCATCAGATTGCGCTGATAGACGCTGACGCCCCCACCGCGCCCTTCGTCATCCAGATAATCAACCCAGTTATAATAGAGTATCCGCAACCTCACGCCATAAGCTCCTGATGCAACTTGATCGCCTCTTCGAGATCATCAAAATATTGAATACGGCCATTTTCCAGCACCAGTCCAGAATCACAGAATTGCCGGACCTGCCCCATGTCATGGCTGACCAGAATGGCGGAGGATACCTTCATCCGGTCCACAAACACCGCACGGCTTTTGCGTTTGAAGGACGCGTCCCCGACCGCTGTGACCTCATCGACCAGATAGGTATCAAACTGGATGCCCATTGACGCGCCGAACACCAGCCGCGACCGCATACCGGATGAATAGCTGCGCACCGGCATGTAGAAATGCCGACCAAGTTCGGCAAAATGGCGCACGAATACGATCAGGCTGTCGGTGTCCACGCCATAAATCCGCGCAATGAAGCGGATGTTCTGCGCGCCAGTCAGATCCGGATGGAAAGACCCGCCGAACCCCACAGGCCAACTGATGGAGCCGTCCGTGATGATTTGTCCCGACGTGGGCCGCAGATTGCCCGCAATCATCGACAGCAATGTTGATTTGCCCGCACCATTCCGGCCCAACAGCGCCAGCGACTTGCCGGTCGGCAGCGTCAACGTCAGGTTATCGATCACCGTCTTGGGCTCGCCGCGCACCCAGTAAGTCTTTGACAGGTTTTCAAAACGGATCATGGCGGCGTCTAGTTTCGGTCGCGCAGTGAATAATAGATCAGCGCCATGATCGACCAGCTGACCAATAGGAAGAATGCCGCCATCGCGATAATGCCCCACCGCTGCGGATATTCCGACGTCTCGGCACGTGTCGGCTCGATATATGTCGCCAGATAGCGGCTTTGACGTTGCGCATTGTTGCGCGCCAGATCAAGCGCCGCGAGCGCCGCCCGATACGTTTCTTCTGCGAATTCACGATCAACAGACAGGCTTTCGAATTCTGCGATCAACGCAGGGTATTCTTCGCCTTCTGCACCGCCGACTGAATCATCGGTAAAGCTGTTGCGTTCCGCGGCAATCTGTTCGCGGATCACCTCGATGCGGCGCACCGCTTGCTGGATGCGCGGGTCAGTGGGGCTGGTCGTGCCCTGCAACAATCCGTACTCGATCTGGGCCGCGGCCAACTGCTCCTGAAGCGCGCTCATCACCCCCATGCGACCCTGAAGATCGGCCTCGGGATCGACAATCTGGGTACGGGTGCGAAACTGCGTCAGCGCCGTACGCGCTTCTTTAAGGCGATCGAACGCAAGGTTGAGATCGGACACAGCATAGTTCATCGCGTCGTCGCGGGCCTGTGCGTTCAGTTGGTTGATCTTGTCCTGGCTCTCGCGCACGATCTCTTGTGCGATATTCTGCGCCATATCTGGATCATAGGCCAGAACCCGCAGTTCGATCAGCCCTGAAGAACTGTCCAGAGAGATGCGGACAATGCGTTGCCAGAACCACAACATATCCTCGGCGCTGGCATCCCCCCAAATCGAAAAAACCCAATCGAACGGCCAATTCTGCGCATAGTGGCCACGAATATCGAGCCTTTCCTGAATGGTGTTCACCAAGGCCTGGCTTTGCACGAATTCATAGAGAATGTCGCTGTCTGATCCGCCACCCGATCCGCCGACGATCTGTGTCAGACCCCCCAGGATTTCGGACGCGCCACCGCCTTCTTCCTGCCGGACCGTGAATCCAGCAGTTGAACCATATTGATCCTGTGCGAAAATCGACATGTAAAGGATGATCAGCAGCATCGGCACAATCACGATGATGCCAAAGCTTGCCATCAGCCGCCAATGCCTGCTGCGCATCTTTGCCGGTTCCGCCAGCGGCCGTACGGCAATGACCGGTGCAGCTGCCCGTTGTTGCGGTTGCGGTCTTGGCTGTGGTGCGGGCGCCACCGCCGCATGACCTTGCGGTTGAGGCTGCGGGGCGGCAGGTTCGTGCGGTCTGAGGAAGTTCGGCAATCCCCCGCGACCCGGCTTTGGCACTTGCGGCGCGCGGGCGGCATCCGCTGCGGCATCCTGCGGCGACGGCGGGGTCGGTTTTGGGGCGCTCGCGTCGTTGCTCATGCTTACCTGCCTATACGGCGTTTGCCGTTTGAATTATGTTTTCTGCTTGATACATAATCGTCGCAGCCATTGCCAGCAGGGAGACCGGTTTTCCGATGAGCACTACAGAGCCTGAAATTGCCCCCGCATTAGCGCCCGGAACCGGGCGCAACACGTCATTCGCGTCGTTTCGCTGTATCATGGCGCTGATTCTGCGCGAAATGTCGACGCGCTATGGCCGCTCACCGGGGGGATATGTCTGGGCCATTCTGGAACCGCTGGGGGCAATCGTAGTGCTTGCGGTCGGCTTTTCGCTGCTTTTGCGCACACCATCGCTTGGCAACAGCTTTCTGCTGTTTTACGCGACAGGCTATCTGCCCTTCTCGCTCTATAGTGCGCTGGCCGACATGATTGCGCGGTCAATCAACTTTTCGCGCGCGCTTCTTTATTATCCCGCTGTCTCATGGATCGACACCGTGCTGGCGCGCTTCATTCTCAACAGCCTCACGACAGTGCTGGTCAGCTATATCCTGCTGGCCTCTATCATGTTTTTCTCTGACACCCGATCCGTTATCAGCTTTAAGCCTATCGTATGGTCTATGGTACTGGCGATGTTGCTTGGTTTGGGCGTCGGCACGCTGAATTGCGTTATTACCGGCATGCTACCGGTCTGGCGGACCATCTGGGGGATTGCCACGCGACCGCTTATGATCGCGTCGGGGGTGCTGTTCCTTTATGAGGACCTGCCGCAGGGTGGGCAGAACATCCTGTGGTACAACCCGCTGATCCACATCACGGGATTGATGCGGGAAGGATTTTATACAACCTATACAGCGTCCTACGTCAGCAAGATCTACGTCCTGATTGTCAGTGCGGCGGTTCTGGCGATGGGCCTTCTGCTGCTCAGGCGGTATCATCGCGAATTGCTTGAGCGGTAACGCTCCAGGCGACCACCTGCTCATGCGGCACGTCCGTCTTGCGCCTGATCCCATGCCACAGCGCGCGGCCCATCAGGCGGACAAACGCGCTCCGCTCGCCGGAATGGTCACGGATCTTGATCAGCCATTTCGGCACCACAACCAACAGCGCAGGCCAGAAAAACACGCCCGCGGCCTTGCGATACACCATCAGCAGATTGCGATGGTGATAATAGCATTTCCAAAGGGGTCTGAACCGGCGTTCGCCCGAGGCAATGGTGGAAAAGTCATGTTCGAATCGCAGTGCCGGATCAAAGGCGATCCGCCCCCCCGCCGCGCGCAGGCCAAGCGTAAAGAGCACATCGTCGCCATAGATGAACAGGCTGCCATCGGGGTATCCGATCTTGCGCACCGCCTCTGCCGACACAAACAGCCCGACAAAGGATGATCCGTCCACTTCGCGCCGCGTGGTGCCGTGAAAGTCCGATTCCGACACATGAAACCCGTCGCGTCCGCCGCCCATCAACGTGCGCAGGAAAATGCTGCGGTGCCAGAACGGGTTGATTGAAGGGCGGTTGATGTCGCAAATACGGCCATCAGGATGGAACACTGCCGCCGCCCAGCCCCAATGGTCGCTGCGGTCATGCGCGTGAAAGGTAGCAAAGCACGCCTGCTCCGGCCGTGCGTCGTCATCCATCACAACGATCCAGTCAGGCGCCAGCCGCGCCATCGCGTGGCGCATGCCGATTTCAAATCCACCTGCTCCGCCAAGGTTTGCCTTGCTGGTCATCACGCTCAGACGCGGTGCTGTCTGCGTCTTGAGCCAAGCTGCCGTTCCGTCACTGCAGGCGTTATCGACCACAACCACTGCCGCCAGATGATCCGCATCCGCCTCCAGCAGCCGTGCGAGAGTGATTTTCAGCTGCTCAAGCCTGTTATGCGTGACGACCACGGCAACAAGGCGACCAGCGGTCGGGATCGAAGGCGATGTCACGGGCGCAGGGTCCTTGCATGGGTTCGGCCCTGCTTACATCAGCACAGCACGGAACCCCAACCCCGCATCAGGCAAAAAAATGCCGCTATGCAGTATCTGTCACGCAACGGGCGATTGCGGCTATTGATGCCGTTGCCACTGCAGGCCGCATTGTCTAGTTTAGGTCGAACGTGAAAGGCCTGCCCCATGACCATAGCCCTGACCCTCAAAGCCGATGGCTGCGTCGGCTGCCCTATCCGCCACCGCGCGATTTGCGCGCGTTGTGACGATCAAGAGTTGTCACAGCTGGAACAGATCAAGCATTACCGCGAATACGCGGCCGGAGATCCGATCATTTGGCGTGGTGACGACATGCCAGTCGTTGCATCTGTGGTATTTGGCGTGGCGACCATGTCCACGACGCTGGAGGACGGGCGGCGTCAGACATTGGGTCTATTGCTGCCTTCCGATTTCATCGGCAGGCCGGGCCGGAGACAGGCAATCTATGACATCACCGCAGAAACAAAGGTGGTTTTGTGCTGTTTTGATCGCCCCAAATTCGAGGCGATGCTGGTGGAGACGCCACATATCGCGTCGCGGATGCTGGAAATGACACTGGATGAACTGGACGCAGCCCGCGACTGGATGCTGCTTTTGGGTCGCAAGACCGCGCGTGAAAAGATCGCGACGTTCCTGACGCATATTTTGGCGCGCAGTGGCATCGATAATGCCCAAAACACATCACAGAAGCACATTACCCTGCCTCTCGCCCGCGAAGCGATGGCGGACTATCTCGGCCTGACGATAGAGACCGTGAGTCGGCAGTTTTCCAGATTACGCAAGGATGGGCTGATCGAACTGGAAGGCAAGCGCGGTGTGATCATTCCGGATATCGACGCGCTGCGCACCGAAGCGGGCCAGGACGACTAAATTCTCAGGAGCAATCCGGCGGCCAGCGCGACAACAAAGCCTCCGGCGATAATTTCAATCATCGGCACGGCCCAACCCAACGCCGCGCTGCCCGCGAATCCGCGGATCAGGCTGCCGCGCATGCCGGCAGCAGACAAACCGACCGCTACAGTGACGGATGCGGTCCCAAGCGCCATCGCGACAGTTCCCGCAATTCCCGCGAACGCGATGCCCATCTGCCAAGTGATGATCAGAACGAACAGCGCCCCGGTACAGGGACGGATTGCAATACTGGCGATAAGGGCGAACGCCTCGCGCGGGGTGCCCGCAGATTGCGCCTGATCCAGCGTCGGTCCGTGGCTATGACCGCACCTGGCGCAGGTATCACCATCGCCGGTAGCGGCGTGATCGTTCACCGTTTGCCGTAAGAACCCACGCAGCCCGCGCAGGACCAGCCATAGACCAACGGCGGCAATGGCCGCATAGCTGAGCGGGGCCATTGCGCGTTCCGCGACCTGGGTCATCTGATCGCGGCTGAGTGTGAGCGTCCACAAACCTGCATAGGCCAGTGCGATGGCCGTGACCGCCTGACCCAGACTAGAGCCCAGCGCAATCAGCGACAGTCGCAGCATCGGCACTTTGCGCGCCAAACCGTAGCCACCGACAAGGATCTTGCCGTGTCCCGGTCCGGCTGCGTGGACAAATCCGTAGGCAAAGCAGGCGGACATCAGCAGCGCAAGCGCCCCCGGCTCACCCCGCTTGAGAGCGCGTAACGTGCGCGCGATAATATTTTGGAACCCGCGCTGCTGTTCTGCGGCAAAGCTGGCGATCTGCTCCCATGCCCCGCTCTGCCACAGGCCCAGCGCCAGCAACACAACGGCACCTATGGCTACGATCAGGGTGCGGCGCATGTGAGCACGATCTGCGTGGCAAAGCGTTCGCCGATTCCGGCAAAACCCACCTCGTCCGTTTCAACGTCGGGGGGTAATTCCGCCAACTCCGCCTGCGTGCGCCGCAGCGCGTCGTCGATATCGGGCAGCTTGCGCGTAAGTTTACAGCCCTCCCGGCCGGTCACGGTGACAGGCAGTGTCACGTCATAGGCCGTGTAATACGTCGCATCAAAGGGATTGATCACCACAACATCTGTCGCGGCCACTTCCGGTGCCGCCAATACAGCGCGCAAATGGGTGGTTGTGATCTTGCCGTTTGCCATCGTTGCCGTCGGTTCCATCGGTGGCGACAGCGCCAGCGTTTCCTTATTGAGCGTCACGACCAGATCGCCATTGAACCCTTCGATCCATTTCATGTCAAAGCCCTGCAGTTTGGCAAGGTCGGCAGCGGTCAGCACCTCGTCATAATCATCATCCACCTCGAGATCTTCAGTTACCAGGAGCGAATAAAGCTCGTCATACTCCCACGTGATCCGCAGGTGTGTCAGACGGTTCTGCGCATCTATGATGACCTCGACGCCCGTGTTCACAAAGATATGCGGATGTGCCCACAGGGGCGTGGCGACCAGGTACAGCAGGATGATAAGTGTTCTCATGCCGCGCAATCTACTGCGCCGCTCCAGCGCCTGCAATCACCTGCGCCCCACGTCGGCACCAAGTCGCAACACTTGACCCAGATCAAGGAACGCCGTGATGAATCTCCCCATACCCCGCCCTTGAACAGGTCCGTGCGCATGGCTGCGCGCGGGAGAACGAGGGGTAACTTCATGTTGAACTATGTCAAGCTCATCACGCTTGCACTGATCACGCTGTTGGCCGCCATGGCGGCGAGCTGGGGACGGGATCTGGCCTATCAGGTCCACGCCGTTCTGATCATGATCATTGCAGGCGGGATGTTCATCTGGGTGCTGCGGCAGACGGATGAGCCAAAAGGCACGCTCGACACGTCCGGTTATATGGACGGCGTCATTCGGGCAGGCGTCATTGCGACGGGCTTTTGGGGCTGTGTGGGTTTTCTCGTCGGCGTGGTGATCGCATTCCAGCTGGCCTTCCCCGTATTGAACCTTGATTGGGCGCAACCTTATGCGAATTTCGGGCGGCTGCGGCCCCTGCATACCTCTGCGGTGATTTTCGCCTTTGGTGGCAACGCGCTGATCATGTCCAGCTTTTACATCGTGCAACGGACATGTGGTGCGCGGCTTTGGGGCGGCAACCTCGCGTGGTTCGTATTCTGGGGTTACAACCTGTTCATCGTGCTGGCGGCCACCGGCTACGTGCTGGGGTCTACCCAATCCAAGGAATACGCAGAGCCCGAGTGGTATGTCGATATCTGGCTGACCATCGTCTGGGTCGCTTTTCTGGTCGTGTTCATGGGCACGATCTTTATGCGGCGCGAGCGGCACATCTACGTGGCGAACTGGTTCCTGCTCAGCTTTATCGTCACCGTTGCAATGCTGCATATCGTCAACAACCTGTCGATCCCCGTCTCGATCTGGGGCAGCAAATCGGTTCAGGTATTCAGCGGCGTGCAGGATGCCATGACGCAGTGGTGGTACGGCCATAACGCGGTCGACTTTTTCCTGACCGCCGGTTTCCTCGG
>Ga0115567_10005746_pt1 | contig 11963 bp, 3 predicted proteins | sample COGITO_mtgs_1204_2_FD_88679 | JGI IMG/M metagenome (GOLD analysis project Ga0115567, IMG submission 88679) | Pelagic marine microbial communities from North Sea - COGITO_mtgs_120412 | ecosystem: Environmental > Aquatic > Marine > Epipelagic | place: Germany:Helgoland, sampling site Kabeltonne...
CCGCCGGGCGAGCCGCGTCCCCCGGGCGAGCCGCGTCCCCCGGGCGAGCCGCGTCCCCCGGGCGAGCCGCGTCCCCCGGGCGAGCCGCGTCCCCCGGGCGAGCCGCGTCCCCCGGGCGAGCGTGGGACCTCCCTTGACAAGGTGCGGCGGATTCCCGAGCCGAAGCGAATGCCGCCCTGCTCCCAAGGTGCGCGCTCCCAGCGCCGAGAATCCTCCTGAGAGGGGGCGCGTGCAAGATTTGGCCCTTGGAGCCATTGATCCTGTGTCGGCACCAGTGCCGACACTTGAGGAGCAGTCGGATGCGGCACTGCCTGCGCGAGCGCCTTCCGCCAGTGGCCACCGGCCCTGCTGTCCCACCCACTGCTTCCAGGCGAAGGAGCTTGGCGCATCGACTGCGAACCGCCAAACAATACATCAGTAAGCGTCTCTGAGACCGCCTCAGCGCAACTGCGCTGCTTCAGGCCGAGCCTGGGGCAGTGCAGTGCCCGCGAGACGCTGCAAATGCCCATCGTTCAGCCTCGCGGCAGGGCCAAGCGGGGCGGGGCGCGACGCTGACGACGGGAAGCAAGCTTCGGAGATCGCCGATGCCGTGGCCATCTTCGCCGCCGGAGGCCGGGCGCGAAAAATTGCCGTCTATGTCGGCACGCAAGGAGGTCATCAAAAAGGTTAGGGTGTTGGGAAAGGAACAAGCATCTCGCTCCTCTTAGGAGTGCCAGCGTTTGAGTTCGGGGCTGCTAGTCGAGCTGCAGCCCCGCAGTGACACCGGACCGGGGTGCGCGGGTGCGCGATAAACCTGAGAGATCCGCGTCAGGCTCCATGGCAATATCGTGATCGGCTCCTGAGATGGCTGAGATCATGGACAGCGAACGAGCAATGCTCTCAGCGCTCAAAACTTCGCCGAAGGTCGCCTGCAACAACCCAGCACCATCTTGTCCCACCACGGATTCAAGGATCGGGAGCTCTGCTTGCATGTCTTGCGACTCACGCTCCTTTGACGCTGCTGTCGACGGCGGCGGTTCCGGGATAGCCCGACCAAGCGATTGTTTTCTTGCGGTTGCGCCCTCCCGGGCCAAGGGACGGCTGCGCCCATCCTGCTGATCCTTTATGTCCGCTGTTGCACTTACGCGACGCAAATCCGCCGCCGACTCGTTCAGGTCCAGTCCTTCAGCATTGGACTCCCGCTTCTGCAAGGAACCAGCCCCTGGTTGCTCCGTCGCCCCAACCCCTACACCGGCCACCGTATCGACAACCCCCACGTCCACGCGTGTCTCAATTCTGCGGAACAAAGGGCACACCGTGTCGGTCGCAAGCCAGGCGAGGGTTGGTGGGGCGCGACTGCGGCGTCACTGCGAGGTCGTAGGCTGGCTGGGGCGTTGTGCAGGGCAGCACCTGGACGAGTCTTTCTCCTTGCGCCAGAAAGCGCCCCGCTCAATTTCACGGCCCGGTCGTGGCACATCAGACAATGACGCTGCAGATGACGCACTCGTTGCTGGCTTGAGGCGCTGGGAGAGCTCCGAGCGGGCGCTCGAGGGAGACGAGTGCCCCGACAGGTCTGAGTCTGGCCCGCGCGCGGTCAGCAGCAGCGCGGGGGCGGGGCGGAGCGAGGGCAAACGGTGCGAGGGTTTAGGGTTTAGGGGCAGGCGAGGTGCTTGGGTGCACCGCTGAAGCGCTCGCTGCCCGGACTTTCTCCGCGGGAGTTGAGCGCTAGGCGCTCGATGCGTGCCGCGTCCGCGCCCAGCCCCGCGACGAGGGCCGAGCCACTCGACGTGCGGTCTCGGACGTTTGGACGGCCACCGAGCGAGCGCCCGAGCCGATGGTCCCGTCGCGATCCCTGGAGGTCGCGCTGCCCCACTTCCATTGTTTCTTCGGCACCGCCTCCGCCTCCCACGCCTTCTGTGCCTGTCCTCTTGAGCCACCGCGCTGCCCCGTTTCCCCAGTTCAGCGCTGCAACTCTCCGGGCTCAGCCTGAGCCGCCTCTCGCTGGAGAGAGGCAGAGGGCTCTCAAAGGACGGGGTTCAACGGCGCAATAGGGCTGCAACGCCTGATGTGGAATACGGGGAAGAGGGTTCGCACGCTTCTGAACGGCGCCGATTCGGGACTTGATCTGCGTTTGGCGTGACCAGTCCGTCTCGAGGAAGTGGCGCCCGGCATGCTCCGTGTGATAGGACGTCTCGAGCCTGGCGCGGGGCACATGGGTGGGACAGTTCAGGCCCCATGAATATCACCTCGAGTTCCATCTCCGCAACCGCTGTGCACCGATCACAGTCGGCATGGTGCGCAGGCATGGGGCGCACACCCAGAGCCTAGGACAGCAAAGCGGTAAGCCATGCCCCATTCATGCGTGCGGTCCTCTTTGGCGGCACCGCCCCCAGGCTTTGGCGGAATCCATAGCTGCTGCATCACGCGCGGGAGTATTTCGCTCTGTGGCGTCCCAATCTCGTACCGCTGCCCGATGAACTTGTGGCCTGAGATCTGACCGCTCTCTCCAGCGCCGCCAGCCGAGAGCATCACTTTGTCTGAGTGCACCGGCTGGGGATGGAATGAGAAGCCTTGGTTTCCAGGTGCCTGCGGGTGACGCGGGTCGTCGAGGCGGCACGGGATGCACTGCGACTGCAGGAGCATGGCCTGCACTGCCTGCGCTACTTCGGCCCAACCTTGCCCATGCAGGCGCTCGATCACAAGTCGGAGCTGCAATGCGTTCTCGCGCCCAGCCATTGAGACAACCGCTTGCAGCGCTGCCTCGCGGATCGTGAAGCGCCCCCCGCGCTTCGCCTCGGGATCTGTGATCCGCCCCACGAGCCCCATGAGCGCCTGCGGATCGCTCTCCTCTGCAATCAGCTGCACTGCGTGGACAGCCTGGAGGCGCACAGCCCACGACTCGTCCGCCCACATGCGATCAAGCACCGCACGTACGCAGGCCTTGTTGCCGACAGCACACAGCCGCGGGAGACGTTCTATTGCAGTCCGCCGCACGGTCATCACGTCGTCCTCCAGTAGCCGTAGGAACTGCGAGATTACGTAGTCTTCAACTGGCTTCCTCTCACAAAGACTGTCGAGCTCACGTGCGGCCGCTTCACGAAGCCGCCAGTCAGGTGAGGTACATCCGCGCGTCAACGCATCAGCCTTGCTCTCAAACTGGAACCCTTGTACCTGGCGCTCCACGGCGCTAAGAACACTTGTCGCGCTTGCCGCGCTTGTTCCTGAGCGCTGGCTACTGGAAGTCACGGGTCGATGTGCTGATAGCGTCTGGTCCTCCGAGCGCTGCCAATGATCTGAATCTACCGTCACTGCATGGGACACACGGCGTGCTGGCCGAGATCCACTCTGCAGATGTTCGAGGGCGTTTAGATGAGCACCACCATCCTAGATACAGGAAATGTTACGGTGGTTCCATGAAGGCAGGATACTCACCTTGATTGATCCATGGTGTCGTATTGCTGACCGAGGCCGCAAAGGCCGCTCTTGCGACCTGTTGGGGAACGACTCAGGTTTGTGGAGCCGGCCCCGGGATGATGTGCACAGCATGAAGTGGCGCACGCGTTCCAGCACGCGAAACAAGCACAACATATGCTGAAAGGGTGCTGCAGTTGGTCCAAGTGTCAGGCCGCGACCTTCCCAGATCCTCCTCGGCCACCTCGACCGGTGGACCGACGCCGTCGGGCCTCATCACGAAGGAGGGCCGGCTGGATTTTGAGATTGAAGCTCCCCATACCGTAGGCCAGCCAGTATGCTTCCTGGGGCTGCTATTGAAGTTTTTAGTTAGAAGGAGTGCGCGCTTGAGCGGTTCCTGCTTAGTGTGGCCGGCGTTGAACTTGCCTTGGCCGCGCACCTCCCCGCCCAGCATTAGCCAGCAAACACCTCCTGTCGCGAGGTAGGACAGAGGAGACTGTGCTGCACGAAGCGGACCACAGCGCTTGGTGTCGCTGCAGGTCCGCGTGCTGCGTTTGTCAACAGCTTGGCGGGGGTGCTCAGCTCAGCTTCGCAATCAGCTGAGTTGACGAGCAAGCAGCAGCGGAAATCGACAAAAGCAGCGCACAGACGTGCGTGCGGGTGAATTTTCTGCGAAAGGGGACTATTTCATGAGCTGCTTCCTCTCTTGGGTGCGCTCCAAATTCTAGCCAGCCACGATTCAAGTCAGCCGTGGTGTGGGGCAAGCCCAACCTAGATAGACCAGCCGGATTCGCTGCTGCATCTGTCTGGTTGCCTAGCACTTCATTGTACACAGGCGACCGACTTGCTAAGGTCGTGACTGGGACCCACCACCCTCATATGAGGGTGGAGAGAGTATTGGCACGACGGTCCACGCTGGATGCGCATGACCGTTGCAGTGCGGGCTGCACCTACCGACGTGCTGCTGCAGCCGCTGATGGAGTGCCGGTGCAGGGAAGAGGGAAGATGTCGCCAACGAACAATGATACGGAAATGTATGATTCGGAGGGTCAAAAGATCCTGAAGGAACTTCAACAGGGCAGGTTTGTATTTCTGTGCCCGCCATACGCTTTCAATGGTTGCATGAAACACGTTGCCGTCACTGGCAACTGACGCGTTGGGGGCCGGCTCGCAGAAGTTCAGGACGTTACAATCCGCTGGACGCAGTGTGGAAGCACCCGACGACGGGAGGCACCGTCTACGTGGGAAACGTTGAGGCCGCCTCGACCATCGATATTCTGAGAAAGCACAAGATCACGCACGTGGTCAACTGCACTGACAACATGCCATGCTACCACGACGGGACCAGAGAGGTCACTTACCACAGGTGCCGCCCCATGCCGACGCAGACGCACGTATCAGCGCACTCGTGCAGAGTGCGAAGAGTTCTCACGCACCCTGTATACCAACCGAGTTGGAAAATGCCCCAGGTTTGTTTCACCGAGTCACTACCGACCCGAGGCCGAAATAACATACCACAGGTGTTTTCCCAGCACGGCGGTCTACACCGCGCGTGTGGGAGACACTTGAAGTGCCCCTTGAGCCTCGTGTTTTTGACGTCCGTGCGCGTCGTTACGGCAGGTTCGACATTGCTTCGTGGTGGCAGAAGGTCAAAGATGAGGATTCCGCGATCGCATTCACGACTCCCGTGCTGACGTTTGTGGGTGACGCCATCGCCAATGGAAACTCGGTTCTCGTACACTGCCTTGCGGGAGCCCATCGTGCTGGAACTACGGGTTGCTTGGTCATCATGCACTATGCGGTGCGTCACCGTATCCCATTGTCCTTGAAGGCGTGGTGCAAGACGAGTACTGCTCGTTCAGAAAACCATTTTAGCGCAGCCCCAGTCATCCGTTGAAATGTGGTGCGAGCGACAGAATTTGCCCCCTAAGGAGTCGATCGCGGCTGCCAAGAAACTCCGTCCCGTCATCGATCCGATTGGAACGCTGCCTGACCTTCTCAACAAGTGCCGTGCAGCAAACCTTAAATCCCCGCCCGAGTCACGTTTCCCGGGAAACCACTTTCGCTAATTATACCTCGATATTCGCGAACGCAAGAGAGTACTGCGATCTCTGCGAAAGGGCCCGCAATCAAAGGAGCGGTATCCCTAAACGAGAGGGTGCGAGAGTGAGGCTGCATGATTGTCGAAACATGCCTTGTGAGTTGAAGCTAGACCCAAGAGAAGGTGGGTAGGTGGTGTGATAGAAGAGATGTATTCGAATAATCTCGTACGTGTCTAGAGCGTGATGCAGAGGCGCGCTGACAGATTTCAAATACAATTGTGTCGCACACAAAGTCTGGCGATTGCAGCCCGCGCCGCAAACAGCACACGCTGCCAAGAAAGTATCCGCTGAAGCTCTGGGCTCCGCGGGGCGGTGCCACCTGTCCAATCTGCCAGACTGCTGTAGTGCGCTCCGCTGGACATTTTTACTCCCAATGAGGCACCCGCAGCTCGCATGCAAGTGCACGCCAAGAGGACGGGCGCGGCTGCGCAGCGTGTGAAAGGGCCAACTCAACATCGGGCGAGAGAGCGCCGGGTCGGGCCGTCTCTTTCTACTCACGAGGACGGTCCTGGGCGGAGGTGTGCATTCCACGGGCGCCAATGGCGCGGCCAGAGGCGACACCGTCCTTGAGCGCCTGGGCCGCTTGGCGAGCCCGAGTCTCGAGCAGAAACTTGTTGACGGCGTCGGCCGCACGCTGCCCCTCGTTGATGGCCCACACGACAAGCGACTGGCCACGACGGCAGTCGCCTGCCGCAAACACGCCGGGCACCGAGGTCGCGTAGCCAACTCCGTTGGAGCCGTGCATTGCCTTGACGTTGCCCTGAGGAGTGGCCTCGACGCCCGCTGCCTCAATCAACGACCGCTCAGGCCCGAGGAAGCCCATTGCAAGGATGACGACGTCTGCCGGAATCTCAACCTCGGAGCCCGGGATCTCTGCGATCGAAGGCTTCCCAGAGGCATCACGCGCCACCTTGAGCGAGACTATCTTGATGCCGCGGAGGTTGCCAGCTTCGTCCGTGAGGAACTCCTTGGTCATCACCGCGTACTTGCGCGGATCGGCACCGTCGCGCTGCTTCACCTCCTCCTGCCCGTAGTCGGTGCGGAAGATGCGCGGGTACGCCGGCCACGCGTTGGCCACGTCGTCGCGCTCGGGCGGCGGCTTGTCCATCAGTTCGAGGTTCACGAGCGAGGCGCACTCGTGTCGCACAGAGGTCGCCGTGCAGTCGGTGCCAGTGTCGCCGCCGCCGATGACCACCACCTTCTTCCCGGTCACGTCGATGAAGGAACCGTCCTTGGTGAGGTTCCAGTCCTGGTTTCCCTTGAAGGGCGTGCGGAACGCCATGCAGTTGTCCATCAGCCCGGGGTTCTGGGCGAAGAGCGCGCGCTGCTGCTGTCCAAGGAAATCCATCGCGAAGTGGATACCCTTGGCTTCGCGGCCGGGGATCGGAAGGTCGCGCGGGATGGTAGCGCCCGCGGCAAGAAGCACTGCGTCGAATTTGCCCTTCAGCGCCTCGGCAGTGACCGCCTTGCGGTCGCTGCGCGAGGGCGAAGCGCCCTCGGGTAGCACCTCCACATTGCAGATGAAATCGATGCCCTCAGCCTGCAGCAGCTCAATGCGCCGCTGCACCACGCGCTTGTCAAGCTTCATGTTGGGGATGCCGTACATGAGCAGCCCGCCTGGGCGAGCGTCGCGTTCGAAGATGGTGACCTGGTGGCCCATCTGGTTGAGCTCGTCAGCGGCGGCGAGGCCCGCAGGACCCGAGCCGACGATGGCGATGGTCTGCCCCGTGCGCTCCTTGGGAACACGAGGCTTCACCCAGCCCTCCTTGAAGCCACGGTCAATGATCGAGTACTCGATGTTCTTGATGGTCACGGGGGCTGCAACCAGCCCAGCGACACACGAGCCCTCACACGGGGCGGGGCAGACGCGTCCGGTGAACTCGGGGAAGTTGTTGGTGGTGAGGAGGCGGTCCAGCGCCTGCTTCCACTGCTCCTTGAAGACGAGCTCGTTCCACTCGGGCATCAGGTTGTGGATCGGGCAGCCCGCGTGGGTCTGGCAGAATGGCGTGCCGCAATCCATGCAGCGAGCGGCCTGGCGTTTGCGCTCGACGTCGTGCGCCTTGACCGACGCGTAGATCTCACCCCAGTCCTTCTGTCGCGCAGCGGGGTCGCGGTAGGGTTCAGGAATGCGCTCGATTTCGACGAAGCCGCGCAGCTTGTTGAACTTGGTGGCGACTTCGGCCTCTGAAGGGGCCTGCTTCTGCACGACCGCCTCCTTGGTGAGGTCAATCTCAATGCCCTTGGCTGGCGCCTCCTCGCGGCCCTTCCACGTCTCAGCATCTGCGGCCTGCTTGCGCGCGCGCTTGTAGTCCAGCGGGTACACCTGCACAAAGTGCTCACGGTGGGTCTCCCAGTCGGCGAGGATGCCCTCAGCGAGCGGCGAGCCCGTCGCGGCCACGTGCTCCGCAAGGTATCCCTTGAGCTCCTCCTCGTACGCGTCGGCCCCGAGGCGCTCGAAGTCGCGCACGGGTTCCGCGAAGTTGGCTTTGAAGCGCAGCTGTCCGTGCGGGTCGTAGACCCACGCGATGCCGCCCGACATTCCGGCCGAGAAATTCTTGCCCACCTCGCCCAGGATCACGCAGCGCCCACCGGTCATGTACTCAAGACCGTGGTCGCCGCAGCCCTCGACTACTGCAAGAGCACCGGAGTTGCGCACCGCAAAGCGCTCGCCCGCAACACCACGGAAAAAAGCCTTGCCGGAAGTGGCACCATACAGCGCGACGTTGCCTGTGATGATGTTTTCCTCGGCCTTGAATCCACGCGCGATGTTGCGGGGATCGGGCTTCACAATGATCTTGCCACCGCAGAGGCCCTTGCCGGTGCCGTCGTTGGCGTCACCCACCACAGTGACGGTGATACCGTTGGTCATGAAGCCACCGAGCGACTGACCGGCAGATCCGTGGAAGTTCAGCTGGATAGTTTCGTCAGGCAGACCGTTCTCGCCCCACTTCTTGGAGACTTCGTGCGAGAGTATGATACCGCAGGAGCGGTCCGTGTTCTTGATCTCCATGTTGATCGTCACAGGCTTCTTGCGCTCAATGGCGTCCTTGCACTGCGCAATAATCTGCTGATCCACGTGCTCCTCGAGCATGTGGTCTTGCTTTGTTGTGTTGTACGTCCCGGCCTTGGGGTTCATCAGGCCCGGGAGGGTCAGCGCCTGGGTCAAGATCGGTGTGAGATCGAGATTCTTGGTCTTGCGGTTCCGCAGCGACTCGTCGAATTTCAGGAGGTCAGCGCGTCCGACCATCTCGTTGACAGTGCGCATGCCGAGCTTGGCCATCGTCTCGCGAATCTCCTCTCCAATCATCCAGAGGAAGTTGACGACATGGTCTGGGAGGCCCTTGAACTTCTTACGAAGCTCCGGGTCCTGAGTAGCAATGCCTACCGGGCACACGTTGAGGTGGCACTTGCGCATCATGATGCAGCCGAGAGAAATGAGTGGCGCAGTTGAGAAGCCAGTCTCCTCTGCACCAAGCAGATAGGCCATCACGACGTCGCGTCCGGTCTTAATTTGCCCGTCGGTCTCGACGACAACGCGGTCACGCAGGTCGTTGATTACAAGCGTCTGGTGCGCTTCTGCGAGCCCGAGCTCCCACGGCAATCCGGTGTTCTTGATGCCACCCCACTGCGCGGCGCCCGTGCCGCCGTCGTGGCCCGAGATAAGAATGTGGTCCGCCTTCGCCTTGGCGACACCCGCAGCGACAACGCCGACGCCAACCTCAGACACGAGCTTGACTGAGATCCGCGCGCCAGGGTTGGCGCACTTGAGATCGTAGATGAGCTGTGCGAGGTCCTCGATCGAATAGATGTCGTGGTGCGGCGGCGGCGAGATCAGCCCGACGCCAGGCGTCGAGTGCCGCAGCCGCCCGATGTCCACCGAGACCTTGAAACCCGGCAGTTCGCCGCCCTCGCCAGGCTTTGCACCCTGGGCCATCTTGATCTGCAGCTGGATCGCGTTGGTGAGGTAGTGGGAGGTGACGCCAAAGCGTCCGGACGCGATCTGTTTGATCGCCGAAGAGCGGCGTGGGTCCACCAGGCGCCCGGGATCCTCACCACCCTCGCCGGTGTTGGACTTGGCCCCAAGCTTGTTCATGGCGACTCCAAGTGACTCGTGCGCCTCTGTCGAGATTGACCCCAGAGACATGGCGCCAGTGGTGAATCGCTTAACGATCTCAGAGACCGGTTCGACCTCCTCGATAGGGACTGAGGTGAGGTCATCACGGAACGTAAGCTGCCCACGCAGCGTGACGCCCTTGACTAGCTGGTGCGAGATTTCCTTGTACTTTTCGTAGGCTTCGCGTGAGTTCTTGCGCGCAGCCTCCTGCAGCATCGCCATCTGTTCCGGTGCATTGTAGTGCAGCTCGCCGCCGTCGCGGTAGTGGAAGTCGCCGAGGTTGGGCAGCGAGAAGCGGTCCTCGGCCGCGTCCTCGAAGACGCCGCCCTTGGTCACGTACGCATAGCGTGACTCTGCGGCGTACTTGGGGAGGTAGCCGGTCGCCTCAGGGTCCTTGGGGAACGCAATGTTGTGGTACTGGAGGATATCATCGAGCAGCACCTCGAAGTCGACGCCCGAGATGCGCGAGGGCGTGCCCGTGAAGGCGCGATCCATCACCTCGTGGTGCACGCCGAGAGCCTCAAAGATCTGCGCGCCATGGTACGACTGCAGCGTCGAAATTCCCATCTTGGCCATGACCTTGCGCACGCCGTAGTCGAAGGCCGCCTTCACGCGGTCCTGCAGCTCCGCGTCCGTGTAGTTGAGCCCGAGCAGGCCCTGGTCGCGCGCCTTGAAGAGCGCCTGGTAGCACAGGTACGGGCAGACGGCGTCCGCGCCCATGCCAAAGAGCAGCGCGTAGTGGTGCACCTGGTGCGCCGAGCCGCTCTCGAGCACCAGGCCGGTGAGCGTGCGCAGCTTCTCCTTGATGAGGTGCTGGTGCACCGACCCGACCGCCAGAAGCGAGTCGATCGGCACCCGGTCTGGGCCGACCGCCCGGTCCGAGAGGCAGATCACCTTGTAGCCGTCCCGCACTGCCTGCGCTGCCTCGCGCTCGATGCGCGAAAGCTCGCTGAGAAAGACTTCCTTGGTAGGCGGGCGCGCTGCATCCTCGTATGGAATGGTGCAGTCAATTGTCTTGCACTTGTAGTCATTCAGGCTGATGTTTTTGATCGCGTAGAGCTCTTCCAGGGAGATCAACGGGCAAGACACGTCAATGCGCTTGCTCTGCTCGCCGTTCTTGTCGAGAAGGTTGCCTTCAGGCCCGAGGGGCAGCTTGAGCGACATGACCAGCGACTCGCGGAGCGGGTCCACCGGCGGATTCGTGACCTGCGCAAACAGCTGCTTGAAGTACTCGTACAGAAGACGAGGCTTGAGTGAAAGGCAGGCGAGCGGCGCGTCGTTGCCCATGGACCCAAGCGCCTCCTTGCCGGTCGCGCCCATCGGTGTGATGATGGTGTCCAGCATCTCGCTCGTATAGCCGTGGGCGGTAAGGAGCCGGTTCGTTGCCCGGAGGTCGCGCTCCGAGTCAGGCAGCTTGGGTGACTTCTCGACAACCTCTTCGAGCGTGACCATATTGGCGCTCCACTCCTTAAAGGGGGCATTCGACGCGATCTTGGCCTTGAGCTCCGAGTCGCGCACAATCTTGCCTTCCTGCAGGTCAACCATGAAGATCTGACCTGGGCGAAGGCGTCCACGTTCGATGATACTCTCGACAGGCACCAGTTCCTGCAGACAGCCCACTTCTGACGCCAGAATAACCTCCTCGGGCTCGCCAGAGCCGTCCACATCCGTCACATAGTAGCGCGAGGGACGCAGTCCATTGCGGTCGAGCGTCGCGCCAATCACATCACCGTTCGTGAAGGCGATCATGGCGGGGCCGTCCCACGGCTCCATCACGTTGGAGTAGAAGCGATAAAAGTCCTTGCTAGCCTCCTTGATGTTGCCATCGTTCTGCCACGGCTCGGGGATCATCATGAGCATACATTCGGCAAGATCGCGATTCGAGCCGTGGTAGAGGAACTCAAGCACGTTGTCATAGCTCCCTGAATCGGACTGGCTCTTGTCGATCACAGGTAGCATTTGCTTCGTCCTTTCCGGGCCCAACTTCGGTGACAGGATCACGCTCTCACGAGCTGCCATCCAATTTGCATTGCCCTGAACCACCGCTGGGGCATTCAGATGGCCACAAATCACGACCAATCTAGGAGTCGCAGCGCAGCATGCGCCATTCTGCTCCGTTCAAGGTCAACGGGCTGGTGGGAACCTTGAGCGTATTGATTTCGCCGTTGTGGCAAAGCATACGCATAGGCTGAGCGCGGGACCAGGATGGGAAGGTATTCGTGGAGAAGCGGGAGTGAACGAGAGCAAGATAGGTCTCGAAAGTCGGATTTTGGAGGTCGAGGAAGTATTCCCTGACCTGCTCGGGTGTAAGCATGCCCTTGTACACGATGGTACGATTCGAAAGCGTGACAGGGTAA
>Ga0115567_10005751_pt1 | contig 11958 bp, 9 predicted proteins | sample COGITO_mtgs_1204_2_FD_88679 | JGI IMG/M metagenome (GOLD analysis project Ga0115567, IMG submission 88679) | Pelagic marine microbial communities from North Sea - COGITO_mtgs_120412 | ecosystem: Environmental > Aquatic > Marine > Epipelagic | place: Germany:Helgoland, sampling site Kabeltonne...
AAAATCCATCGCAAACACATCCACATTTTGTCCATCATCAGCGTTTTCATACCCAAAATAGTCAAAGAAATGTTCAAGATAACACCATTTCGCGTGGTACGATCCGTGTAACAGTATCAGAGCTACGTTATTTCCTTTTTTCATCCTTTCTATCGCGCTTATCTCGATGCCATCGGATGTCACGTATCCATTTTCTTTTATTAAAGAACAACACCACCATCCCCTAATTCTTGTTACAGGTGTTGTTTTCCCAACGCACCTCCTCCTCCTCCTCCTCCTCGCGTCAAAATCACACAAAGTCGTCGCAGAATAAAGAGCAGCACTCCTCGCCGCAGCACGCAAAGTTCCTCCTCTCGTCGGGGTAAAAGTCATCGTAAAAGTCGTCGTCGAAAAGAGAAAGAAATCTTTAGAGAGTACGTCGTGACTTAGTCTTCTCTCATCAATCAGAGTGCGCTTGCAAAATCCCCTACGTACTACGACTAAAATCTCTCGTGTCTTTTGTACGGAGAATTTTTAAAATTTATAAACCCTAAACAAACCCTAAATATTGGACGTAAAAAAAAACCGATCTCTTTTCTTTCACGTTTCTCCGCAGAAAACACAAGACGTGAGAAGACGTAACCATCATGGCGGCGGCAGTCTTAACGACTCCAAAAATGAGCAGTCGCGGTGAGAGTGCGAAAAGCACGACATCTGCGGCTGGAATTCTCGCGTTACTCGAAGAACCGCAAGATGTCCTCAAAGTCCACGGCTTACGAATGCTCAACGATTACGCCATGCGCACGAGCTGGCACGAAGTCGCGAGCGCGATCGAAATCATCGAAGGGATGCACGAGGACGAGTTTTTTTCGCACAGAGATTTAGCCGCGCTGGTGGCGAGCAAGGTGCGCAGCTTTTCTTTTCGTTCGTATTGTAAGAGAGAGAGAGTAAAGTTGCGTTCGGTGATCTTCTTTATGTGCGTAAAGAGATGAGACGTTTTTGAACGACACGCGAGATCTGATCTTGCGAGTCGCTCTTACGAATAAGAAGAGGGAAAATTTTCATCGCCAAATCGCTGCTCTTTTTTTCTCTCCTTAAACGCTTTGAATTCTCGTCCACTCTTTCCTCGCGACGATATAAAACTCACGCAACAAATATGGTTTTTCACATACAGGTATTCTACCACTTGGGCGACTTGGAGGACGCGCTCTCGTACGCGTTGGCCGCCGGGAAACTCTTCGACGTGGCGGAGAAGAATTCTGATTTCGTGGACACGGTTTTGGCGAAAGCGATCGATACGTACGTGGAGAAGAGGCAGAGAGGAGGTACGGTAGTGAGCGAGGCGGCGGCGGAGGCGATGGAAGAAGGCGAAGAAGAAAGAGGAGAGGCTTTCGACGTTTCTATCGACCCTCGATTGGAATCCATCGTCGATAGAATGTTTGAAAAGTGCCACGAGGAAAAACAGTGGACGCACGCAGTTGGCGTGGCGTTGGAATCGAAACGGTTAGACGCGTTGGAAAAAGCGATATCGAGAGCGGAGCAACCGGAGGTTGTGTTATCGTACGCCACGAAGGTTAGTCAGACGTTGGTTATGCAGAAATCGTTTCGCGCGGAGGCTTTGGCGTTGTTGGTGAAGTTGTACGAGACGCTCGATTTCGACGAGCCGAATTATAACGGCGTGTGCCAGTGTTTGGCGATTTTAGAGGATGATAAGCGATGCGCGGACGTTTTGTTATCGTTGGTGAAATCTTCGGACGAGCGAGACAATTTACAGGCGTACCAAATCGGGTTCAATTTGTTCGAGATGGATTTGAGAAATTTTTTGAGCGGCGTCGCCAATTTAGTCGTCTCGGCGTCTTTGGCATCCAAGCAAACGCCAATCAAAGATGGTCAAGAACAGAAGGAGGCGGATAAACAAGCGCGCACGAACTCGTTGGTGTCAATTTTGAGAGGCGAAACGCCCGCAAAGTTGTACTTGGAATTTTTGAAAACGAAATCGCACGGCGACCCGGCGTTGGTGGAGAAGTTAAAGAAAGCCGTCGAAGGGAGAAACTCTGTCATGCACGGCTCGGTGGTGTTTGCAAACGCCATGAGCAACTGCGGAACCACGAGCGACGCGTTTTTGAGACAAAACTTGGACTGGTTATCGAGGGCGACAAACTGGGCGAGGTTTTCAGCCACCGCCGGCGTCGGCGTCATCCACCGCGGTCGCGCCGAAGATTCGAAACAGTTGCTGTCGCAACTGTTACCGGCCCCGAGTCCGTACACGTTAGGTGGTGCGTTATACGCCATGGGTTTGATGCACTGCGGGCGCCCTCATTGCGGAGAGGCGTCGACATTCATCATCGAACGTCTTCGCGCGGCGAATAACGAAACCGTGCAACACGGCGCGTGTTTAGGCATAGGTTTGAGTAGCTACGGGAAATCAGAGTTAGATGCGGAGTGCATGATGGAACTCTTTAGAGTTTTGCGAAGCGACAGCGCCGTGGCCGGTGAAGCCGCAGGTATCGGATTAGGTTTTGTTTTGGCCGGTTTGCGCAAAAACCCGAGTGAAAACTCTGGAAACAAGAGTCTCCACGATAACTGGACGAGAGACATGCTCGCGTACGCGAGAAAGACATCGCACGAAAAAATAATTCGTGGATTAGGTTTAGGTCTCGCGTGCGCGTTTGCCACGTGCGAGGAAGACGCGGATGCGATCATTGAAGACGCATTAGGCGACGGCGACGCGTTGATTCGGTACGGCGGATGTCAAATTATTGGCTCCGCGTACGTCGGCACCGGGAACAACGACGCCATTCGAAAACTCTTACACGTGGCCGTCTCGGACGTCTCGGACGACGTTCGCCGATGTGCCGTCATGTCCATTGGTTTTGTGTTAACGAACAACCCGGAACAGTGCGTTCGCGTCGTGCAACTCTTATCGGAATCGTACAACCCGCACGCGAGGTACGGCGCGGCTATGGCGGTCGGCATCGCCTGCGCCGGTACTGGTAACGTCAACGCGGCGAAATTATTAGAACCTATGAGAAGAGACAAAGTCGATTTTGTCCAGCAAGGCGCCGCTATCGCGTCTGCGCTAGTCTTGGTCCAACAACCGGAAGATCGCTTGTCGAAATTCCGCGACGAGATGCAAAAAATGAGCGCGGATTCGAGCGAAACGACCATGTCGAAAATGGGCGCCATCATGGCATCGGGCATCTTAGATTGCGGTGGACGCAACTGCACGATTTCTTTGAAATCCAGAGCCGGTCGCCCGAGAATGACGTCCACCTTAGGCGTATTGGTCTTCACCCAATATTGGTACTGGTTTCCGTTTGGTCACTTTCTCTCCATCGCGACCATCCCGACGGCGTTCATCGGCGTCGACAAAACCTTACAAATGCCGCATTACGAGTGCGTTTCCAACGCCAAGCCGTCCTTATTCAAATACGCGGATTACCTCTCCGACGAAAAAGACAAGAAAACGACCGAGGTGAAGAAAGCCGTTCTCTCGACGACGAAGAAAGCGCAAAAGTTGCTCAATGAGAAAAATGTAAAAAAAATGAACAAAGACGCGGAGAGCATGGACGCCGACGATAACGTCCCGTCTCGCCCGCAATCCAGAGCCGCAAAAGACGACAACGAAATGGACGCGACCGCTACCACCACCACCACCACCGCTGAAGGAGAAAAAGAAGGAGAAGAAAAAGAAGGAGAAGAAGAAAAGAAGGAGGACGAACCGGAACCGGAGTTTGAAATCTTAACCAACCCGTCGAGAGTGACCCCGCAACAAGAAAAGTTCATCTCCTTCGACCCAGCCGCGCGATTCGTCCCGTGCGAATCCTCGACGACCACCACCACCACCACCACCATCAAAGAAAAATCTCGCGTCGGCCGCGGTTTTGTCGTCTTAAAAGACCAAACGCCGGAAGAGGAGGTGTTTTACGTCGAGTTGGCGTTTCAAAAAGCCGAAGTCGACGCGCAAGCCGGAAACGCCGCGAACGCCGGCGCAGGAAACGACGACGACGACGAACCCGCGCCGCCGGAGGAGTTCGACTTCGACGAAGACGATTAGAACTTTAGAGAGAGAGAGAGAGAGTTTTCAGAGAGAAGTGTAATAAACCGATTCTATACTAATCGAGTAGTACCATATTTAAAGGCAACTTTTCCTCATTTATTCAAATCACAACACGAACAAACATGCAACACACACAAGCGACGTCCGCGTACAACGACGTGAAGTTCACCTCCTCGAAGGACAACGACACCACCGCAAACGGCTTTTCTCATCACACGGGAAGTACTCGCCTCGAACTGAAACGAATAATCAAACCAAAGTTATTGGATTTCGAATACGCGTTGTGGCAGATGCGCTTGCTTCTCACCCACGGGCCGAAGAAAATCTACCGGCACTGCGAGTACAGGAAACAAACGAAAAACCAATGGGCGAGAGACGACCCGACGTTTTGCGTTTTGTCGTGCATTTTTGTCGCTCTGTGTGCGATTGGGTATTGTTTTATGTACGAGACGAGAGGGATTGTGAGAGGGTTGTGGGTGATTACGTCGGCCGTGTGTTTCGATTATATCGGGTGCGGGTGCGCGATCGCGACGGCGTATTGGTTCTTGGCGAACAGGTTTATGACGACGAGAACGAGAAGAGGAGGGAGTAAAAATAGCGATGGAAGTAGTATGAGTAGTAATAACAACGTGGAATGGCTGTTCGCGTTCGACGTGCACTGCAACTCGTTCGTGCCGCTGTTCGTCGCGTTGTACCTCGGGCAGTTGATTTTGAGCCCGCTGTTATCTCAGAGAGGGTTTATTTGCGCGTTGTTGAGCAACATTTTGTACGGGTTGAGTTTGAGTTATTATCACTACTGCCAGTTCGTTGGGTTTAACTCGTTGCCGTTTTTGGAGCGGACGGAGTTTTTGTTGTACCCGGTGGTTGGTTTAGTTTTGTTAGCGATTCCGTTGAGTGCGATGCAGTTCAACCCGACGAGGTGGGTGTTAAGTTGGTATTTCGGCCCCGACGTTTTGAAGTAAAAATGACGACGATTTTGAGAGAGAGAGAGAGAGAGTAAAAATGGTTGAATGGCGGTTGAATAATAATTACATTAATGGTACTCTCATCTACTAAAAACTAACTCGAAACCGGATGACATACGTCCGACGATATCCGAGATCGAAGATGGTAATACAAATGTTTCCCACCACCACCCCCAATGGTAAAACTCCCAACCCCTAACCCTAACAAAATGCTCACAAAGACGCCAAAATTCAAACTCATCACGCACAGCATGAGTATATACGAGACAGACGCGTGCGCTACGTACTTCGCCGTGTGCTTCAACACCCTCGCGTTCGAATAATGCTGATCTTTAGGAAGCGCATTAGTCGTGTTGTTGTTGTCTTTTAAACTCTCGTACGCCGAATTCGACGCGTTCACACTCGCACCAAACACTACTTCTTCTTTTTTCCTCACAAACGCGATGTATTCTTGCACGTACGCCAACGTAAACGTAAACAAAAGAACGCAAAAGTATTCGAATCCGGTGTTGGATTGGAAACGAAACAAGGTGACATTTCTGCTAAAATCAAAGTTTATCGGCATCGAAGAGGAAGAAACAGAGGACCCAGTGGCAGCGGCACGCATCATCATCTCGTTTCCTTGGGTTTTTTGATGGTAATGCGCGTGTTGCGACATTAGTGTGATAGTATTCTCTTAATGCGTAGATATAATGGAGAATTTTCTCCATTTCAAAGCAGAGAGAACGGATTGGATTGAGAACGTAAGTTCTTCACAGAGAGAGCGTCAGAGAGCGTCAGAGCGCATCGAGCAGAGCGCAAAGTGAGAGGAAAGACGAGCGAGTAAAGATGGAGGACGAAGACTACGATGAAAATCATCAATCGTCTCCGTTACGATTGGCGAGACATCTGACAAGTTTAGCGCACGAATTCCTGAATTCCTTGAACCCGTTGCACGCTATTCTCGCGCTCGAAACGACGTTCCAGAACCCTCAAGCGAAATTTCCATCGTCCATGAACATCGAGGAAGTGAAGAATCGTAAACTGATAGGGTCGATTTTAAACGCAATCACGGAAAATCAAGCCGAGGCGAAGAGGCATCTGGAATTCGGGAAAGTGGTTTTAAAAGACCACGCGAGGTACGAAGTTTTGAAATACGAGACGTTTTACGAACTGGCCATCGCGAATCGAAACCTAGTTCCCACAGACGGAGAAAAAGCGAAAAAGATGGAAGAGGAATCCTTGAACAATTGTTTAGACCTTGCAAAACGGATGAAAGAGGACGCGTCCGGCGTGTTGACGAAGACGGAGAGAGACGAGTGGCGGTTGCGCTTCGCTTTTACGCTTTTGGCGATGGGCGAGATGCACTTAAGGAATGAGAGTTTCTCGAAGAGCGAGAGGAGTTTTGGGTTGGCGTTTAAAGCGGTGGAAGTTATGGAGAGGGAGTTGGTGAAACGGAGAAACGGAGAGGAGGAAAAGCTTTTGATGAAAGAAGAGAAAAACGGGTTGACTCGATTGAAATTAACCGTGGCGTTGGCGGATTTTGAACGCGCGATTTTACAACGCGCGAGCGGGGAAGAACCGTCCAGAGTGTCGAAAGCGATGAAGAGAGCCGAGATGATTGCGAAAGACGTGCACGCGATGGACGAACACGCGAGAGAGCTGTTCCAGTTTTCCAGTTTAAGGTGCGCTTCGAAAATCGAGGAAGGCGACGTCGCTTCGGCGTTGAAAGGCGCGAACGATTTAAGGAAGAGATGCGAGTATCACAAGAAACGCATGGAAGCGCATTTGGAGGAAACGGAGTTCGTTGAGCGAATATTAGTCAAAGCAGGATTGATTGAGTGGAGGAAGAAGACGATGATGAAGAAGAAGAGTAACGACGACGAGAGCGAAAAAGATGCGAAAAAGACATCGCCGTTCGCGCAGTTGAACGAAAGCGCCAAGGAATGGATACCGGAGCGTCAAGTCATTGCGCGCGCGGAAATTTTATTGGCGGAAACTTCACGCAAGAGTGGGTCGACGAAAGAAACCGCGCAAAGATTACGAGAGGTGAAGAAGATGTTGGACGAGGGATTAGAGGAACTCGGGATTTCGGCGTTGGGTTTGCCATATCGAAAAGAAGGAGGAGATGTGGAGATTGATGAGAATGCGAGGGAGACGAACGGCACCGCGATGAAACGAAACCAAAACAAAGCCGATGAAGATGAAGAGGGTAAAAATGGTGAGATAGCAGCGAAGGAGAAGGACGACGACGAGGAGGAAATGGACGTCGACGAGAAGGAAGAAGAGGAACAAACGCCTACGACCACCAGAACGAGTCGGCGGTCCACGCGAGGTGGTGGCAAATCGACACCGCGTAGCGATAGTAAACCGAGCAAGAAAATTCCGGCGACCGAGTCGACGAAAAAGAAACGAGCGGCAAAGACAAAAGAGGTTGTCGTTCAAAAGAAACCACAATCACCACCACCACCACCACAACAAGAACAACCAAAGAAGCAAGAGAGACTGTGGGTGATGAAAGAGGAAAACTTAGGCCCGCGATCTTCCTGCGACGCGCACCCATTTTTTACTTTACGATGCAGCTGCAACGAGCTTCTCGCGTCTATATATTTAACCGCTGGCGATTACCCGAAGGCTGTCCTCGAAGCGAACGAATTGGACGCGACTGTCTCCGCGTACCCGCGCACGCTCAGTTCGTTAGTCGCGCACTGCGAAATGGTTCGCGGCCACGCGTTGTATTCCATGGGCAAATATCGCGACTCCGTGAAAGCGTTCACGAAAGCCGCCGAAAGAGCCAAGACGCCAAGTTTCCGCGACGTGGCGACTTTGTGCGCCGCTTTAGGGGAGCTGGCTACCGGAGGCACCAAAGGCGCTTCGAAAGCGTTGGATTTGGCGCAACCGATTTGCCGTCGCCACGAAGATTTTTTACAAAACGAAGAAGAAAAGGAGAAACTTAGAAAAAAGAAGGAAGAAGAGAGCAAAAATGCCAAAGACGTGGCAGACGACGACGAAGAGGAAGAGGACGACGACGACGACGAAGAAATCTCGTTTCGCCCATCTTTGGTCGACCGAGCGGTTGCGCTTTTCGTCTCCGGTTTCGCCTTTCTCGAACGCGGAAACCAAGACGGCGCGAAATCTCGCCTCTCCTCGGCGTTGAAACTCGCGCACGCGAAAACCAAAGACACGCAACTCGTCGCCGCGTGTTTGCGCGCCTTAGGGTCCATCGCCTCCGAGCGTTCTGCTTCGAACGAGCAACAACAAGCGTTGGACATGCTCCAATCCGCGTTTACCTTATCTAAAGCGCAAGACGATTTAGACGGTCAAGTCGAAGCGTTGAGGAAACTCGTCGAATCGCACGAAAAGAAAGGCAGCAACGAGAAAGAAAAGAAAACGCTGAGCGATTATTTGCAAAAGAAAGAGAAGCAAATGGAAGACGGTTTGAACAAATTGAAACTGGAAGAGAACAAGATCAACGTTTTGCACTTAGAAAAAGGTCTGAAGGACTTGGAGGAGGACGAGTTAGCGTAGCTTAGCGATATAGAAGAAGTGTCATCTCAATTATGAATGAAGCGCTGCTCAGCGCTTCGTACAAACACACATACACGCGCACACAATAATACAACTCGAACATTAATCGTCTAATATCAATTTCGTCAGCCCGCTCAAACCCACCTTCTTCCTGCACTGAGGACATCTGGACTTTGTCTTTTGCGCTCGAATCAACTCCCGTATGCACTGATCGCAATACACGTGTCCACACTTTGTCGCGGTCGGCTTTTCGATCTCATCCAGACATATCACGCACTTGGGCGTTTTCTTCGGCTGCGGTCCTTTCGGCTCGGGAGTAGTACTCGGCTCGTTTCGCGGACCTTTTGTTGGACTGCTGCTCGTCGCCTTCTTCTTCTTCCGCGCGGAAAGCCGCGTCCCCGTCGGACTCGCATTCGCATCGCTCCCGCCTTCGCTACTCTTTCTCTTCTTATTCGTATTACTTCTATTGTGTCGTTCTAACAGTTCTCTCGCCTGTCGTATTTGCGTCGATTCCTTCTCTCCCACCACGATGACTTCTTCTTCGTTGACGCTTTTTCTTCCTCTGTTTCTTCCTTCTTCTCTTCGTTCTTGTTTCTGTTGTTTCCCTTTCCCTCCTCCTCTCTCCCCGCAAATGATCACCTCGTCGTCCTCTTCCTCGTTTCTTCGTTGAAAGTTTCTTCCTTTCCCTTCTTTCGAACCGACGAATATGATTTCCTCGTCCGTCGAGTCCTCCTCGTCCGATAAACAAATCACATCCGAGAACTCTTTCAACGGTACATCTTTCTCCCGCTCGGGAGGAGATTTTGCCACCATTTTTGTCTTCTTCTTCTTCTTCGCTTTTCGCGCTCGTTTCTTCGTTCCGGGGTCGTTCTCGAGTCGAAACGCCTTCTTCTTTCTTTCGGCTCGAGCAGTTTCAGCGGCTCCAACTTCGAGAGTCTTCGTTTCAATCATCATCGCGTCGAGAGTATTCTGCACATCTGAAGTGTGTCTTTTCTTTGGGAAAACGACGAACGAAAATCTGCATAAAAATCACCGACATCACGCTCGCGCGAGATGGCATCCTCCGCGTCGTATTTTTCGAGCAAAAGTTGCGCTTCTGTTGCCGCCAAAGGAAAGAGGAGGCGCGACGTGACGTGCTTTTTGTGTTCTCGTCCTCCTTCTCCTCGCATTCGCCGCCCGAAGACGACGCCGAAACAGTCGTTGAAGCAGAATGTACGATTACAAACCCCTACGGGGACTGTGAAGACGAAGAAGGCGAAGACAAAGACGATGATTAAAGCAAACGTACCACCGCCAATCCTGGAAGATTTATCCCCGTTAGAAACGATCAAAGACTCGTTCGATATGATCGCGACGTCGTTCGCGACGACGGTGACTATTTGGAGCAATAACAGGTTTAATAAGAATAGAAATCCAATGTCTTCGCTCGAAAGCGAAGGAATGCGCTTGGAGAGCGAAGGAGGAGGAAATGACGACGATGGCCGAAAAGGAGGTGGAGGAGGGAACGGAGATAACAACGACGACGAAGGCGATTGGGGCGAAGAAAACGACGGTTACAGCGAAGACTCGCAGTTCGTCTGGATCCGAAACGGCCAAGACGGATTGAAATGGTTGGTTTCGTTCCTCGTGTTTAGTTGGTACTGTTTTTTCTTCGCGCACGAACCGTTTTGGGGGTGCGTTTGGTTAACGTGCGCGATTGGAACCGGGTGGGGGTTGTTTTTAGTTGGGAGCGCGGTTTCCGGCGCGTTGTTTGTGATTAACTTTTTCTATCGCGTGTACGATTCTTCGACGGCGAACGTGTTGAGCGAATCCAAGGAGAAGACGGGAGGGGTGATCGATTACGGCATAGGGATTAAGAAAGAGGCAATTAAGATGATACAGGCGGAGAGGTTTCGGAAGACGATTCCGGAACCGATTGAGAATTTGCAAACCGCGCCTGTCGATAGGAATTTGAATCCGAATTTGCCGAAACACGTGTCCTTGTTCGGGACGGACGCGCAGATTGTCCAGATGAAGTTGAAACCGGGGGAGTCGGTCAACGCCGAGCCGGGGGCGATGTGTTACATGAGTTCGAACGTGTTGTCGATTACGAGTTTAGGTCCCGGTGGATTATCAAAAGCAATCGCGAGAGTCTTAGCCGGGGAACCGTTTTTTATCAACACGTTTCGGAATTTAGGCTCCTCGGACGGGTACATCGCGTTGGGGAGTTTGCGACAAGGCGATAAAATCGCCGTCGTGAATTTGAAAGAGAGAGAGGCGGATTTGCTCTGCGCGAGAGATTCGTATTTGTGTTCCATGGGGGACATTTCCGTTTCTGCAGCCGTGTCGTTTTCACAAGAAGCGAGAGGAGGGAGAACGTTATCGCAGGTTTTAAAACAACGCTTCCGAACCGGCGTGCGTTTGATTTTGAGTAAAGGAAACAACATTTTCAACGGCGAATGGTTAGTGGGCGACGGGACCGCGTGTATTACCGGTAAAGGTACGGTCATGCGCAGAACCTTAAAAGAAGGCGAAGAGATGGTGGTCGACGCCAGAGCGGTGTTGGCGTTAGAACGAACGATTGAGTACGATTTAGAGTTGGTTTCTTCGCCCGTGGCGGCGGTGTTTGGCGGCGAAGGTTTGTTCCACGTGCGATTGAAAGGCCCGGGCGGGTTTTATTTACAAAGTTTACCCATCGATAAAGCGAAGAAAAAGCTCCGACTGGGAGGACGAAGCATATAGAGAGAGGAAAAGAAGAAGAGAAAGAAAGCGCAAAACGATTCGCGGCGATGATGTAGCGAGCGCGCATCTCGTCGGATGTACCATCAATTATCAAACGCTATATTTAACTATACTAAAACTCTTCTATCAAGTAAACTTCTTCACAAGTTCCTTCTAAACATCTCCACGTTCCCATCTTTCACCCGCATGGGTAAGAACGTCCCGCTTTTCACCCTCCGACTCGGTTCAAAACTCGTCCTTTCCTCCGCATAGTCCTCTCGAAAAAATGCGTGGGCGACATCCCCTTCACCATTTTCCCGAAATTCTTCGCAAAACCAGGACAACCCTTGGACGCCGCCGATGAATTCCCCGGTGATTGGACTTTGCGCGAATTGCAACACCGGATATCTGAGTACTTTTTGTTTCGATTTCGACGACGAGGACCCTCCGTGGTTGCTTCGCCGTCGAGAACTGTTATTCTTCTCGCCGTTCTCGCCGTACGCTTCGTCGTCTGAATCGTCGCCAAATCCCATCGCGTTCTTCACGGACGACGCCGCTCGTTTGAGCCAACCCATGTTGTCGGATGTCTTCCTCTCTATCTCTCTCTCTTCTCGTTTCTGCCCCGTGGTTTCTGCGGAGGGGAGGACGCTCTAAAGATGATGATCTCGTTGTTTTCGAAGAAGTTTTCGAGTGAAAGCGTTTCTTAAAGTGCGGAGAATAAAAACGCAGAGGTGTGTTTTTGGAATA
>Ga0115567_10005752_pt1 | contig 11958 bp, 13 predicted proteins | sample COGITO_mtgs_1204_2_FD_88679 | JGI IMG/M metagenome (GOLD analysis project Ga0115567, IMG submission 88679) | Pelagic marine microbial communities from North Sea - COGITO_mtgs_120412 | ecosystem: Environmental > Aquatic > Marine > Epipelagic | place: Germany:Helgoland, sampling site Kabeltonne...
CCTGCCCCGGCAGGGCGTCGACACTGTCCGCGTCAGAGAGATTAGCCGGCGTCACAGCCACGCGATCACCGAGGTCCGCCGCCAGCGATTCGAGTTTTTCCGCCCGCGTACCGGAGAGCGCGACATGCGCGCCCGCAGCGTGCAGCTTGCGCGCAATCGCGCCGCCAAGTCCGCCCGTTGCGCCTGTTACGAGGGCGCGTTTTCCTTCGAGTGAGAACATAGTTTGGTCCTTTAACATGGTCGTCCCCAGCCCTTATTGCCGGGTCTTTATTGGAACAGAGAAGACTCTGCTCTGAATATCCGCTGTGAGAGGCCCCGGCAATGAAGGCCGGGGATCGTCTGATTATTTCACCAGAGCCGCAAATTCCGCAAGCGCCTCCGGCGTATCCAATGGCAAGCCTTTAGCCTCTTTCAACGCGCGGCGCATCATGACGGACAGCACTTTTCCGCAGCCCGGTTCGGCAAACAGATCAACGCCCTGATCGAACATGAACTGCATCGATTCGCGCCATCGTACCTGTCCTGTCACTTGCGAGACCAGATCGGTGCGCAGCTGCACGGGATCCGTCACGGGCGCGGCTTGAACATTATTTACAACGGGCACGACGGGCGACAAAATATCGACATCTGCCAAGGCATCCGCCATTTTATCGGCAGCAGGCTGCATCAGTGAACAGTGAAACGGCGCGGAGACAGGCAGTAGCACCGCCTTTTTCACGCCGTGGCCCTTGGCGCTCTCTGCGGCGGCTTCGACTGCGCGCTTTTCACCGGAAATCACGATTTGTCCCGGCGCATTATCATTCGCGATCTGGCAGTCGCCCTGCTCGCGGCCTGACGCGACGACGGCTTCTGCCTGTTCGAACGAGGCCCCCAGCAGCGCCGCCATGGCGCCCTTGCCGGCGGGTACGGCTGATTGCATCGCGTTACCGCGGATTCGCAGCAGACGCGCCGTATCCTCAATAGACATCGCCTTGGCCGCGCACAGCGCTGTATATTCTCCGAGCGAATGACCAGCGACGAATTTCGCCTGTGTGACCGTAATTCCGTGCATTTCTTCCAATGCCGCCATCGCCGCCATGCCGCACGCCATCAAGGCTGGCTGTGTATTGGCCGTCAGGGTCAACGTCTCTTCAGGGCCATTCCACATCAAATCAGACAGTTTTTCGCCCAGCGCCGCATCGACGCGGTCAAAAACGGACTTAGCGGCGGGTGAGTTGTCCGCCAGGGCTTGGCCCATACCGACATATTGGCTGCCTTGTCCGGGAAACGTGAATGCGAAGATCATAAAAACTCTTACAGTTGTTATTTAAAGACTAGAACTTCGGCCCAGCTCTCAAAACTTCAGGCAAGTCAGAAATTTGAATGGTTTCACATCTACCACTAATGCGATCGTCTCCATTTACCAATATTGCTTGGCCTGAGTATCGATCTACATCTACCTGAAATAGCGTACCATATGTTATTCTTAATTTGGTTGGTCGGTAATAGATGTTCATTTCGAGCATGCGAGGTCCGAAATCTCTGGGTTGTCTGTTAGGACTTTTTCTAGTCCATTGAACCGTCGAGACTGCACTATAAAACTCTCGACCGTCATGATCAATTTCAGACATCTTCGAGTTTTGGCGTATATTGAACTCAATCGAACGTGTGCCCACTTGCACATTTTGAGCGCCCTCGCATCGAAGAGAGATGGCATCCTCTGCAAAGGCTGCCCACGGTAATAAAACCACCAAACATGTCGTAATTGCAAAAATTTTCATAATTTCAAAACGCCTCATGTTCGCGAACAAGTCGATTTCTACAACAAAGCCACCCATATATACAGGCAGATATCCTTAAACTATTCCTCTCATGTTTTTCGCAATTGAACTTCCCGTTCTTAACAGTCATTCCCGCTTGAAATCTCCCAATCCCTTATATATGCGCCGCGCTTCACCGGATGACGGTGGGCCACGGGAATAGTCCCGCTTTTGCCTATCCATCGATGCGCGCCCCACCTTCTCGGTCGCATATCGCCGTCACCATGATCTGAAGGACGATCCTATGGCTCTTTACGAGCATGTGGTGCTCACGCGCCCTGACATCTCTTCGGCCCAAGTCGAAGAATTCATGCAAACCCTCGCCTCCAAAATCGAAACCCTCGGCGCAACCGTCGAAGGCGCTGAATATTGGGGCCTGCGCAATCTGGCTTACCGGATGCACAAAAACCGCAAGGCACATTACAGCCTGCTGAAAGTCAATTCCGAGCCAGGTCTCCTGCACGAGATTGAGCGCCAGCACCGCATCAACGAAGATGTGCTGCGCTACATGACGATCGCCGTTGAGGAATTCAACGAAGACCCGTCACCGATTCTGAAAAAGCGCGAAGAGCGCAAACGCCGCGACCGCAACTAAGGAGGTTTGATCATGGCTAAACAAGACATTCGCATCGAAAACCTGCCGAGCCGGACTCCGTTCCGTCGTCGCCGCAAGGTTTGCCCTTTCTCTGGCGAGAACGGCCAAACAATCGATTATAAAGACCCGAAGATGCTGCAGCGCTATATGTCCGAAAAGGGCAAAATCGCGCCAGCTCGCATCACCGCCGTCTCCCACAAGAAGCAGCGTGAGCTGGCGAAGGCGATTAAACGCGCCCGCTTCCTCGGCCTGCTTCCTTATGAAGTGAAATAGGAAGGAACGAACTCATGGACGTTATTCTTCTCGAACGTGTCGAAAAACTCGGCGTTATGGGCGACGTTGTGTCGGTCAAGCCGGGCTTCGCCCGCAACTTCCTGATCCCTCAGGACAAAGCGCTGCGCGCCACCAAAGCCAACCGTGTCCGGTTCGAAGCCGAACGCGAATATCTGGAACAGCGCAATGCCGAAAATGCTGAAAAAGCGGCTCGCGAAGGCAAGGAAATCGATGGCACGCAAGTGACCATGATCCGCCGTGCCGGCGATACCGGACAGCTTTACGGTTCTGTCTCAGTACGCGACATTTATGAAGCGCTGATGGTCAAGGACATCTCCGTCAAACGGAACCAGATCATCGTCGAAAAGCCGATCAAAACGCTCGGCGTTCACGATGTTACGATCCGTCTGCACGCTGAAGTCTCCGTACCGATGACAGTCAACGTTGCCCGCTCTGAGGACGAGGCTGAGCGCCAAGCCAAGGGCGAAGACGTGATTGCCACACAGCAAGCCGCAGAGAATGCCGATGCCCGCGAAGCCGCTCAAGAGCGCGCTGAAACGGCCGCGGAAATGTTCGAAGGCGACGCGCCAGAAGCGATCTCAGATGAGGCCGTGACTGAGGGCGATGCGTCTGAAATGCAGGCAACGGAAGCCGAACTGAGCCGCGCGGCTCATCCGGATCCGATCCCAGCCGCCAAGAAAGACCCGGAAAATGTGACTCTGGGCGGTGATCTGGGCAATGACTCCCCGAATGCGGAAGCCATTGATGGCGCCAATCCTGCGCCTAAACAGCCAGGCGAAGAAGAGTAGTCTTCAAGGTCAGTACAAAACACGAAAGCCCGCCAATTTGGCGGGCTTTTTTGTATCGGTTTGAAATCTGCGTCTATCGCGCCAAGCGACAGCGCCGTCTTAGCCGAGACTAAGCGTTCGCTGCCAGCGGCGGTACGACCACTTCGTTATTCTCGTCCAGCAAGACAACTTTTGGCTCATACGTCTTGGCGACCTCCGCCTCCATCTGCGCGTAAGTGATGATGATGATCTTGTCGCCCACCTGGACCCGGCGAGCCGCCGCGCCGTTCAAACCGAAGGTTTTCGAACCGCGTGGAGCCGTAATGGCATAGGTCGTAAACCGCTCGCCATTCGTGATATTGAGGATGTCGACCTGCTCATTGGGCAGAATGCCGGACATCTCCAGCAAATCCTGGTCGATGGAGATCGATCCTTCATAGTGTAAATCAGCCTGAGTCACCACAGCGCGGTGAATCTTGCCTTTCATCATTGTCAATATCATGGGGGCTCCGGGTTACTTCATCCTCTATATAGGATAGGGGGAGGCCGCGCAAAAGGTGAAGCCGCGATTTTGCAAAGCAGCCTTGCCAGCCATTTATCCCCTGTTCAGGAGTCCCTCATGGATGTTCTTATCCTCACGACTGGTGGCACAATCGACAAAGTGCATGACCTTGTCCGTGAAACGCTGGTTTTCGACCGCGAAGCTGGATCCTGCGTCCCTGCCATTCTGACGCAAGCGCGGGCCGACTATCCGCGTGTCGAACAGCTCATGACCCATGATAGTCTCGATATGATTGACGCGGACCGGCAGATTCTTGTCGATACGATTTTAGCCGCAGGCGAAAAAGCTGTCGTCATTACGCACGGGACGGGCACGATGGGATTAACGGCGCGGTATGTTGCCGAGCGGATCAAGGATAAGACGGTCGTCTTGACGGGCTCTATGCGGCCTTATTCGCTGGGGCGGTCCGACGCAGGCTTTAATCTTGGCGGCGCTGTCGTCGCGGCGCAAACCTGCGCGCCGGGTGTCTACGGGGTGATGAATGGACGCGTGATTGACGCGGACGAATTGGAGAAGAACCGGACCACGGGGCGGTTTGCGTAAGGAGTGTCTGCTTGCGCAGGCGGACGGCGTGTTTCCCCCTCCGACCAGCGTGCTTCGCCCGACTGCCCACCTCCCCCTGTCCGGGGGAGAAATAAAATTTCAACTTTATTGAGGTTGTCTCCCTCTCCTCCCCCGGACAGGGGGAGGAGGCCGGAACGCAGTGGAGGTCGGAGGGGGAGACCCGCATAATAAAGCGCGAAACACGCCTTTAATCTCTCTGTCGCTCGCCGCACTGGAGCCGCGCGGGCAACAAAAGACCATCGTGCTCGTGACGCTGCGCGCGTTGCCCTTTTGCTGATAAGCACGCTCGGCTTTCAGGCTTTCCCGACGCTCTGCAGCGCAAACGCATATTCCAACGCGGTCTCTTTCAATGACTGATAGCGCCCGCTTTCGCCTTGATGGCCCGCTTCCATGTTCATTTTCAACAGGATCGGCGCGTCGCCCGTTTGGTGATCGCGCAACGTCGCGGCCCATTTGGCGGGCTCCCAATAGGTCACGCGCGGATCGGTTAGGCCTCCCGTGATCAGTATGGGTGGATAGTTGGCAGCCGCGACATTCTCGTAAGGGCTATAGGACAGGATGGTCTGAAATGCGGCCTCGTCTTCCAGCGGATTGCCCCATTCCGGCCACTCCGGCGGCGTCAGAGGCAAATCACCATCGCTCATTGTGTTGAGCACATCGACAAATGGCACAGCGCCGATGACCGCGCCAAAGAGACCCGGATCCTGATTAAGCGCCGCGCCCACGAGCAGTCCGCCCGCCGAACCGCCATGGCCAACTATCTTGCCGCGTGCGGACCAGCCTGCATCGGCCAGTGCCCGCCCCGCATCAACGAAGTCGTTGAATGTGTTTATCTTTTCCTTGCCCTTACCGGCTGTGTACCAATCATAGCCTTTTGCCATACCGCCGCGAATATGGGCGATCGCATAGACAAATCCTCGATCCACAAGACTCAACCGCGCGGTCCGAAAATCCGCCGGAATTGTATGACCGTAGGAGCCGTAACCATAAAGTAGAAGCGGGTTGGTGCCGTCCGGCTTTATCCCTTTGCGGTAAAGCAGCGTGACCGGGATCGTCTCTCCGTCTCGCGCCGACACGGAGATCCGCTGAGTCACATAATCATCTGGGTCATGGCCGCTTGGCACAGTTTCCTGACGCACCAACCTACGCTCTCGCGTGTTCATATTATAGGCGAATACTGAGGCCGGAGTCGTCGGGCTGCTATAGCTGAAATGGATCGTCGCCGTGTCATATTCATAGCCGGAGACGAGGCCGAGCGAATAGGCCTCTTCATCCATTTCGATGGCATGTTCGTCGCCGCTCGCCATATCGCGAATGACGATGCGCGGCAGCGCGTTTTCGCGCTCGAGGCGCACCATATGACCAGCATAGGTTTCCATTCCGAGGATCAAGCGGCCGTGCCTGTGCTCTATAAAAGGTGTCCAGCTTTCTGGGTCGCTCTGTTCGCCGAGCGGCGTGTCCGAGCGGAAGATGGCGAAATCCACTGCGTCCTGATCATTGGACAGAATATAAGCTGCCCCGCCATGCGGCGCGACGTCATATTCGATCCCTGCGCGGCGGGGCGCGAAACAAACGGGGGCGCTGCTTGGCGCATCCATCGGCACAGCCCAGACTTCGCTGGTTGTGTGGTCATGAGCGGATATTGTGATGAAGCGATCATCATCTGACGTACCAATGCCAACGAAAAAGCCGGGATCGGACTCTGCATAGGCCGTGACAGCATCCGCAGTCGCGTCGATATCGCGAAGATGGACAGAGGAAGGCCGTTGATTTTCGTCCCGCTCGACCCAAAACAGTGTTCGGCAATCCGCGCCCCAAACCAGCGATCCTGCACAGCTGTCTATTCCGGTATAAACCGCCTCCCCGCCGGCACCGTTGGCCGGAGTGGGAGCAAGATGAACCTCGAAGTTCTCAGCGCCTTTCCAGTCGACCGCATAGGCAATGCGCGCATGATTGGGGATGTGGCTGACATCGCCAATATCGAAAAATCCGTCTGCTTTGCCGCTGAGGCTTTCCGCGTCGAGTAGCGTTTGCGGCGTGCCGCCATCACGCGGCTCGCGCATATAGGTCCCGTGCTCCTGCCCCGTTTCGTAACGATGATAATAGCGCCACGGTCCATCCGGTAATTTGGTCGATGACCGAGCGGGTTCCAGCCGTGCCTTCATTTCCGCAAAGAGCGTGTTTTCCAACGCAGAGAGCGGCGAGAGTTGCGCTTTCGTATAGCTATTTTCTGCCTCGAGATGGTCGCGAATGTCGGCAGAGAGACGCCCAGGGTCTCGCAGCACCTCTTGCCAATTATCATCTTTCAACCAGGCATAATCGTCGGTCCAGTCATGCCCGAAGCGGTTGTGTTTCAGGGGGCGTTTAGGCGCCCGGGGCGCAGGGATAGGGGAGTCGTTCATGCGCCGAGCTGTAAGCTGATGGTCACGGAGTGTTAAGGCCTTCCGTTTACACTTTTAACATGTGGCAATCCGAATCCCCGGATTTGCGCAGTGAACCGGACGCCAGATGTCTCTGCCTGCTCAAACATTGGAGCTGGATCCCGCCATGCAGGCCGCGCCGCCTGCCGATAATGTGCGCCGTCAATTATCCCGCCGGTTGGCAGATGCCATTTGTCTTCCGGCCTCAAAACTGACGCCGCAGGAACGCCATATGGCTGGTGATGTCCTGGTCGAGCTTTTGCGCTCCACCGAGCCTGATATCCGCGAAGCGGTCGCGAAACGCCTCGTCATGCTTAACGAAGCGCCGCGCACCATTCTGGTTATGCTGGCAAAAGACGACATACATATCGCCCAGCATGTCTTGGAAAACTCCCGCAGCCTGACGGATTCCGACCTTATCCAGATCGCCCGCAAGGTAAAAATGGAACACCGGATCGTCATGGCGCAACGCCGCAAACTGTCCGACGCTGTTGTCGATGTTCTGGTTGAATTCATGGAGGAGGACGTTGTCGAAACCCTGCTCAAAAACAAGGAAGCGAACCTGTCAGACACAGCGATTCAGCGTATTCTGGTTATCTCCCGCTCTCACCAGCCCTATGTCAAATTACTCGCGAGACGCGATGAGTTACGCCCCAGTCACGGCTTGACGATGTATTGGTGGGCTGATGCAGCAAACCGAAAGCGAATTTTGCAACGCTTCGCTGTCACCCGCCATGTGTTACAAGAAAGCATGGGCGACCTGTACCCCTTGGCCGCCGAAGAAGGTTGGCGGGATTCCGGTGTGCGCAAGGCGCTGCAATTCATTGAGCGCCGTCAACGCAACCGGGCCGGGATTGAACGCTCGCCCTATGATAGCCTCGAACACGCTATTGAAGAAATTTCGCGGACCGGCCTCACGCGGAAAGCGACGGAAGAAATTTCTTACATGGCGGGCATCAAACCCGCGACAGGCGCACAAATACTGACCGATAAAGGTGGCCAACCGCTGGCTATTTTCTGCAAAGCGCCAGGCCTTCGCCGGGAACATCTTGAAATGCTTTGGCTGTCACTCGGCCGGCCTGTCAAAGCACCCGACGGCAGCGTCGATCCGCACTATAGCCGCGTTGTCGAGACATATGACACGATTTCGACTGATAAAGCGCAGACCGTCCTAAGATATTGGAACTGGTCGCTCACGGCTTCGCTCAGCCCTGAAGTGCTGGAATATATTAAGAAGGGCGTTATCCCGCGTGAAGAAGATTTTGGCGCCGCCGCCATCACCGCCGCGCTCGTCTTTTCCCATCGGGGTTAAGCCTCCTGCAATTTCACTCTGGAATGATTCGTCCTGACTCATCTGTTAGATTGAACCGGATCGTGGTGCTGACACCTGCACGAGAAATCGCCAGACCATCCTTGATTTCTGGCCGGTATATCCATTTTTCAACCGACCGGACCGCCGGACGTTCGAAGTGAGATTGGCTACAAGACGTCGCGCGGACATCATAAGGACGTCCATCCGGTCCGATATTGAATATAAGCCGGCAATGACCCGATCGCGTGGCCCGTGTCGGCATAGGCGGCGCAATCCGATTGATCGGTCTGGGGTCACTATCTGCGACCACTAACTTGACCTCCGTGGGAAGAATATCGGTATGGATATCTGTGATCGGGGTATGCGGTTTAGAGATCGGTTCGGCGGGACGGTCCGTATCGGGAATGTAGACAGTGGGAGGCGGCGGTGGGACATCAATCGGAGCTGGATGCTTTGGCGGCTTCCGTTCGGCTATAAGTTCAATATCATCAGGTTTGGCGTTAATATCGACATCGACAAATTGCTGTTTGTCCTGTGGCGTAAACTCCTCCGCAATCAAGCCTCTCATCAGGCTAATCAAACCGAAGGTCACGACCGCCGCAGACGCCATCAGGAGCATGTGTCCTGGTGCCCGTCTCAGTCGTCGCGCAGTCCACTTTGATGGTTGAGTGTACGTAGACATAACAAAACTCCCGTGAAGATATTGTTATGTTATACCGTTTCTATTTCATCTTGCAAGGTATACTGTATGAGCCATAAAAAAACCCAGCCAGGTGGCTGGGTTTCTTACCGATCATGTTGTCAGACTATTCAGTCATCCGCCGAACATATTTCTCGTCATACTCAGCTTTGAATTGCTCGCAATTCTCATCTTCCAGCTCGAATTCACCGCCGGAGAAGGCCATATTGTCATATTCAAGTTTGATCTTGGAGAAGCAAAGTTCCTTCTCGACATTCTGTTCAAAAACGCACCGACGCTCAACGGCGTCACGTTCCTCTGAGACAAATTTAATCCATTTTTTGGCGTTGCGGGATTCGCGTGATCCGGCAGGAACTTTACGGAACGCTGCAATCGCTTCGGCGCGAATACGCGTAATGGGCGCATTGTCCATTTGCGATTCTGACATGGCACAATCGAGGCGTTCGGCACTCTGCGTGGAGTCGTAGATGCAGTTTGCAACCTGCATCCAGCTTTTGCCCGCATCATAGCCACGAGCAATCGCTTTGCCGAAGGAATCTTCGGCTTTGTTGCAATCGCCTTCATTATAATAAGCTTCGCCTAGGGCCGCATAAAGTTTGGCCGAATTGGAAGACTGAGCAGCTTCCTCAAGAATTGGAATCGCCTTTTGATATTCGCGGGCTGTGCGGTAGTATTTGGACAGTTCTTCCAAATTTTCCGGATTGCGTGTCACCCGTCCACTGCGCATTTCCCGCTCGAGAATTTGCGCCGCCTGGTAAGGCATTTCATAAAAGGAATAATACTGGATAATTTTCTTAATATCCGATTCTTTCGTCATAGCGCCGCCAAGATAGAGCATCTTATTGACTTCAAACGCATCCTGTTCGCGTCCGCCATTACCCAGCATAGAGGCCCAGTTGTCCCACAACGTCCGGTCCTCAGGCCATTTTTGGATCATCTGCTTGACGATGTCAGCCTGTTTGCCCGGCATATTCAAATTGTTATAGAGGAAGTTTAATAGATCAAAGTGCTTGCGCTCTTTCGGACTGGCGCGGTTGAACCATTTTTCCGCCCAAGGCAGCGCCCGGCGATAATCTTCCGCCTCAACCCAGGCCTGAACCAAGAGTTCAACATACGCAGGTTTTTCCTGCCCACCGCCGCGAAGATAATCTTCAAGTGCTTGTGCACCCTCGCGATACTGCCCGTTTACGATCATCAGCTGAGCGATAACCACTTTAATGTTGTCGACCTCGTTTGGCAGCAAACCGCCCGCATTGATCGCATTTTGAAATGCACTCAGTGCCTGTGCCGTATTCCCAATATCATTGTTAGCCTGCCCGACCATTTGGTAAATAGTGGACTTTTCATACGGGTTCAGCGGGCTGCCTGAGGACAAGAGTGTATTGAGAGTATTGAGCGCGCCTTGGGGATTGTCTTCATTGAGGAATTGAAGCGCCTCATTCACTTTTTCACCAGCGGCTGCGGAGAACTGACGGCCTTCAGCGGCGGCTTCGGCTTCATCCTGCGCAAATGCGACATCAATAGTCGCGGGCGCAATCAATCCGGCAGCCGCAATTGCAAAAAGGCTGGCTCCGAAACATTTTGCCGCGCGAGATGACAGTGTGGGCGATTTTCGACTCAGTGACATACTCGTCTCCTATTCTTGGTTAGAGCGTAGCTGATAAAATTATGCTTCGCTCCAGAGCCGGAAATACGGCCTCGTTTTTCGATCTCGCGAGATTTCGCTAGAGATTTGTGAGACGCCGTTTCGGCATCCCCGTATTCATTCAATCGTTTCTTTATTTTTGAACCAAAAGAAACACTACTCGGGAATAATGTTGCCCCGATCATCCGTCAGACGAAAGCTAATCTTGGAGATAACACCGCGACGACCCACAGGACGACCATCCTGGATCTTAGGATTATACTTCCACTTCTGGACCGACCTGATTGTTGGCCGTGAGAAGAGGGACTGTGTACAATATGTGGTCTCGACATCAAACGGCTGGCCTTCTGGGCTGACGTTGAACTTAACTTTACAGTGACCTGATTTATCCGCGCGAGGCGGCATGATGGGCGGGATCCGCACAAGTGGCTGCGCATCTCGGTCAGAGACAGTGATTTGAAACTGCGACCGGTCAATCTCGGGAGCTTCAAACTCAGGGACAGCCCCTTCCAGCGACGCGATAGGCTCGGCTGGACGATTCGCTTTTTGACGCTCGATTTGAGGCGGCGGCGGAGGTGTCTCGATCTTTTTGATCTCGGTGATTTTGGTTTCGCGTTCGAGGATTTTCACATCCTCGACTTTTGGATTGATTTCGAATGAGGCAAGATCAAGCTTATCCTGCGGTTTGAATTCTTCTGAAATGAGGCTCATCATCAGCACGAAAAGCACAACCGTGACGATCGCTGCTGGAATGATTGCTAACCAACGTAGGAAACTCATAGCCGTTATCCTTTTTATTCAGTTCCGACGCGGGTCGTGACACCCAGCTCTTGGAACATTTCCTGAATACCCATAACTGTTCCGACATCAGAGTTGCGGTCAGCTTGGATGATGGCATTTGCTTTGGGTGTTTCGTCGCGAAGCGCTGTCAGGATCGGGCGTATTTCCTCAATCCTGTAGGGCGTCTTATCGATCCAAACATTTGAGCCACTGTCCACAGCAACGAGAATTGTTGGATTCCATTCCGCATCCGTCGTGGCTTCGGGCTTGAGCGGATCAAAGCCAGGAGTTTTGACGAAAACAGACGTCACAATGAAGAAGATCAAGAGAATAAAGACGACGTCGAGCATCGGCGTCATATTCAACTCAGTGCCTTCATCAGGGACAGATGTGCGTGAGCGGCGTGCCATAGTGTTACCTTATATCATTTCTAAAGACAAAAGCAAGTATTTCGTACAGCCGCCCCGAAGTACGGCTGATACAATTTACGCTGCGCCTTCAATCACTTCGATTTTTGACG
>Ga0115567_10005753_pt1 | contig 11958 bp, 18 predicted proteins | sample COGITO_mtgs_1204_2_FD_88679 | JGI IMG/M metagenome (GOLD analysis project Ga0115567, IMG submission 88679) | Pelagic marine microbial communities from North Sea - COGITO_mtgs_120412 | ecosystem: Environmental > Aquatic > Marine > Epipelagic | place: Germany:Helgoland, sampling site Kabeltonne...
CCACGGCTGGGTTGCCCCGACTGGATGGCCCTGAGTGACGACATGTGAATGCAGGAATCGGTTTAAGCCTTCGAGAACCTGCACACACAGCCTACTTGCTGTCCTTGAGCGCATTTCCCACGCCCCCACAAGGAGAGCCGCGTGGACACTCATCTCGTGACCGCAAAAGCAAACGAGTCAACTGCTGAACGGAGAGTCAGAGTCAAACTTTGAGCTGCCCCCGAACAGTCCAGATTCGACGCTATCAGACTGCGCTGCGGCGGATGGGCGCGTCTGCACAGGCTCCTCGGGCGCCCCCTCGACCACATCGTCGTAGTACTCAACTGTCTGCCTGGGAATGGATTTGCCCCAGTCCATTCCACGGCCCACACCACGGCCGGGAGCATGGCTTCCGCTGTGCAGCTCCGAACTCTGAGCACCACGTCGGGATCGTGTTATGGCAAGGGGCTGGGACCGTGATATGGCAAAAAGGGGTTCCAGAACACGCTTGGCTCGAGCTTGGATGCGGGGAAAGACGGGGCGGGGCGGGGCGCCTGCGGGATGTCGCCAGTGCGAAACCCTGAAGACGGCTCTTCGAAAAGAGCATCATTGTGCAATTCCTTGTTGATCACCGGACGCACTTTCGGCCCCTGCATTTCAGAACGTACTTCCTCTAGACAGACCTGCGCAGCGACGAGTTGTGCAGCTGGCCAAGTCAGGTGCCTGAGCGCGCGATGACAGAAAACCCCGCGGGCGCGCGCATCTTCCCGGCTACGCATCTTTCGTGCTTCCTCCTCTCCATTCCCCCTCCATTCTGTTCTCCCTCCTTTCCATTCTCTCTCGTTTCGAACTCGCCGAGTCTCTCGAGAATCCGGTTGCATCGCAAGGCGTCTCTCCGACTGTCCCCCCGCCATACGGGCCTTGCGGTGCAGGCCGGGGGTACGGGGCTGGGGAGAGAAACCTCATGGTGCAGAGCTGCGGCGCGTCTCCGCTCGCGAAGCCTCTCGACACGCCGCTGCTCGGCAGTCGGCGGCCTTGCGCGGTGTCCGGATCGCCGCCTTGCCAGCCGAGTGGCTTTGGCGAGGCGAGGCGGTGCGAGGCACGTCGCTATATCTCCCTCATGCTTGAGATTCACAAACGGGCGAGCAGATGGCGGCACGCGAGGGATACATGCAGGCACACCGCCATTCACACTGATGGCCAGTGTCGAGTTGCTTCGATGGTGTATCATTGTGACCACATCTCCCTCGGTGAACGATAGCGAAGATTGATCAGGAAGCTGCCAACAGCAATATTCAGCACGCGAGACACCAGCAGACTGTGTTGAGACACGCGGCCTAGTAAGACGCGATTGGTTCCAGGGAACTGCTACCTTCAAAGCAGCGCGCCCGGTAAGCAGCTCTTGACCCCCACGCCCAGTGCGGGCAAGAGTGCCGGTGTCGGAAAGGGAGATGGAGAACGTGTGCAAGTCGGGTGCGTCGCAGCATGCTGGTGCAAATGGAACGGTCAGGAGACCAACTGCACACATAGAATCCGACGGAAAATGGTCGAAGCGAATGGCCCACGTGCTTTTTCCCGCTTCCAATTCTCTCCCCCAGATAGCGTAGCGTCCTTTGCTCTCCCCGCTCGGATCCGGGTTCTTCAGAACGGTGCAGTTGTTTTCCGAAATCGAAAGACATTCACCCAACAGGTTCCAGTCAAACTGCATGGAGCAGGCCCCGTATCAATCCATGCAGTCATCCTCTTGGTATAAATATGTTTGAGGTAATTGCAAGCGCTGCGGGGTGTCGGGGGTCCGGCTGCCAGCATCGCGGTGCGGTGCCGCGCAAAATGCCCCAACGCAATGCCACGGCATGTGTGGCGGAGAGAACCTTGGCACCGCTCTTGTCGCCGCCATCATCTTGTATATCTCTAGGGACCGACTGACCTCCGCGCGCTTCGATCGAGCCGTCGCTATGAGCAAGTCTTGTTGCAACACGCGAACGTTGCTCCTGCCAAGGATTCCGTTCGCCTGAGCATTCAGACTTCTCGATGAATCTCAGGCCATCAAAGCAAATATCTCTCAACAGTTCTGGTGAAATGAGGTCGGCGTTCCGTCTACTATGCGTAGCGTACCGCAACAATTACTGCATTCTCTTCTGCTGTGAGGTCGAGGCCGAGGCGTTTCCGCACACGTTTGAACCTCCGTCTCTCGGCCGGCTCGTCAAACTCCTGTGTGAGGTTCACAGCCACCCCGTACACTTTTTCCTCCAGCTCATCTCGATTCAGAGACCCAGACTTGGCCCAGTCCAAACCCTCAGCGACTCCGCAACCTCTTGGCGCAGAATCTTGTGCGGGAGTGGAGTGATGCTCCTTCGAGAGGTGTTCGGCCCGATCTTGCACTTTACCACGAGTGTCCTTACGTCGGTTGATTTTGTCTTGTCTCGCCCGCGACCTGCGTGCAACTCGTTACGCTCAGCGCATGTTCCCGGCTGGACACCGCATTGAGAAATGTCCCTCTGCCGGGTCGAGGATCAGGACAGACCTTCGCTTCTTTGAAAGATTTTCAGCTTGTCCCGCAGCCAGAGCCTTTTGTTGAACGTCTGCCCAATCACCGTCGGCTCGGAACCGTTCGGTTCCCCAATCCGCACCCCCAGCGATCGCCTGCGAGCCAGAGTCGTCCCCTCCCATTGCCGCCAAGTCCTCTTCGTCATCACGTGATGAACTTCCACCACAGAGCCTCAAGAGAGATGGACCGCGTCGATGGATATACGAAAGATGCGAACGAATTACCGGTCTCCTCAAATGCGGCATCTGAGACGTCATAGTCCTACCGGGTGGAGGCACACACGCCAAGCTTAGCTGTACTCTGACGTCATTACCGGTCCCTCCGAAAGTGAAGGCGCTAAACAGAATCAGAAACGAGACCCAGCATCTCGCACTCCTCGTCTTGTGCTGCAAGAAGAGCATACGCTCACTTTTGGGACCGAGAATTCCCCCCCTCCCGCCCCGCCCGCAGCCCAAAACGTCCTGGCTGTTTTGACCCTGAAAAATTCTGATTTTCTCCGTCTCTCGGGAGGGGGCCGTGCCTTGCTGTGCTGCCTTGCGTGTGCGGGGACACGTAGAAATTCGCTTGCGCCTAGGGGCCGTGAGGGAAGGTGCAACTGAAGCAGTTGTGAGGAGCGTTGCGGCTCTGAGGAGAATGCCGCTAAGGTCCATGATGGTGAACGCACGAACAAACAACCCGGGATCTTCGGTACTGGGTTAGGGGCCGCGCCTAGCTAGCGCGCATGATATGGAAAACGACTGCCGGCCAGGTGCGATTTCTGCTTTCGTTTACAGTGCTCGCCTCGACGCTGGCCGCACCATGCGCCATTTCTTCGCACGGATCGCTCGCGCCGACTGAGATCGGTGAGAGCCCATATCAGCGATACTCCGGACGATTTCAGAACTCGCCCGTGCTGGACTTCCTCTTCCTGACCTTGCTTACTCATCGCAAGACGTCGCCAATTGCAATTGCAAGCTGTGAATCTTCGATCGCCAAGGGCAGGGTTGATGAACAAGCTGCTGGGACGGCGCTCAAAGGAACTTCTCATCGAAATGCCTGTGCAGGGCAGATTTGAGACTGAAATGCCTGCACTCACACTGCGAGATGGGTCGGAGGTCTTGCAAATACCCAATAGTCGGGCGGTAATGAATTTCATGTCATTGACTTAGCTGTGAGCGACGCTCATCCGCTCCTGGATAGTAACTTCTCGCTCATTGAATATTCGACCGCGGGGCTGACCAAGGCAATCAATGTAGGTCAAGGTTTGGAATTCGTTTTTCACACGTGGTGCTGGACGCAAATCCGCGTAAGAACTCCGCCTTTTTCCCTGAGCTGAACTCTTTGGTACTCAGTGGCGATCCCTCTCTTCCAGGATGGAGGGGCGCGTGCGAATGCGATATCGCAAGACCGTGACAAATCCATTTTTCGCTACCCCTGCTGGACTCGAGTTGACTGCGGCAACCGACACGGGGCACAACCCTGCTGCTGCAGCGCAGATTAATTATCGCGTTCACCCGACGACTCGGATCATCCTCGACGTGACCAAAAAAGGCGGAGAATACCTTGGCAAGTTCATCAACACTTTCGGCGGGAGGGCTGGCGTGGAAGTCAATAGCGACCTCGTTTCCCTCTCAGCGTCAAAGCATTTGCAAAATGGCCGAATCGACTACACGGCCCTTGTCGGAGGTGGAGGTTGGGCAGGTGGTTTGAAGGGTACCATCGACACTGCCAGACGGGCAGAAAAGGTGCGGCACATACTTGTGATCACATTCACTGCGTGCACCTGAATCCGCTGCATCTGCACACGGCCTTCGCACTCAAGAAATATCGCTCCGTAACCAATAAGCGATGCGCTGCGCCGCACTGAGGACGTCGCGACCCTTGCAGCATGTGGACACAAAGCTTGCGCTGCAGTACACGGACAACGGGATGCAAATCGGGGTCATCTTCAGCAACGACCTGGATGAGTATGCGGCTCAATTCTGCGCTGCAGTGGACCCGACGATGGACGTTGCGGGCAGCCTCTCGCACCGCGGGCGGAAGGGCTCCGAAACGGAAGTGGGGGTGCGCAAGCTGCTTGACCCCTTCTCGCAAGCGCGAGCTGTGGTGCGGTCGAGCGGTACCGTGGGCGCGGCGTACGAGCGTCTGTTGGGCAAAAATATCGACGTGAAGATCGGAACCGAGGTCGACACGGGCCTCTCAGGGGAGGCCCTTTTCCGCAATAGCTTCCGCCGCAGGCCCTTCACGGCGGGCATGCAGCTGCGGCTCCACTTTTGAACGGCATTTTATCGGCATGGGGCAGAGGGTGGGTGATTTGTGCTAGGAGGATTCATTGGCGATGAATTACTGCGAATCCCGGAAATTGTTCGTGGGTGCATGCATCTAGGACGTTACAAAGAGGTCCCGAAATCAAGAATGCGGGGGGTGCAACGCAAGAGCCGCCCCAACACATGTTCCCATGTCGTACCTCTGTGTTGCTTCACCTTCATGGTGATGTCGCGAGGCACTTGCAACCTTGCTCAGTGATCAGGGTCTTCCCTGACTAAATGACTCATTGCAAGTGCTCCGACGGCACCCACGTAGCCCTCGTGCTTCATGAAAAGCGCCCGTGATTCCCCATTGCTCCAATACCTGTGCCACACATCGAGTAAGAAGCATTGCCTCTACTGAAAGCCTCACCCACAAAGAGGGGGGTTCGACGATGCCGAATGTAGGTCATGCTGCACGGATCCGAGAAGGCAATGGACCTGAATGCAGACGCAAATTTGCGCTGCGCGGTGTGGTTCTTGCGCAAAAACGAGCCGGTAAAAATGATACTGGTCGCACCCTCCTTCTCGGCAACCAAGCGCGCGATTTGAGCTATGTTCCACGAGATCATCTGCCGATCCGGGAGAGGCTTACCACTTTCTAGGAATGAGAAACCACCACAACCTCACGACTTTCGTTGCATAAGTGAATCATCAAGGGTACTAACGCTCTTGGTCTTCTGCGCGGCTGGGGTTGCTGCCTGTGTCAGCGAAGCTGCGAGGTCCTCTTTCCTGCAGTTGGCGCGCAGAGAGGGGTCCACAAGCTTGCCGAACGATGAAGCAACTGTGTCAGATGAGAGTCCAAGGCCTTTGTAGTCGTCGCCGTAGATGTCTCCGACAAGTTTGTCCACTTTCGCCGCGTCGCCGCGCTCCGCCATCTCTAACAGCTCGTCGTGGCTCTGCGCGCCAGTCAGTAGACAGCCAATCGCCATCCACGTTCCTCCCCCTACGGGGGTCCCGCCAACACGCTTGTATGTTCCAACTCGGCCGTACGCCACGGTTTGCTGCTCGTCAAGCTTGAGCATTGAAACTCCTGATCCTACATTCACCACCAGCCACGGCTTCCGGGTGCTCTGCAGATTCACAGTCAACTGCGCACAATCGCCAAGATCAGTCGCTGCTGGACGGACTCTCAGGTGGAGCACGCGTGCGTGACCCGCTCCACTCTTGAGGGTGAAACATACCATGTGAAACTTTGACGAGTCCTCCAGCATGCCCATGTGGGAAAAGGTAGTGGGCTCAGGTGGCATCCAAGTGTAGCATTCGTCGTGCACCGAGTGCGCAAGAAACATAACGCCCGAGACTATCGTCTCCATTTCGTCAGACTTACGCAGATGCACGCCCATCTCTGACCAAAACCGCGCCTCATATTTGTGCGACCCCCCACCAGTCGCGTAGATTTTCCACTCCTGTACTTGTGCGGGGGAATGCGAGAGCTCTTTGCGAATAACATCGAAGAGCGTCTCGATTGATGTCGTTTCAAACGAGATGAAGTGAAGTTTGCCGCCCACTTTCCGACTTTGCACTCTCAGATTGATGTCTTCTGGCCCAGTCATGCGCCCTGAAAGGGCTGTTGACGAAAAGTACTCACGAAGTCGCAACACCTGCTTTTGAGCAGCCTCAGACCCGATGTGTTCGGGCTCACGAAAGACGATTTTGGCCAAAGTGCCCCCGATGTCCATCCCAAAGAGCATTCCCGGCGGAAAGAGTGCATCGTCTCCTTCAGAGTTGTTCCTGCATTCAAGCCAGGTGTCGCCAAGTGAACAAGGGCCGCGATGCACTCTTACAAACGAAATGAGTGACTCTCAGCGAACTAATATTTTCGAGGCTAGCCAAAAACAGACTGCATAGTGCATCTGAGGCTTTGATTTGAGGGGTCGTCACCCGCTATGCTTGGAGCCTGTTGAAAGAGAGTCGAGTGAACGGGCGCGCAACACTGGTTTTAGTTTCTTGGAGGCAGCGCCTGGATCTCCGAGCCCGCTCGACTCATTCGAAACACTTGATCTGCGTGTGCACCGTACTGCATGCTCAGCTTGTTTCAAGGCTGTGCTGGTTCGGCATGCTGGATTCCATCGCCTGTAGCTGTTCAGGAACGCGCACGGGAGGATGGAGTTGGGGCTCGAGGGTTTTACAGAAGACTCTCTTGGGACGACATCCGCGACATCTGAGGAGTCGCATTTGAGCCGGAGCCAGAGCGCGGCAGCCCTACATCAACGCGCCGAACGTGAGAATACGTTTTTTGTGCATGCCGTATTTCGACTCGCTTCGTCGAAACACTTGAGTTTCTGTGCAGCGCTCGCTCAGGACGGGTAGTCTAGAACTCACATGTGTCCAAACCGCTGCGTTCCGATCCAAAAGGAAGCGGGCTGCCATGATCCGCAGGAAGAGGTCGAGGAGAATGCCCTGCACTGTCGAACATGGGTATGTCCGGGATGAGGCTCCTTGGAGTCCGACACGCAACAGATTTCAGGTTGCAACAGGAAATTCAGCGTCGTCGCGAAAGTTCACATGGGGGACTGTCCCGCTGAATATTAAAACAGACAGGCTTGATCAATTGGTATTTTTCGGGCTGGGCCCTCGAGAACCTTTCTGCTGCCCCATTGCCGAATCTGGTAGCCGAGTTTACGTGCGCAACAGGGTTTGTTCTCTGATGTGATGCGGAGAGATCTTGATTCGGCGTGTGTGCTCTTTGAATCTCTGGTTCAGAAGTTTGCTGCTGCGGCTCATCAACTCCTTCTGGGTCCGTCGAAGCTGGCATGTTGAATCCGACCTCAATTCTCGTAGCCTGTGGGTGTCCAGCGATCAGGTTCGCACAGGGATGACCACGGCGCAGAATCATTGCAATGATTTGAACCCAGACCCAGGTGCAACTCCGCCAGTTCTGACACAGCCCAAGAAGGAAATACTTTTCAAGAGCAAGTTTGCTCAGGCGGCGCGTTGACCAGAAGGGACTGAGCCGCGGCCTCTGAAACGATCGGAAACCCGATCGGAAACTCCCGTTCGTTAGCCAAACCAAGATTCAGGATTCTTGTTCAGGCTCGGAAGGCATCGGACAAAAGCTGGTCGAGCGTTTCGCGTGGAAAACATACCTTGTGGCGCTGGTGGGAAGCTACGTAGCGGGGCTTCCCGCAACCAACGGGCCGGATTCCTCAAAACAGGAGGAAGCCAGGAAAAGTAGTGGGCTGCAAAAAATAGCTGAAGCCGCTTTACACTTTCACGGAAGTATCTCGAAGTCAGGATCGAGATGCGCCTCGGCGCCTTGAGTCCCGTAAAGGGGCCTCCTCTGGGCCGACGTCGGACCCTCGGCAGGTCCCATGAAAACCTCATGTGGGCGTGGGTCCGCCCGTATGTGTATATCTTCTCGTTGCTCTTTCTCGTTGTCTTTGGTAAGGCCCGACGTCCAAGAGACGGAGCTTGTGTCCTTGGTGGAACTTGCGGAGTGAAGCCCGCCCGAAGTAGCCTTTACGGCGGGGTATTCAAACCACTAGAGCCTGTGAGATACGCGGTTCTACGATTGAAAGGCGGAGAAGATGAGCAGAAGGAGCCAGGTCAGGGCTGGTCGGAATTGAGCGAGGACGGAACCGAAAGAAGCACGAACCCGACGAGTGGGGCAGGCGACGGTTGGGATTTGGGAGATGGCATCCAATACCAGGTAGAGAACGCGAGTGTTGGGACGAAAGATGACGGTGCAGGTGATGGGCGGGGGCGAGGCTGGCGATCGCCGCAGCCAGTGGATGAAGTTTTTATCACACTACGCGTGCATCGCGATGATGTGCGATGCTGTAGAGGACCGGAGTGGGTACGCCTGGGAGCTGGGCTGCTCCCATCAGGACTGGAAAAGGCACGTTTTCAGCGCCTGCCTTGACACTTCCCCGAACCACCCACCAAGTATCCCGATCTTAAAGGATTCGTGCCCCATCTACAGGTCATATCGAAGCGCATGAGGCTGGGTTCGAGAATGAGAGTGACCCTCAGCGGCAGCTCGGCGGAACCACCGGCGTTTTCTATCGCGCAGGTACAACGGTTTGCCGGGTGGTTCCCCTCGGACCGAACGGTACGCGGGATGATGGCCAATGGAGCCGCCTCTACCGTCCAGCCCTGGAGAGATCGCTGGTTGGGGCACTGCGCGGGGGCCGTGAGCGCGGATGTGTGCCGCACGAACGCAACTCTGGCGGGTTATCTTGTCACACATTTTTTGCCTCGCCGCGAGCAGGATGCGAACCTTTCTGAGACGTACGTAGTGACACTGCTGGACTGGAACTCGATGCGAGACCTTACTGCAGACAAGAACGGAGGTAATCATCACTCGTTGCTTCTCAGGACTTAGCGATGCTGTCTGCAATTTATGGCTGCACTTTGGTGGGCATTGCGCACAGCAGATATTCAACGTGAGATTCCGAGCAGGTGCCTTGGTCCGGGTGCTGGGGGAAGAATCCGGGTAACCAATTTTCTTCCCAGGGCTGTCCTACTACCTTGCAGAAACTGGTCCAGTAAATCGGCACTGCATCGGATGGCAGATATTGTCCAACGATTCCAGAGGGTGCAAGGATACGCTTTGCTGTGCAATGCTTCTCCATCGATGCGCTAAACAACACGCAGGTGCAGAGCTCGCTTGCGCCGTCTCCCCCATCAGTTTTGGAGTCTCACATCGTGCCTCGGTCTGAAGCTGCCTCAGCATTACGATCAGTCGACCGGCGAAATCATTGATTTTCTGTGAAACTGAACTAGCAGATGGCACGAAGCGGCTTGTCCGTGCCAGGCGGTTCGGGCGTGCTCGAGGTGCCAGCACTCGAGTCCTCGTTCGTGAAGTTGCTCGTGATGGAATCTGACTTTGCGTTTTTCAGCACTCATTGAGCTGTGCAACAAGCATTTCACGGGGCAAATGAATTGATTCGATTTGACAAACAGATTGGGGTTGGGGATGGGTCTACGCCAGAGGCCTTTGAGCGCGGACTGCAGCTCGGCCGGGAGGGTGGCGAGTGCGACATCATGCTGCGGCCCAGGCGATGCCGACCTCAAGCACTGTATAACTAGCATCAAAGGTAGGTGCGGGAAGTGCCACCGTAATTCCTATGTTGAATTCAGAGCGATTCGCGGCACAGGTTTGTGACCCACGATTCTGAGACGTCGAGGAGCTCGATGTCCATCGAAAGCTATGCCCTGCTGTCCTCATTATTCCCTATGCGGAGCCCTTCTTCACCACGCCTGTACAAAGTATGATGTTGCCCCCTGTTCCGAGGGCGCTGCGACGAGTGGAGCTGAGCGCAACCACATTGATTGCTGCGAGGCATTGACGCGCAAGACTGTTACCGTTGTCAGGTACAGCTCCTCGAGATACGCCCCCCATACACACTTTCTCCCCGAGAACGCCTCGAGTCTGCCGTGGCAAGAAAACAGAGGGGAAACTACTGCTACGCGAAATCGGATCTATCAAAAGCCCTTCATTGGTAAACCAGAGGCCGATTCGTTTGGACCGTACACATTCTGGTCGCTGACTATTGGCTTGATTCACGCAACGTCATTGCACAGGTATGATAAAGCAGAATCAGTAGTTCGCTTTCCCGAGTCATTTGACACGGATTCAGTCACTGCGCGCAAGGTCAGACCCGAGCGTGCCTGAATTCTGAATCAGTGCTTGGATGGACCCCATAAGGCCTGACGCTCTTGCAAAGGTACGAGAGGAACTCTTTTTGAACCGTGCGGCCTGCTTTCTTCGGATGAACCGTCCTGGAGATGCAAAGTTCGAATGTGACCGCATCCTTAATCCAAGCCCGAGCAACGACAACGATGGGAGCGACCCGGGGCCAAACGAAGACGGCACAGATTTTTTCGGTTCTGACGGTAAGCCCACATTCGGTCGTGTGCTGCACACGGAGCTTTCGAGTTTGCCTGACGCAGGCCCTGCAACACAGACTGTCGAAAGCAGCGGGTGCTCAAGGCTCAACTCCGCGGTGCCCAGGCAGCCCTCGCGCTAGGTTCTGGCCCTCCCATCCGTGTAGCCTGTCGGGAAATACACGCCAACAGAATGGAGTCAGGCGCCAGGCCCGAAAGTCCTCTCGGAGTCAAGGATCTGCGATGGTAGCAACGCCAGGCCACAACACACCGTGAGCCACGTGATAAGACTCTCCTGCCAAGCAGGAGACGACTCGCACGCCATGTCGTTGGCGTCCCAGGCGCTCCTGCAGAACCCGGGCAACCGACGAGCGGTGTCCCTTCTCCGGCGCGTGCGCGAGGTGCAAAGCCCGCCCACGCCAATGCGACGAATGCACCTGGTTTGGGGGGAGCGGAGGCAAAGCGAGTTGCGCGTCCGACGGCGATGGAGCCTCGAGGTTGGCGAGAGAGCCTGCCAAGTTAGCTCAAGCACTGTCCGGGAATGGTCAGGTTCGGGGACGAAGGGACGAGGACAACAACCGATTTTACTCAAGAATGTTTGCTTAGAAACTTCAAATGAGAGAAACGTGAAATTGCATAAACCAAGAAGAGGAATGAGGATAGACCAAGCCCTCCCGCCGTCGCGCCACCCGCCGTGCAGCGCTCCTTCTCGCGCCCTGCCAGGCGTATTACACGCGAAAGGCTCTTACGAGCACGGGTTATCAATAGAGGCGAAAGGCCCCCAATGCGGAGGTGTCTTGGCAGAAGGTAGGTGTACTGAATAACCTCGTATCAGCCAGGGCTACAAAAACCAAAAAACCAACGAAGGCACAAAAAGAAAACCCCAGAGGGGGCACCACAGACCAGCTGGGAAAAGCCACAGCTGGGAGCCTCCTCACGCAGGACCGCCAAACGCACCCACCAACGACGCAGGAAGAACAGGGACCGCCACAGGGGGCGGAGGCACCACAAGCCCACCCAAGCACGCAAGAGGGAGGGGGGGTGCAAGCGCCACCGCCTCTGCCGGGAGGGACGCAAACGCACGCTTGCAACCCGCCTTCATCGCGACTAGGGAGAACGGAGAGAGACAGATACGTTTAATGACAAACAGTCGCAAACCGCAGAGCGAAAAACTGGCGACGGGCGGGGGCCGGGGGACCACAGCAGTGAAGGGTCCCAGGCCCACACCACTAACGGCAGAAGCGAGGTTACAAACTTTCGAACAGGTTACGATTTCCTTTGCAGGTTATGAGGGAGGGGAGCGTGATTTATGCC
>Ga0115567_10005754_pt1 | contig 11957 bp, 10 predicted proteins | sample COGITO_mtgs_1204_2_FD_88679 | JGI IMG/M metagenome (GOLD analysis project Ga0115567, IMG submission 88679) | Pelagic marine microbial communities from North Sea - COGITO_mtgs_120412 | ecosystem: Environmental > Aquatic > Marine > Epipelagic | place: Germany:Helgoland, sampling site Kabeltonne...
CAGAAACACTCGATCTTCTCGAAAAATCCGCCGGCCTCGTAGGGTGTCACATTGTAGGATGCCTGGCCTGCGATGGGATGATCCGTCGGGTTGTAGGCCTCAAAGAACGCAAGGCCGGTCTCGCCGATCCGCACCTCCATCTCGCGCTGCATCGGCTTGAACGACCAGGGCATGTTGCGATCGAGGTTGCCGTCGAACCGCACCTTGATCGTCTGATCCAGAATCACGTCCGAGTCGCCCGATGCCACGCCCGTCACGCCGCCAAAGCCGGTGACGCGGCAGAACCAGTTATAGAACGGCACGGATGCCCAGGCCAGCGCGCCCATCGTGACGACCACGCCGACCAGCACGATCACCGTCTTGCGGTTGCCCTTTCGCGCCTCTTCGGTGTCATTCGTCATAACCAACTCCTTTTTCAGTCTCAGGAACGGCAAATTCCTCCTGACTGACCTTGGCGACGGTCAGGCCGAAAACCAATGCGACAAATGCTGCCAGCACGATGCCGAGGCCCAGATTCCGGCTGAACCGGCGATCGTGCATCTCATGGCTCTTGCGGAAAAATGCCATCAAAAGCTCCAGAAACCGAATCCGCCGGAGGCGATAACGCCAGCGCTGCGCAGGGCCGCATCAATGAGGATCGCGGTAAAGAGGCCGAAAAGATAGTAGAGCGAATGCTTGAAGACCTTCTTTTCGGTCGCGTACTTGTCGCCTTCGGCCACGACCTCGTCCCGGCGCCAGATGCGCCATGCGCCGCGCAGGAAAAGCGCGTTCAGCAGAACCGCCGCAATCAGATAGGCCGGTCCGCCGATCGACGTGAACAGCAGCGCAAAGGACACCGGCACCAGCAAAAGCGTGTAGGCCAGAATGTGATTGCGCGTCGCGCGGCGCCCATGTGTCGAGGTCAGCATGGGCACGCCCGCCTCGTCGTAGTCCGACTTCATGAAAAGGGCCAGAGCCCAGAAATGCGGCGGGGTCCAGACGAAGATCAGCAGGAACATCAGGACCGATTCGATGCTGACCGTGCCTGTCACCGCGGCCCAGCCGATCATCGGGGGGAACGCACCCGCAGCGCCGCCGATCACGATATTCTGCGGCGTCCACCGCTTGAGCCACATGGAGTAGATCACGACGTAGAAAAAGATGGTGAAGGCCAAAAGGCCCGCCGCGACCAGATTGGTCGCAAGGCCCAGCATCACGACCGAAATCGCCGACAGCGCCATGCCAAAGCCGAACGCCTCGCCCTCGGTGATCCGCCCCGATGGAATGGGCCGCTTGTGCGTGCGCTTCATGACCCGGTCGATGTCAGCGTCCCACCACATGTTCAGCGCGCCCGATGCGCCGCCACCGATGGCGATGAAGAGGATCGCCGTGAAGCCGACGACCGGATGCACGGACATCGGCGCCGCCAGCAGGCCCACCAGGGCCGTAAAGACCACCAAAGACATCACGCGCGGCTTGAGCAGCGCGAAGAAGTCGGCAAAACCGGCATCCTGCGGCTGCGCGGTTCCGGTCTGGGAGGGGCTGGCGTTGATGCTTGCGTCGTTCATGTCGAACTCCGGTCACGGGCGGCGCTGGCGCGGGCCCTGTCTGGTGGCGTCGGATGAAAGCCGCCCGCTTTGGTCAGGCGAAGCGGGCGGCAAAGTGCCGGTGCTTACTGCGCCGCTGCGACCTTGTAGGCCTCCTGCGCCGGCAGGCTGGCATATTGCGCGATCGCGCCTTCCAGCCAGGCGTCGTAGGCTTCCTGGCTGACGACCTTGACGGTGATCGGCATGTAGGCGTGATCCTTGCCGCACAGCTCGCTGCACTGGCCGAAATAGATGCCCTCACGCTCGGCCTTGAACCAAAGCTGCGCGAGGCGGCCGGGAACGGCGTCCTGCTTGACCCCGAAGGCGGGGATGGTCCAGCTGTGGATCACGTCCGCGCCGGTGACCTGCATCACGACGGTCTTGCCGATGGGCACGACGACGGCGGTATCGGTGGCCAGCTTGAATTCGTCGCGGCTGTAGCCTGCGTCCTCGAGCTCGGCGATGACCTCGTCGTTCAGCACCTTGCCATCACCGATCATGAAGCTTTCAAAGCCGAAATCGTGATCGGTATACTCATATCCCCAATACCACTGGTAGCCGGTCACCTTGATATTGATGTCCGCCTCGGGAATTTCCTGCTGCTTGAACAGGACCGGCAACGAAAACGCCCCGATGAAGACAAGGATCAGGATCGGCACGACCGTCCATGCCACCTCGACCGGCGAGTTGTGCGTGAACTTGGCCGGGGTCGGGTTCGAGCGGCGGTTGAAGCGGATCATCGCGTAGATCACCAGCCCCGTGACGAACAGTGTGATGATTGTGATGATGACCAGCACCATACCGTCGAGCCAGTGGATGTCGCTGGCCAGCTCGGTCGCGGCGGGCTGAAACCCTATGCCGCCCTGCACAGGCTTGCCCACGATTTCGAGATTGTCCTGCGCCAGCGCGGGAAAGGCAGTGAATGCCGCCATCGTGGCCAGCATAGAAGAGATATATCGCATATGGCACCTTGCTCGGTTGAAGCGGATCTGGCGGCACGCCGCCAAGCCGGGGTCCTGCCCCGTTGTATCTGGGGGTGTTAAAAACATATATCTTGTCCTGAGACAAGAATGACGGTTGCGGCAAACGGACGCTTGGCCTGATTTAATTCATGTATCGGTGTCTTCGGGCGCCCCGTTTTGCGCCGAGCTGGCACGCGCCGCCGTTGATGCAGTGACCGAAAACCGGGCGCGGGCCTGCTCACAGCACCCGCAATCCCCTTAAAAGCAGGACGCACCGTCATGAGCGATACCCCCTTTCGCCCCTTCGAGGACAGTCTGGACAAGGACGCGGCCCTTGCCCATCTGCAACGGGCAACGCACGGCGCCGATGACGGCGAGCTTTTTCTGGAGCGCGCCCGCAGCGAGGCACTTGTCTTCGATGACGGACGGATCAAGACGGCCAGCTATGACGCGGGCGAGGGATTCGGCCTGCGCGCCGTGCGGGGCGAGGCGGTGGGATACGCCCACGGCTCGGACATCACCGAGGCGGCGCTGAGCCGCGCCGTAGACACCGCGCGACTTGCCGTCGGAGACGGCGGCGCCGTTATGGCGCCGGCGCCGAGGCCGACGAACACGCGGCTCTATACCGACGCCGACCCCATCGCCGGGGCCACCTTTCCGGTCAAGATCGAGACCCTGCGGGAGATTGACGCCTTCGTCCGCGACCTCGATTCGCGCGTCGTGCAGGTCTCGGCGGTGATCGCCGCCTCCTGCCAGGAGATCGAGATCCTGCGCCCCGACGGTACCCATCTGCGCGATGTGCGCCCCATGACGCGCGTCAACGTATCGGTCATCGTCGAAGAGAACGGGCGCCGCGAATCCGGCACCGCCGGAGGCGGCGGGCGCGTGGGCCTCGATGGTCTGATCGATCCGGCTGACTGGCAGGCCAAGGCCCGCGAGGCGCTGCGCGTTGCCGCGGTGAACCTGCGCGCGGTCCCTGCCCCGGCGGGCGTGATGGACGTCGTGCTCGGCCCCGGCTGGCCCGGCATCCTGCTGCACGAGGCGATCGGGCATGGCCTTGAGGGGGATTTCAATCGCAAGGGCGCCTCGGCCTTCGCGGGCCTGATGGGCCAGCGCATCGCGGCCAAGGGCGTGACGGTACTGGACGACGGCACCATCCCGGACCGGCGCGGCAGCCTGAGCATCGACGACGAAGGCACGCCGTCGCAACGCAACGTTCTGATCGAGGATGGAATACTGGTCGGCTACATGCAGGACCGCCAGAACGCGCGGCTTATGGGGGTGGCGCCGACGGGCAACGGGCGGCGCGAAAGCTATGCGCATGTGCCGATGCCGCGCATGACCAACACCTACATGCTGGGCGGCGACGCGGCCCCCGGCGATATCGTGGCGGACCTGAAGGATGGTATCTATGCCGTCGGCTTTGGCGGCGGACAGGTGGATATCACGAACGGCAAGTTCGTGTTTTCCTGCACCGAGGCCTACCGCGTCCAGAACGGCGTGGTCGGAGCGCCGGTGACAGGGGCCACGCTGATCGGCGACGGCGCGACCGCGCTTAGGCAGATCCGGGCCGTTGGCAACGACATGGCGCTGGATCCCGGCATGGGCAATTGCGGCAAGGCGGGCCAATGGGTGCCCGTCGGCGTGGGCCAGCCCACCTTGCTGATCGGCGGTCTGACCGTCGGCGGCGCCGGTGGCTGATGCGGGGGAGGCGGATCTGGCGCGTTGAGTCCGGAGGTCGCGGCTGTGACAGGCGCGGGATTTGAGTATTTTTGCCAAGATGAAGCCCCGGGCCGTTCATCAGCCAGCCCGGTTGGGTTTGAAGGGAGCGGCTGCAGGCGGGGACGGTTTACGTAATGTTAACCATCCGTGCGCTAGACCCGAGTCTGCAAGCAGGCGGAGCCAAGATGTCCGAGGAAACACATCCTTCCACTCACCCCCCACTCCCACCCACGACGGAAGATGACCGGGTCGCGTGGCTTCGCCTCTTGCGGTCGCGGCGCGTGGGCGTTGCAACGTTCTACCGCCTGCTCTCGGAACATGGCACTGCGCAGGCCGCGCTGACCGCCCTGCCCGAGGTGGCCCGTGCCGCCGGAATGGAAGGTTACACCACCTGCCCGGAAGGCGTCGTGCTGGCCGAGATGCGCGCCGCGCGCATCATCGGTGCGCAATTGATCTGCGTGACCGATCCGCTCTATCCAGACGCTCTGCGCGACATTCCCGACCCGCCCCCGATGCTGTGGGCGATGGGCGATCTGGGCGCATTGGCGCGCCCCAAGGTGGCGATGGTCGGCGCGCGCAATGCCTCGTCTTTGGGAACGCGCATGGCGCGGGCGCTGGCAACGGACCTGTCGAAGGCGGGCTACGTGGTGGTCTCGGGCCTTGCACGCGGGGTCGATACCGCCGCGCATGACGCCACGCTCGAAGGCGGCACGATTGCCGTCATGGCCGGCGGCGTCGACGTTCTCTATCCGGCCGAGAATGCCAGACTGGGCAGCGATATCCTGCGCAATGGGGTACGCCTGTCGGAGATGCCGATGGGTACGGTGCCGCAGGCCCGGCACTTTCCGCGCCGCAACCGGATCATCAGCGGCCTTGCCGGCGCCGTCGTCGTGGTCGAGGCGGCGGCCAAATCCGGCTCGCTGATCACCGCCCGCAATGCGCTGGATCAGGGCCGCGAGGTTCTGGCTGTGCCGGGCCATCCGTTCGACGCGCGCGCCGCTGGATGCAACATGCTGATCCGCGATGGCGCGCGACTGGTGCGCAGCGCAGCAGACGTGATCGAGGCGCTGCCGGCGGCGGCAGAACCTGCGCCCGGACCGTCGCTTCTGGATCTCATTCCCGCCGCTCCGTCCGAGAAGCGCGGCCTGCGCGAGACCGCCGATCTGCACAGCCGCATCCTCGACCGGCTGGGCCCTTCGCCTCTGGCCGAGGACCAGTTGATCCGCGACCTGGATGCCCCCGCCCGCACCGTGGCCCCCGCGCTGATCGATCTGGAACTGGACGGCCGGATCAGGCGGCAGGCGGGCGGCCTGCTGTCTCTGGCCGAGTGAGCGGTCCGGCCAGCGGCATCCTCGGCGGGCCCGCCGCCGGTCATTGACAATCCCCCTTGCGGCGCCACATGTTGCGCCGCCATAAGCGCCGCCTGATCGGCGCGCGGCGGAAACCTTGGGATTCGGCCTTTTGCACGCCTTTGTGCCGCACCTGAATATTGTACCGCTTTCGGGCTGATCCGGGCCATCCGGACGCCCCGCCAAAGCGAGAGAGTGAAGAGGAAGTCCATGCCCGTCGTCGTCGTCGAATCCCCCGCCAAGGCCAAGACCATCAACAAGTATCTCGGACCGGGCTACACCGTGCTGGCCTCCTACGGCCATGTGCGCGACCTGCCCCCGAAGGACGGCTCGGTCGATCCCGACAACGGTTTCGACATGAAGTGGGAGATCGGCGCCGACAGCCGCAAGCACGTCAAGGCGATCGCCGATGCGCTGGCCGGCGACAACGCGCTGATCCTCGCGACCGACCCCGACCGCGAAGGCGAGGCAATCAGCTGGCACCTTGAGGAGGCACTGCGCAAGCGCAAGGCGATCAACAAGGACACGCCCGTGAGCCGCGTGGTGTTCAACGCGATCACCAAGGCCGCCGTGACCGAGGCGATGGCCAATCCAAGGCAGGTCGACACGCCGCTGGTCGAGGCCTATCTGGCGCGCCGGGCGCTGGATTACCTCGTCGGTTTCAACCTGTCGCCGGTCCTCTGGCGCAAGCTGCCGGGCGCGAAATCCGCCGGGCGGGTGCAGTCCGTCTGCCTGCGCATCATCGTCGAGCGCGAGATGGAGATCGAGGCGTTCAACGCGCGCGAATACTGGTCCGTCAAGGCGCAGCTGACAACGCCGCGCGGGCAGGAATTCGAGGCCCGGCTGACGTCTCTGGCGGGCAAAAAGCTGGAGAAGTTCGATCTGGCCAACGCCACGCAGGCCGAAATGGCGGTGCAGGCGGTGTCCTCACGCGCACTGACCGTAACCTCGGTCGAGGCCAAGCCCGCCAGCCGTAACCCCAGCGCGCCCTTCATGACGTCCACGCTACAGCAGGAGGCCAGCCGCAAGTTCGGCATGGGCGCACGCCAGACGATGAGCGCGGCCCAGCGTCTTTATGAGGCGGGTCACATCACCTACATGCGGACCGACGGCATCGACATGGCGCCCGAAGCCGTCACCGCCGCGCGGGACGCCATTGCCGAGCGCTACGGCAAGGAATACGTGCCCGGCGAGCCGCGCATCTACAAGAACAAGGCCAAGAACGCGCAAGAGGCGCATGAGTGCATCCGTCCAACCGAAATGACACGCGATGCCGCCGCGCTCAAGATCACCGACCGCGATCAGGCGCGCCTTTACGATCTGATCTGGAAGCGGACGCTGGCCTGCCAGATGGCGGGCGCGCGGCTGGAGCGGACGACGGTCGAGATCGGCTCGGATGACGGCCAGGTCGGCCTGCGCGCCACGGGTCAGGTCGTGCTCTTTGACGGATTCCTGCGCGTCTATGAGGAAGGCCGCGACGATGTGGACGAGGGCGGCGACGACGCCCGCCTGCCTCAGATTTCCCAAGGCGACAAGGCCGGCTTTGGCAAGTCCGGCCTGCGCGGGCAATTCGCCAAGGCCGACAAATCGGACGGTGTGATCGAGGACAGCGCCAAGGGCATGGCCCGCCACGACGCTGCAATCCTTGCCGAAAATGCCGCCGTTCTGGGCCTGCAATCGCACACCCAACCGCCGCCGCGCTATACCGAGGCCACGCTGGTCAAGCGGATGGAGGAGCTGGGGATCGGCCGCCCCTCGACCTATGCCAGCATCGTGACCACGATTCAGGACCGCGAATATGTGCGCAAGGACGGCAATCGCCTGATCCCCGAGGACAAGGGCCGCATCGTCACGATTTTTCTGCTGAATTTCTTCAAGCAATATGTCGGCTATGAATTCACCGCCGATCTGGAGCAGGAGCTGGATCACGTCAGCGCGGGCGATGCCGACTGGAAGGATATCCTGACGCGCTTCTGGCGCGATTTTTCGGCCGCCATCGCCGAGACGTCGGAGTTGCGCATTGCCGAGGTGCTTGATGTGCTGGATGACGCACTGGCGCCCACGCTCTATCCGTCGCGCGAGGATGGCAGTGATCCGCGCATCTGCCCGCTTTGCGGTGAGGGCAAGCTGCACCTCAAGACATCGAAATCGGGCGGCTTCGTCGGCTGCGGCAACTATCCTGAATGTCGCTACACGCGTCCCATCGGCGGCGATGCGGCAGAGGCCGGCGACCGCGTGCTGGGCGAGGATCAGGGCGACGAGATCAGCCTGCGCTCGGGCCGGTTCGGCCCCTATGTCCAGCGCGGCGAAGTGACCGAAGAGAACAAGAAGCCGCCGCGCTCGTCCCTGCCAAAGGGCTGGACGCCCGATGCGATGGATCTGGAAAAGGCATTGACGCTGCTCAGCCTGCCGCGCGAGGTAGGCCCGCACCCCGAGGACGGCGAGATGATCGAGGCCGGGATCGGGCGCTACGGCCCCTTCGTGCGGCACGGCAAGCTCTATGCGAATCTCAAGGAAGTCGACGAGGTCTTTACCATCGGCATGAATCACGCGGTCGACGTTCTGGCGCAGAAGCTGGCCAGCCGGGGTGCCGGCAGGGCCGCGGCCAAGCCGTTGAAAGAGCTGGGCGAGCACCCAGAGAGCGGCGGCGCGATGAACATCATGGAAGGGCGATATGGCCCCTATGTGAAGTGGGAAAAGGTCAACGCGACCATTCCCAAAGGGACTGAGCCGGAGGACGTCACCATCGCCATGGCTGTCGAGCTGATCGCCGAAAAGGCCGCGAAATCGGGCAAGGGCAAGAAGGCGCCCGCCAAGAAGAAGGCCGCGCCCAAAAAAGCGGCGGCTAAAAAACCGGCAGCCAAGAAACCTGCTGCCAAGACGGCGGCAACCAAGACGGCGGCAACTATGACGGCGGCAGCGAAAAAGGCAACTCCCAAGAAGGCCGTCAAGAAGCCCGCCAAGAAGACGGAGGCCTCCAAGACCGAAGGCGAATGAGGCGCCCGGCGCGCACTTCAGCCATGCGCCCAGTGCAGACCTGCCATGTCACACAGGATTGTTATTGGCATTTTTCGCCATTACGCCCCATGTAACATGTCAGGGGCAGCGATTCTGCCCACCACGACAAGAGGACAAGAGCCATGAAAAATTCAGGGTTAAGCCGCCGCGCCGCATTGATCGGCGGAGCAGCCGCGTTCGGCACGCTGGCCACACCGGGCATTTTGCGCGCTCAGGACCTGGGAGGCGCACGCCGCAACGCGTCCAGCTTTATGGTACAGAACTGGCAGGACCACTTCGACTCGCTCGGCAGCGGCGCGATTGTGTGCGATACCGGATCGCGCGCATTGCATTATTGGAATTCCGACGGCAGCGATTATCGCGTCTATCCCAGCTCCGTGCCGATGACGGACGAGTTGACCCGCACCGGCTACACAAAGATCGTGCGCAAGAAGGTCGGCCCCGACTGGACGCCGACCGCCAACATGAGAAAACGCGATCCGAGCCTGCCCGCCTACATGCCGCCCGGCCCCGGCAACCCCTTGGGCACGCACGCGATGTATCTGACGTGGCCTGCATACCTTATCCACGGCACGCATGACACGCGCAAGATCGGGCGCAAGTCATCCTCGGGTTGCATCGGCCTCTATAATCAGAAGATCGAAGAGCTGTTCGCAGTGACGCCGATTGGAACGCAGGTCCGCGTCATCTGACGACTCTTCTCGGGTCCGGCATGCATCAGGCCGGACCCGCGCCTGACATCCTCCGCATGCACGCATGGCAGCGTAGCGGCATTGACTCTTGCCTCGCCGCTGCCCACAACCTGAAGAACCGTGCTTGAGAGGGATTTTTCATGAAAAAAGTGTACGCGAACGCGACCGAGGCGCTGGACGGTCTGCTGCAGGACGGCATGACCATCGCAGCCGGTGGATTCGGCCTGTGCGGCATTCCGGAACTGCTGCTGCAGGCGATCAAGGACCATGGCGCCAAGGATCTGACATTTGCCAGCAACAACGCAGGTGTCGATGACTTCGGCATCGGAATCTTGCTACAGTCCCGGCAGGTCAAGAAGATGATGAGCTCCTACGTGGGCGAAAATGCCGAATTCATGCGCCAGTATCTGGCCGGCGAGCTGGAGATCGAATTCAATCCCCAGGGCACGCTGGCCGAACGCATGCGTGCAGGCGGTGCCGGCATCCCCGGATTTTACACGAAAACCGGCGTCGGCACCCAGGTGGCCGAGGGCAAGGAGCACAAGGATTTCGACGGCGAGACCTATATCCTCGAGCGCGGAATCGTGGCCGATCTGAGCATCGTCAAGGCGTGGAAAGCCGACGATACCGGCAATCTCGTGTTCCGCAAGACCGCCCGCAACTTCAATCCGCCCGCCGCGATGTGTGGCAAGGTGTGCATCGCCGAAGTCGAAGAGATCGTGCCGCGCGGCACGCTGGACCCCGACAACATCCATCTGCCCGGCATCTACGTGCACCGCCTGATCCAAGGCGATCACGAAAAGCGGATCGAGCAGGTCACGACACGCAAAAGGGAGAACGCATGATGCCCGGTGACGTCAAAGGATGGGACCGCAACCAAATGGCCGAGCGCGCCGCGCGGGAGCTGGAAGACGGCATGTATGTGAACCTAGGCATCGGGATTCCGACGCTGGTGGCCAACTATGTCGGCGACAAGGAGATCACCCTGCAGTCCGAGAACGGGATGCTGGGCATGGGCGCCTTTCCCTATGAGGGCGAGGAGGATCCCGACCTGATCAACGCCGGCAAGCAGACCATCACCGAATTGAACCGTACCGCCTATTTCGACAGCGCCACCAGCTTCGGCATGATCCGGGGGGGCAAGATCGCCGCCGCGATCCTCGGCGCGATGGAGGTTGCCGAAAACGGCGATCTGGCGAACTGGATGATCCCCGGCAAGCTGGTCAAGGGCATGGGCGGCGCGATGGATCTGGTGGCGGGCGTGGGCCGCGTGATCGTCGTGATGGATCACACCAACAAGGCCGGCGCCTCCAAATTGCTCAAGGAATGTTCGCTTCCGCTGACCGGCAAGGGCGTGGTCGATCGCATCATAACCAATCTGGGCGTGCTCGATGTGGCCGAGGGCGGTCTCAAGATCGTGGAATGCGCCGAAGGCGTGACCGAGGACGAGATTCGCGCCGCAACCGATGCGACGATCGTCTGAGGCGGTCTGGCGAAAGCATCTTGCAACTCCTTGTAGCTGCGAAATTAAGGGCGGTGCCGGGCGGCGCCGCCTTTTTCAGTTTGCCATCGCCAAGCTGAGCGCACAGCCATCCGAGATGAACTGAGGCCGCGTTTTGCACAGTCCCCGCGCCAGGTCATAGGCGGCGAGCACCTTGGGCACATAATCGCGCGTCTCGGCATAGGGCGGCACGCCGTCATTGGCCTTTACCGCGCCCTCGCCCGCGTTGTAGCCGGCGAGCGCAAGGATAGGATCGCCGCCGAATTCCTTCAGCAGCCAATCGAGATAAGCGACGCCGCCGCGAATATTCTCGGCTTCCGACAGGCTGTCAGCGACGCCGAAGCGCGAGGCAGTGTCCGGGATCAGCTGCATCAGGCCCTGCGCGCCCTTTGCGCTCACCGCCGTCCGGCGCCCGCCCGATTCCACCGCGATCACGGCCAGCACCAGCGCTGGCGACACGTCGGTCCCGATCGTGGCCATCAGAATATTCTGTCCCTGCGCGGTGGCGATGTCCTGCATGTCCTGCAGGCGATAGCGCGGCGCGGCCATCCCTGCAGGCGGCTTGGACAACACCGCCAGCGCATCGTCAAAGCGCACGGTGCCCGCCTCGGCATAGCCGGGAGTCACCTCGTCCCAGAACCAGCTGTAGCTGGCGGTGCGCAGAGGCGCCGTGGCCGGCGCATCCGGCGCATCCTGCACGCGCGGCGTACTGGGCGCCGGAGCGGGCTGATCTCCGGGCTGAATCTGGATGGTAATGCGTTTTGCCTTTCCGGGTTTGGGCGGCTTGCCCATCTTGAAGGTGAACTCGGGAAAGGCCGCCGGATCGGCAAGAGCCGCGCTGCACGGCCATAGCAGCGCAGCCGCCAGCAAAGGGGCGTAATTGTATCGCACGGATGGTAGCCTGCCTGTTTGCGTTATCGCTTGATTGCTCAAATCATCGCAAAAAACGGGACGCAGCGCCAGCCCCGGCGCACGCGAAGGCGTGATTTGACGTCAGGAAACGCCGAAAAATTTAGGCTTCATCAATGATTATGTGCCTATGATCATAGAGATAAGAGGACAGCAGAGGAAGACTGCAGAGTGCTCCAAAAACGCACCAAACACGCCCAAATTGTGCCTTCATTGCCATTCAAAAACGTCTCATCCGG
>Ga0115567_10005761_pt1 | contig 11946 bp, 2 predicted proteins | sample COGITO_mtgs_1204_2_FD_88679 | JGI IMG/M metagenome (GOLD analysis project Ga0115567, IMG submission 88679) | Pelagic marine microbial communities from North Sea - COGITO_mtgs_120412 | ecosystem: Environmental > Aquatic > Marine > Epipelagic | place: Germany:Helgoland, sampling site Kabeltonne...
CCCCTGAAACATCGCCGCCGGCATAACTGTTGGAGATAGACGCAGTGAGACTAGAAAACTTACCAACCAGTCCACCAAAGGTGTCTCCACTTCCTCCATTCTGAATAACATCCCCAGTCGCATAGGAACCGGAAATATTTCCTTCTGTAGTTGCGACAAGCCCACCCACCCCACTGCCACCCGACACGTCACCGGTCGCATATGAGTCGAATATGTCCAGCTTGGTGGCGTACCCAACTAGGCCGCCGACACCGGCACCTCCAGCCGTGGCAGTAACGTCACCGGTAGCGAATGAACCTCGTATCGAACTACCCCCATTTGCGTGGCCTACCAGGCCTCCGAGCTGGGCCGTAGCGGTGACGTCGCCAGTAGCTGAGGAGTCTATTATCTTGGCAAGATTACGGGCGAAGCCCGCAAGCCCCCCCGCTGTTTGATGAGCCGTTACAGTTCCGCTGGCGTGGCTATCCAGAATCGTGCTAACTGTAAGATCCCCAATGAGCCCACCTACAACTTGGTAACCCTCTATATCGAGATTAGACGAGACATTACGCACCACGGCGCTGTAATCGGTGCGGCCAGCCAGCGCGCCAACCGAGTAGTACCCCGTCACAGAGCCGCCGTTGAGCGCGATATTTTGGACATATGCGTCATCTTCCAGAACCGAGAAAAGGCCAACGACATAGGTCGATGAGCGGTCAATGTGGAGGTTCTCAATCGAATGCCCTAGACCATCAAGTGAGCCACCAAAGTCCTGGATCGGGCTGAATCCCATCCCACCTTCCCAGGTCGAAGTGCTTGACGCGTCGATATCGTCCCCGAGCACGTAGTACCCGCTACCGCTAGGGATGCCTTGAAGCGTCAAAGGATCTACAGAACCCTCCGCTCCCACTGAGGTGATGATGTTCCAGTTCACGACCGTTCCAGAGGAACCATCTTTGGTGGCGAAGGAGCCGGCGTCCGACAGATTGACCTTACCTTCAATAAAGTAATCCCCACCCAAATCGGCCTGGTTGTACTGGAGTGCAACGCCACCCGAAACCCCGGCGTCAAGTGTGCTGCTGATGTTGATGTCCCGGTCCGCGCTCAGCGTAAGAGTATTTACGTCCCAAGACACCGCATCATCGACGAAGATATCGCCGTTGCCGGCCTGAGCACCGTTCACGCTCTCGATAGTAACGTTCGAAGAGTCGAGCTGGGAGCTAAGTAGGGCCCCGGTGATGTCGCCGTCGGTCGCTGCAATGGTGAAATCCTGAGGGTCGATGAGCCACGTTCCCACGGTGCCGGATTCTGAGTCGGTGGTAACTTCAAAGCCGTCGTCGAAAGTGACTTTAGCGCCGGAAGTCTCAACAAACCCACCGTCACCCCCTGCGCTCGCGGAAGCATCAAAGACGCCAGATACGTTCGCTGTCCCTGTTTCTTTATCAGCGAGTAGAATGATCTCGCCTCGATCATTCTTTGCTACCGTCCTTGCATTGAGGACCCCCGACATATTGATCACAGAGCTCGAGATAGCATTGAGCCCTTGGGTAGTGATCCAAATCTTGCCACCATCCGCCTCAATCATGCCGCCGCTTTCGATGAGAGCCTGTGCTGTGCCTCGGTCGATGGTGAAGTCGGCAATACTGCCTTTGTCCAATGAAAGGGTCACGCTATCGCCGGAGGCGAGTATTGCATTGCCATTGGGTGCCTGAATCTCACCGTCGTGCTTTACCGTGGCACCGATCAGGACCACATAGCCGTCTTCATGGGCAAAGAGCGTTCCGAGGTTCTCCACGGTCGCCGTACTTCCGCCGGAGAATTGGAACTCGCCGCCCATGAACTCCTCTACGTCTGCGACCCGGGTAGTAGCGACCAAGCCTTGGACGTCGACCTGGGCCGTCTTGCCGAAGAATACGCCGGCTGGATTGGTAATAAAGACCTGACCGTTGGCGACAAGGGAGCCCATTATTTGGGACGGATCCTGGCCGATTACCTGGTTGAGAGTTATCGAGGAGCGACCGGGCTGGTTGAAAGTCACCGTGGACCCCTCTCCTATCCCGAAGTTCTGCCAATTAATGGCGGCTCGACCTGTCGATTGGTCGATAACCATCTGCTTGCCACTGGTCGCAATCTCGGCGGCACCGCGAATAACCTTCCCATCGGTTGGTAGTGTGGGGCCAGCTTGCACGATCCCCGCGGCAGTCATGGTCGCCGCGGCAACTGCCAGGTGTAGCGCGCATTTCTGGAATGGACCTCGGGACAAAACCGCATGCCTGCGTGCTGTTCTCGGCATTACCTCGTGACCTGATGAATTCATTGGTGTACCTCGTTCGGGTGATAGGGACTTGGTCAATATTAGAGGTAAATTTGAATTCGATACTGGTTTAATGCAACAAAAAAGTGTGAAAACACACAACTAGAGCGGGTATTAGGTGTGGAAAACATCAGAAACCGGCGTTAAGCCAGGACGACTGCTCATAGAGCATTGAAACTACGGAGTAAATCCCGTGAAATCAGTACTAGACAGGTCACCGGTGTAACCCGTCGCGGCGCTTAAGTGCGCGTATTCCACATGGATAGACATGGAAAGCGAATGGCGCCAAGAAGACCAAAACCACACAGAATGCAGAAAAGCGCAGAATGGCGATTGGTTCAGTTGGCGTCTCCTATCTGCCTATATGGTGCATAGGCCCCTATTACCCCAATATCCGGATATCTACTCGAGTTGTGGATGCCCGCGCACTCATTGGCTATACGGAAGCGGGCTGAAAAGCTGGATACCTCCCGCTCAGTGCGAGGAGTAGTCCGGGGGTGAGAGCGTCTCGGCCAGCGCGCCGAGCGCTGCGGTATAGTGGTCGGAGCCGGCGCTTTTCAGGTAGCCTCGCTGCACCAAAGACTTGCAGTAGGCGCTCACGGCAGTGTGAGGGCATGGAAGAGCCTCGTACTCACTCAAAGACAGACCTTGGAGCTGCGTCCGGGGCAGTGGTACGCGCAGGGATTGTTGGTCGGCGATCGTAGCTGCCAGGTCATAGATCCGCTGGACAGGCACAACGGAAAAAAGCCCTTCTACGAGGTCCGCGACGTCAAACGGGTGGTCGCGAAAGGCTCGCATGAGGTCGATCGCGTGGTACTGCCAGACAGCTCGATAGCACTTGAACACCAGCTCGTGGGCAACGGGGACATCAACGAACGTGGGAATGCCACCGTAGACCCCCAACCAGTGGCTGTGTAATCCACTGAACGGCCCAGCCGTGGTTCTGAGGTCACGCAGGAACTTGGCCTCGGCGGCCGCGCGGCTTTCCGGGAGCGAATAGGCGGCAATCATTTGCTTGAGTTTGACCAGCCGGGCGCGCTGGCTGTGCTTGGCGCCTCCCATGAAACCGGGACGCTTGGCTTGGGTCTTCGCAGTGGCCAGCATGCCTGACTTCAGCCTCTGGAATTCGACAATGTGTGTTTCGAAGCGATGGCACACCTTCCAGGAGCGCGCTGCCTCTTCCAGAATGAACAAATCCAGGGTTTCCCGGCTTCGCTTGGCGTGAAACAGGAGACCCGACCGCAGTGAGACCTCTATGGTGTCCACGGCCAACTCCTCCAACTTTTCACGCTTGGTTTCGTCGACCTGGTGAGTGACATGTACTTCGACCGCAAGCGTTGAGCCGTCGTTGCCGACGATCACCACGTCAGGCTGAACCGTGATATCTCCGCGGCGTATCTGCTGCTCCACGGCGGATGACGAGACCTCCAAGCGGCTGCTAGCGGCGCGGAAGCTCTCCATCTGCCGCCGGCCAGCAGCGCCCTGGCATGCGACCTTGCGTTCAAACGCGGGTAGAAGTACGTCATGACTGCCCGCAATCAGGTTTTTGGCGTACTGGTGGAGGGCCGACTCCTCCGAGCACGCTGACTCGATCTGGGCATGACGGAAGTAACTCACCACTTTGCGGGTGTCCGGATTGTAGTTGCACGCTATCACCGGGGATTCACAGAAAGCATCCGGACACACGCAGCCCTCGTATCCTTCATCAACATCGTCGATGTGGACCACTTTTCCGGTGGCGGTGTCCTTGGCCAGCTGGAAGCCGGTATCAGTCATCGTGGGTGGCTCACGTAGGGGATGCTGGGTCGAATATTATCATAGCGCCCCAGCTCAGAAGCCCCAGTCAAACAAAGCCAAAGGGAGGTGTCTCGCCGCCAGTAAAGATCCGAAGGCCATCAACAGCCCACATTTTCTAAGCGGGCACATCAACGGACAATGAAGCTTTTCGGAATCGGCGGTCACGTTCGTAGGATTACGCAGGCCTTAACTTACCGAATTCAAGGAACGCGTAGATTCATCAGTTCGCGTTCCCCTGTGTACCAAAGCTACAGCCACTAACAGCACCATTCGTTTCATCTGATAATCCACCGGTTACCTGACACTCACCTTTGCCGTTTGAGCCAGAATCGGTCGAGTCGTCGTCTGGTGTGATTGAGTCATCCTCGTCGGTAGATGCGGTCGAGGACGAATTACTGCCAGATAATTCACTGTCTTCCCTAGCCGTATCGCCCCCTTTGCTAACTGGTCCGACCTCTGTACCAGACTCTTTCTCCGTCTCGGAGATTACATCTTCACTGCTCCCGTTTTCCCCAGTAGCAATAGAATCGCGAGAACTCTGTGACCCAACGGTCCGATCAGTATCAGGCTGATTGAAAGTTGTATTTACGGCACCGCTATAGGCGTCCTCTGGGTCTACTTCAGAGCTATCATCGGTGTCTCCACCAGATCCTGGCTCACCACCGGCACCATCGCCGTTCTCAGACTCGTCTCCGGAGCCATCACCGGTACCGCTGCCGTGATCGTTACCAGACCCTTCACCGGAGCCATCCCCGGAATCGCTACCATCTCCGTTCCCTGAGCCATCCCCGGAATCGCTACCATCTCCGTTCCCTGAGCCATCGCCGGAATCGCTACCATCGCCGTTCCCTGAGCCATGGTCGGAATCGCTACCATCGCTGTTCCCTGAGCCATCGCCGGAATCGCTACCATCGCCGTTCCCTGAGCCATCGTCGGAATCGCTACCATCGCCGTTCCCTGAGCCATCGCCGGAATCGCTACCATCGCCGTTCCCTGAGCCATCGCCGGAATCGCTACCATCGCCGTTCCCTGAGCCATCGCCGGAATCGCTACCATCTCCGTTCCCTGAGCCATCGTCGGAATCGCTACCACCGCCGTTCCCAGAATCGTCTCCGGAGCCATCACCGGACCCGCTGCCGTCGCCAGACCCGGAGCCTTGATCGCTTCCTGATCCGCCACCATCGTCTGGATCGGTTGGAGTAGTAGGCACAGAAGGTGTGATGTTGGCGTAAAGGGTTTCAGAGTCAATAATGTAGTTGGACGCTTTTCCGGAGCCATCCTCAAGGGAATACTCGACGGTTACGCTTTTTTCGTTACCGGCATTAGGTGAATTGAACTCTCCGCTAGCTAAGATTTCCAGATCTTCACCGTCAACCAGCCCCTCGATGACGCCTGGTGTAACCGAAGCGGAGGTGCTTCCGTCGTGTTCCTTGTCGGCCACCGTTGTTCCGCTGACCGTTAATCTGGCAGGCGAAACAACGCTTGAAGTGTTGTCCTGAAAACTAACCGTGTAGTTATTGCCGCCATTTCCGTCTACTACGACCACATTGTCCACGGTCACCGTCTTATTCACGGCAGCATCTTTGTCGATGAATGCGAAGTCACCGCCCTCAAGTGAGTCACCATCGAAAACCTCGGTTTCCTCGACAGCGATTGCCAATCCATCCGCGTCAATCGACCCGTCGTAGTCACGTTCAACATCCACGGTAGAAATCACCAATGCCGCTGGGGTAATTAGCGATGAGTTGTTTTCAATGTAGGTTACGTTGTAGTTACCGCCATCATTCCCATCATTGACGACAACGTCAGCGACCTCGACGCTTTTGCTGCCCCCTGCGTGTTTTGAATCGAATGTGAAGCTCCCACCGGAAAGGCTATCTTCGTCGAAGAGCTGGGTACCATTCACCGCAATAGCAGAGCCATTTGCAATGGTCGTCCCGTTGTATACCTGTGAAATGTCGGCTGTGGATACCTCAAGCGAAGCCGGAGAAATCGTACTGTTGGTATTGTTCACATAAACAACATTATAGTTCTGGCCGCCATTGCCATCATCTACGGTAACGTTTGCGACAAGTACGGTCTTGTTTTCCCCGGCATGCTTGTTGACAAAGGCGAAATCCCCTCCGGAGAGGCTGTCAGAACCATATAACGCTGTCCCATTCACGAGAACGGGATTCGCATCTGCGTCAGTCGTCCCGTCGTAGACCCGATCAATATTATCAGTCGAGATTTCGAGAGGCGCCTGTGAGACGTCTACCGTTGCCGATGTGTTATATGATGCTAGCCTGTAGTTCGCAGCGTCATCGCCTTCGATAGATGCCGAAACAGATGCGTTTTTGCCTGAGCCGGCATGGCGATCAGTAAGGGCCCCTACGGCATCCAGGTAAACAACATCGCCGTCAACAACGCCGTTGACCTCACTGATTACATCCAGATCGAGAGACCCGTCATACTGGCGGTTTACGGCCTCGATGACACCTATTACGTCTTTGGGCGTGATGACGCTATTGGTGTTTGCCTGGTAAGTGATATTGTAATTGGCTCCACCGTTACCGTCGTCAATTGCTACATTGCTAACTGTGAGCGTTTTTCCTGTTCCCGCGTTCTCGTTGCTAAATTTGACATCTCCGCCTGAAAATGAATCTGAGGCGAATAATACAGAACCGGAGTGAGGAGCTACGGTAGCACCATCTGCATCCACGGTGCCGTCGTATACTTTTTCAAAGTCTGCAACTGCGAATGTGATGTCCGCAGGTGTGATCGTGGCCTCTGTTGATAGATTGACGTTCGATAAATTGTAATTCGATGCGTCATCACCTGATAGATTCACTACGATAGTGACAGTTTTACTTTCACCGATGTTCTTGTTGTCGAATTGCCCGGTGGTGTCTAGTGACACATTATCGCCAGTTAATACGCCGGTCAGTTCGCCCGCTGTATCTGCGTTGGTGGTTCCGTCATACGTTCTATCTGAGGACGTGACCGCGGCTGAAATATCCCTTTGATCGATGGAGCTTGCCGTGTTGTCTTGGTAGGTCACATTGTAGTTTGAGCCGCCATTGCCATCGGAGACTGTGACGTTATCAACGAACACACTCTTTCCAGATCCAGCGTTCTCGTTTTCAAATATGAATTCGCCGCCCGAAATCGAATCGCTGTCATATAGAGTTCCTGCAGCGACCGTTGCCAGACCACTAGCATCGGTAGTTCCATCGTATACTTTGCTGACAGCTGAAGTTGTAACGGTAATGTCAGCAGGAGCAATTTCAAAAGTTCCTTCGTTGAAGGAGATGTCATACCCGAGTTGATCCGAGTATACGCCGTTTCCGGCGATCACATAGCTTCCAACATTCCTTGCTGCCCCACTGCCATCCGGGGAGCCATAGATCGCACCCAGTATGTCCCCGCCATCAATGGAAAAGCTCCCTGAGTGTGTTTGAGTTTGGCCATTGTATACAGCGTTTTCGTCATCGACGGTTATAGAGATGGGAGACAGGAACTCACGAAGCAGGGGCATGGAATGCCCATCGTAGATTCTCCATATAGAGGAGGTGCCTCCTTTGTCGTCAATGCTCCAGCCCTCGCCACTGCTCGTAGCCAAGTCCATCATTGCTTCATCGGTTAGTCCACTAACTCCTGTTTCGCTACCGCTACCAACACTCACACCAGCTAGATGAAGGTTATCACCATCAAGACCAGTCCAGAACGACCCAGAAATTGTGCCGTCATTAGATCCCGCAAAGCCTCCAACATTGGTCGTTCCATTCACGAGGCTTGAGGTATAGGAATTTATTACGCTAGCATGGCGCTCAATGTATCCAGCAAAACCACCAACGTAATCGTTCCCGCTGACGGGCCCAGTTGCGTAACTATTGCTGATGTCCGAGCTCCCCAGTGCCAGGCCAACTACGCCGCCAGCATACTGAGTGTCTACCGTAACTGATCCAAATGAGATTGATTCATCGATAACGCCAGATGCCAGGCCAACGATTCCGCCGGCGTAGGTATCTGAAACAACTGAGCTCTCTGATAATGATTTAGATATTGAGGACGTGCCAGTAGTTGTTCCTGCTAACCCGCCTGTAGAGTTTGTTCCTGTGACACTACCTGCGGAGCTGCTGTGAGTAATCACACCAGGCGTTGAGAATGAGCCCAAAGAGCCTGCTAATCCACCTACACTGACGGTTCCCTCAACCGCTCCAGCAAATGAACTAGAGACTATAGTACCGCCGATATTCCCAACCAGTCCTCCGACATCAACTTCTCCCTGAATATGGGCATTGATAGTATGAAGATTGTACAGGTCTGCTGCTCCTGCCGATCCTGCAAAGGCGCCAACACTGTTGCGCCCATTTACTATCATAGGAGAATCCAACGTTAAGTTTCGAATGACTGCCCCATTTCCTAAAGTACTAAATAATCCGATCTGATGAGACGCGGCGCCGTCTATAGAGAGGTGGTCAATGGAGTTGCCCAGACCGTCGAGTCTACCTACGAAATCTCCAATGCTGTGTCCGATGGGCCAAAAATCGTTTCCGTAGCCATTCAGATCTCGACCCAGAACATAATTCCCAGTCAGATCGTTATTTATATTTACCAAGTGCGGATCTGAAGGGGCACTGGATCCACTGCCAAGCTCAGTAATGATGGTCCAGTTGGTGAGTTCGCCAGCCCAACCGTCTGTCGTTGAGAACCCTGATGACCCCCCTAGTAGGACCTGGCCGTTAATGAAATAGAAGCCGCCGTTTCCCCCTTGGTTATAAACCAATTCAAGGCGACCACTATTTCCAGCGTCCAATGTTGAATCGATGTAGATGTTCCGGTCCGCTAGTAAGATAAGGGTGTTTTCATCCCAGGATACGTCATCCTTTACGTTCAAATCACCCGTTCCTGGTTGGCTACCTTGGTAGGTCTGGAGCGTGACGTTATTGTTTTCCAGCTGGCTTGTGAGTGTCTCACCAGAGATATCCCCACCGGATTCCGCTACCGTGAAATCATAGGGATCGATCAACCATTCACCGGTCGCTCCATTCTTGGCTTGTGTAGTGAGGCTCGCGGTTTCCTCCACCGTAACCTTCGCAGCGGAGGTCTCAATGAAGCCCCCGTCGCCACCGTTCGGAGCGGAGGCATTGATCTCTCCGGATACGTTTGTTTTGCCCGTATCCAGATCTGCCAACAGAACAATTTGACCTTTCTTGTTTTTCCCAACTGTTTGGGCCTGAATTATGCCGGATTGGTTGATAACAGCGGATGACACATGGTTGAGCCCCTGCGCTGTGAGCCAGATTCGGCCTCCGTCTGCCTGAATCAGCCCCCCATTCTCAACGAGAGATTCGATGGTCCCTTTGTCGACCGAGAAGTCTGTTAAACCTCCTTTGTCGAGTGAGATTGTTATTTCATCCCCAGCTGCCATGACGATATCGCCCTGTTCAGCGAGAATTGAGCCATTATTCTTGATGGTCGCACCGATCAGAAATACGTAGCCGCCCTCAGCGGCGAAAATGGTCCCCAGGTTTTCAATCTTGGCCGTGCTATTCCCAGAGAATCTGACAGTTCCTTCCATGAACGCTTCAACGTCGGCAACTCGTGTTGTCGCTACAATACCCTGTGCGTCCACTCGTGCGCCGTTTCCGAATAGAACCCCAGCTGGGTTTGAAATGAAGATGCTTCCGTTGGCAATGAGATTTCCGAGGATCGCAGTCGGATCCTGTCCGACCACCTGGTTGAGGGTGATAGAGGAGCTACCAGGTTGATCGAAGGTCACAGTCGCGGATTCTCCAACGCTGAAGCTTTGCCAATTGATTACGGCTCTGTTCGTCAACTGGTCCACGGTCAGGGTGTTTCCCGTACTACTGACGTCTGCCCTACCGTGGACCACGTTGGCTCCTGTAGGTAGTTCGGGCCCTGAAATGGCGTTGTACGGCAAGGAAGCCAAGGCGGCCACAGCAAGTGATACCGCTGTACAGATCTTGTTTTTTGGCGGGATCCCGCTTGCCTTGGTGTTCTCACCTGCGGTGTTATTCATCTGCATATTCTTTCCAAGCATCAACATTTCGGTAAGCCTCTGGGAGACGGTTCTGTTAGAAACCTATTGCACAGTAGAAGGTGGCACGAAACAAGACTAAAGTAAGCAAAAACGCAGAAAACGGACATGTATCTTTCTCGGTAAAGCTTCATAAAACCGCGGTCTAACGCACTATATATGCGCTATTCTGAGATAATATAGCCGCCGGATGGATTCCAAATCTATGATCCCTGGCATGCCAATGATCCCCTGAGTTCCTACGCCCTACCCCAAAAACCTAAAAACTGCGTGAAAGCACACATAAGACTTGATCCAGGTTTTGTCATGCAGTCAAATCCAGGTCTGACATCCACAAGTCTCATTTTGTTATTTCAAGCCTGTCGTGGACCCAATGAGATGAAACACATTCACTCAGCACAGACCCGCGATTTTTCGTTCTCGTCCTGATGAGTGGTCTTGCGATCTTTTGTCAATACACATTGAGCAACGGTGGTGCCCGATCCCTCCTGGCATTGATTGACAGGGAGACGTGGTACCCAAAGAAGGAATTAACTATGAACCGATCAACTGTCAGGAAAGTATTTGGAGACGTAGATGAACGGTAAAAAGGCACTTAGATCGCGCGGTATCGTCAAAGCAGTGGCGATGGCCTCTCTATCGATAACCACCGTGGATTTATCGGCAGGTACAATCGATCCAAACCGTTCTGTACAAAGCCAGGAACCGCGATTCGCGGTTTCAAGTGCTGTCGTCGAGGGTTACAGCATTGACGCAATCGAAGAGCTGCAGTCTGTGATTGACGCTGCACTCAAACCTGAGATGACTCTTTCAGACCTACAAGATGTAGCCCGAGACGCGACATCATGGCTTAGGATCGAGGGATATTCTGTTGCACAGGTCACCCTTCCTAGCCAGACAATCAGTTCCGGCCGGGTCGTATTTAAGGCTCTGCCCGGTCTACTTGATACCGTAGAGATGAAGAATCAGAGCGGTGTCTCGGATAGGAAGCTACAAAAGCTCGTCGATGCCCAAATACAGCCTGGCCAGCCTATTAAACAGCCTGCTTTAGAAAGGGCCTTTCTTCTGGCGACCGATCTTTCGGGTACCGGCAAGGTTCGTGGCTCATTCTCCTCTGGAGATAGGCTCGGAACCTCTAGGATTTCCCTGGACGTTCCCAAGCAGGACTCAGTTACCGGTGTAATCGGCCTTGATAACTATGGTAACCGCTATACCGGTGAATCACGACTTTCTGGAAGTGTATCGTGGAATAATCCTACTGGATACGGTGATTCGCTCTCCGCCGCCCTGGTCATGACTGAAGAAGAGATGTACTACGGGCAGGTGGGCTATGAGATGCGACCTGGAACCACTGGTCTGACTCTTGGCGCCAGCCTTGTAAGTAATCAGTATGAGCTCGGTGAAGAGTTTGCTTCCTTGGATGCATCTGGGGAATCTACTACGGCAACGCTTTATGCGAGATACCCTTTGATTAGACAGATGAGTTCCAACCTCTATCTATCTTCTAGCGTCGGTCACCGACGTTTGGAAGACACGGTCGAAATGACCGGGTCAACCATTGAAAAGTCCTCCAATGTTGCCACGATTGGTCTTTCTGGGGACCTTCATGATCGGTGGTTAGGGGGTGGTTTGTTCAATGTGGACCTCAGCTATACGTTTGGGAATCTCGAATTCGACACCCCATATGCCGAGTTTCTCGACCAGTTAGGACCTCAAACCGCGGGCTCCTATGGCAAGTGGCAGGCGACCGTGAAGCGTTTGCAGTCTGTTGGACCCAGGCTGATGCTTTCCGTAGAACTATCACACCAGGGCA
>Ga0115567_10005763_pt1 | contig 11945 bp, 10 predicted proteins | sample COGITO_mtgs_1204_2_FD_88679 | JGI IMG/M metagenome (GOLD analysis project Ga0115567, IMG submission 88679) | Pelagic marine microbial communities from North Sea - COGITO_mtgs_120412 | ecosystem: Environmental > Aquatic > Marine > Epipelagic | place: Germany:Helgoland, sampling site Kabeltonne...
GATGTTTTGGAATTAACCGATATTGCCGAGAACGATTCGAACATCGATGAATCAAGCATTATTGACGAAATTAATGATGATCCGTTGGCGGGTATCGACCTATCCCACCCTAATGATGATGACTTGGAAATTGAAATAGATGATGGCCTATCTGATATTTTGGATATTGAAGATGACAATGATGTCGAAATTGACGAACAACCATTACCCGAACCTGTAATAGAGGATATACCCGAAATGCCAGAAGACACCAAAGACGATGCATTGGTCGATAAAATCGCCGAAACAGCGACAATAGGGGCCATGGCAAAATTGGCAGAAAACATCGCCGTTTCCAAATCCGCTAATGGCACAACGTTAGAGGATATTGTCCGCGAATTGCTACGCCCAATGTTAAAAGAATGGTTGGATGGTAATTTACCAGATATCATTGACCGCCTTGTGACAAAAGAGCTTGAAAGACTTGCAGAAAAGGCCGTAAGGAAGTAAAACTCTATCCATAGACTTAAAAAGGATAGAGTATGCTCGACAAATCATTCGATTATAAAAAGGCCCAGGCCGAAATCACACCAAAATGGGAAGAAAGCGGCTTAACACACGCTGACCCGACATCTGACAAAAAACCCTTTACCATTATGATGCCCCCACCAAACGTCAATGGATCACTGCACGTTGGGCATTCGTTGGTTATGACATTGCAGGATGTTTTGGTTCGCTATCAACGCATGAAGGGCAAGGACACAATGTGGATGCCCGGAACGGATCACGCATCCATTGCCGTTGATTTGTATGTTCGTAAAGAATTAGAAGCAGAAGGCCTGACCAAAGAAGATATTGGTCGCGAGGAATTTTTAAAACGCTGTTGGGCGCAAAAAGAAAAATCGGGTGGAACGATTATGCGTCAACTGCGACATCTGGGCGCAACGCCCGATTGGTCGCGTGAACGATTTACAATGGATGATGATTACATGAAATCGGTCATTCACATGTTTGTTAAAATGTACCGTGACAATTTGATTTATCGTGATCAGCGATTGGTGAATTGGGATCCTAAATTACAAACATCTATTTCCGATATCGAGGTTGAGCACAAGGATGTTAAAGGTAAATTATACCATGTAAAATATATGTTCGAGGATGGCAGTGGGTCAATTTCAATCGCAACAACACGGCCTGAAACAATACTTGCCGATGGAGCGATTGCCGTTCACCCTGATGATGATCGATATAAATCGTTGGTTGGGAAATTCGTGGTTGTGCCGGTTTGTAATCGCATCATTCCTATTATTGCCGATGATTACGTGAAAATGGATTTTGGGTCTGGTGCCGTTAAAATTACCGCCGCGCATGATTATAATGATTTCGAGGTTTACAAGCGTCATAAAGATAAAGGAATCCCTCTTATCAATTTGCTAAATAAAGACGGATCAATGAATGAAAATTGTCCAACGGAATATCAGGGTTTAGATCGCATGGCCGCCCGCGAAAAAATAATCACTGATTTGGATGAATTGGAATATCTGGAAAAAATTGAGGATCATACGCATCAAATTCCATACGCAGAACGGTCTGGCGTTGTTGTAGAACCGTATTTAAGCGATCAGTGGTACGTAGACGCCAAAACAATGGCCGAACCTGCGATAAAGGCCGTCGAGGACGGACGTATGGAATTTGTACCGAAGCAATGGGAAAACACATATTTTGCATGGATGCGTGATTTGCAACCATGGTGTATTTCACGCCAACTATGGTGGGGGTACCAAATTCCAGTATGGTACGGACCGGATGACAAAATATTTGTCGCGGAAACAATAGAAGAAGCGCAAATCGAGGCCGACAAACATTATGGTGAGGCGACTGAATTACGTCAGGACGAAGACATTCTTGATACTTGGTTTTCCTCTGGGTTGTGGCCATTTGCCACACTTGGTTGGCCTGAAAAAACGCCAGAGCTGGACAAATATTACCCCGGTGATGTTTTGGTAACGGGGTTTGATATTATTTTCTTTTGGGTGTCACGTATGATGATGATGGGAATGTATGCAATGGATGGTGAAATCCCATTCCACAAAATTTACATGCACGGACTTGTTCGTGATTCCAAGGGGGCAAAGATGTCTAAATCAAAGGGCAATGTCCTTGACCCTCTGGATTTGTCCGATACATATGGGACAGACGCCCTTCGCTTTACCCTATGCGCATTATGCGGGCAGGGGAGGGACATTAAATTGGCCGAACAACGGTTGGAGGGGTATCGAAACTTTTCGACCAAATTATGGAATGCCGCGCGCTATTGCGAAATGAATGATGCGCTTCCAAAAGGTGACTTTGATCCCTCAACGGTAAAAAACCCTATTAACCAATGGATGATTCATGATTTAACGAATGTTATACAAAACCTGGATCAATCAATGGCTAACATGCGATTTAACGATGCCGCCAATGGATTGTATCATTTTATATGGGGTACATTTTGTGATTGGTATTTGGAATTTACAAAACCGTTGTTAAGTGATGAAAATGGGCAATTTGTTGAGGAAACGAAACAAACCACGGGTTGGATTTTGGATAAAATCATAACAATTTTAAATCCATTTATGCCCTATATTACCGAAGAGCTTTATAAAGAATTTCACCAAACTGATGATTTATTGTTTGTTCAGAAATGGCCTCAGCTATCAAATGATTTTAAAAACAATGATGCCTATACCGAAATCACGTGGTTACAACAGGTTATATCGGATATTCGGTCGGTCAGAACGGATATGAATGTTCCCGCCTCGGCAAAATTAACATTGTTAATTAAGGACGGTGATGAATCCGCACGAACATGGATGGAAACGCATAAAATTGTAGTTTCTAAGATGGCCAGAATTGAAACATTTGAAAACGTCACAGAAATGCCAAAGGGCGCGATACAAATTGTGATCGGTTCAATGATTCTAGGACTGCCTGTTGCCGATATTATTGATTTGGACAAGGAACGAGAACGTTTAAATAAGGAAATTGGCAAATTGCAAAATGATATCAAGCAAATCCAGGGCCGTTTAAACAATCAAGGATTTGTCGCTAATGCGCCAGAAGAGGTTATCGAAGAAAATAAACATCGTATGGCCGAATCCGAAATTATTATTCAAAAACTGACAACCGCTCTAAACCAATTGGATGTAGCGTAAAAGAAAAATCCTCAAAGGCAGGGAAAACCTTTGAGGATTACTATCATTGCTAGGGTAAACCTAACAAGGGAAGGGAATTAACGAACATCTCTGTTCGTTAAGGATGAGTATCATAGAATTTAGTGTTTTAAATTGGGCACAATGTGGCAATGTTGCGACATTGTAATAAAGTGATTTTTATTGTACCGGAGAGCTTTGTGCAGAACAATATGGTGAACGACCCGCGATGAAACGTTCATCAACTGAGTTATCCTTGCGCACACAATAAGATACAGCGCCCGTTACGACGTTCACGCGCCAAACAAACACGCTGTCACCATTTCCGGTAATCATGAACGATGAACCACGCCCTTGTGATTCAACAGGAGAGAAAGATGCAATGACAATCGCCAAGGCAATAAGCATCGAGCTAAATAAAATAATTGTTTTCCAGCTTAATGATTTCATAATTATTATGCGCTTTTCTTATCTTCTGTTTTTGGTGCGCCTGCACCCATAAAGTTACCGAATTTAGATTCAAACTTATCTAATTGACCGCGTTCAACAACACCTTGTTGGCCGCCTTGCCATGCAGGGTGGTTTAATGGATCTATATCCAAAGTCATTGTGTCGCCTTCGCTACCCCAAGTAGAGAAAGTTTCATAAGTTGATCCGTCTGTCATTTTAACAGTGATCGTGTGGTATTCTGGGTGTATTTCTTTTTGCATTTTTTCGCTCCAATATTCTTTAATGTGACCTTTTAATCATTTTCACGGGGAATTGCAAGTGTTTTTCCAACTGATTTCAAATCTTTAAATGCCTCGTCCAGACGCGCAATCATGGCTTCCTCGCCTTTACGCAACCAAACACGTGGATCATATTGTTTTTTGGTTGGCGCACCCGTGTCAGGGTCGATTTGATGTTTAAATGCGTTTAGGTTGGCAAACACATGCTCTCCTACACCCTCGGCAAATGCAAATTGTGTGTCTGTATCAATATTCATTTTAAACACGCCATAGGTTAATGCCTCGTCAATTGCGGATTTTTCCGATCCTGACCCGCCGTGGAACACAAGGTCATACGGATTTTTATCTAATTTATGAGTTTTTTGTAATAATTCTTGGGAGTTCTTTAAAATTTCAGGGCGCAGTTTTACATTCCCAGGTTTATAAACGCCGTGAACATTGCCAAATGATGCCGCGAGCGAGAAATGCCCAATGGGCGCTAACTTCTCAAATGCCATCAAGCAATCCTCGGGTTGTGTATAGAGCTTGTCATTATCAATCTCATCCGATCCAACACCGTCTTCTTCGCCACCTGTGACTCCTAATTCGATTTCAATACTCATTTCAATCTCTGCTGCAATTTCCAACAAACGCGCACTTTCGGATAGATTGAAATCAATAGGTTCAGCCGACAAATCCACCATATGTGATGAATAGAGGGGCTTGCCCGTCATCTCGTAAAATGCCTGGCCTTGTGCCAATAATTCCTCGACCCATGGAATTAATTTTTTATCAGCGTGATCCGTATGCAAAATTACGCATATGCCATAATGTTCGGCCAGCATATGAACATGCTGAGCCAACGATATTGCGCCCAAAACTTTGGCGTCAAAGGCATCTGGTAATCCTTTACCCGCGTAAAATTGAGCGCCGCCATTTGAAACCTGAATAACCACATCCGATTTATTTTTGGCCGCGGCCTCCATCACGGCATTTGCCGTATTAGTTGATGTCACATTCACCGCGGGCAGGGCGTATCCGCCATCTTTGCACGCCTGAATCAATGTTATATAATCCTCGCCATAAACGACGCCTGGGGATAATTTTTCAGTCATTAGATTAATCTCCCCATCACCGCGGCGGTATCTAACATACGATTAGAAAAACCCCATTCATTGTCATACCACGTCATGATGCGCACCAAATTACCATCCATCACGCGTGTGCCGTCTAGTGAGAAAATAGAGGAGTGAGGGTCATGGTTAAAATCAGATGATACTAATGGTTCATCATAACATCCAAGAATACCTTTTAACGCGCCTTCGCTTGCGGATTTAATTGCCTCGTTTACTTCCTCGACAGTTGTATCGCGTGATGCATTGAATTTCAAATCAACCAACGACACATTTGGTGTTGGGACGCGGATGGCAACGCCATCTAATTTTCCGTTTAATTCGGGTAAGACCTTACCAACCGCCTTGGCCGCGCCAGTTGAGGTTGGAATTAAATTGACCCCTGCGGCGCGTGCACGGTGCAAATCCTTGTGCGCCGTATCGGTTACGCGTTGATCACCAGTATAGGCATGAATGGTTGTCATGAATCCCTTATCAATACCAATTGCATCATTTAAAGTTTTCGCAACGGGCGCAAGGCAATTTGTCGTGCATGACGCGTTCGATACAATAATGTGGTCGGCGGTCAGGGCGTCGTGATTGACACCATAAACAACCGTCAAATCCTCGTCGGATCCCGGTGCGGAAATAAGAACGCGTTTTGCGCCTGCCTCGATATGTTTCATGCAATCATCGCGTTTTGTAAACACGCCCGAACATTCAAACACCATATCAATACCCAATGTTGCCCACGGCAGGTCAGCCGGATTACGTTCACAATAAACCTGAACATCCACGCCATTCACACGCATCGTGTCATTGTCCAGGGCCTCGACATCATGCGCGAACCGCCCATGCACGGAATCATATTTCATTAAATGTACATTGGTGTTTACGTCCGCAAGGTCGTTAATGGCAACAACCTGCATGTCCGTACGACCGCTTTCAACAAGCGCGCGGTGAACCAAACGCCCAATACGTCCATATCCGTTAATTGCAATTTTTAATGTCATAATTTTTCCTTGAGTTTATCTGTAATGGTGTTTAGATTAGCCAAAATAAATTATAAAACAAGGGAGCAAATTATGAGAGAACAAGAAATAGAACAAGGGACGGCTATGAACGCTTTTATCAAAGTATTAGAAGAGGGGCAGCCAGAAACACATGAAATAAAATCCACACGTATTTATGATGAACCAACTGTCAATCCAGATATAATTATAGAGGCAACAACACAACAACAAACACAATTGCCAAAATAGAAAAAAATCATAACTGATTTGATGGATTCAAAGCTATTTCACAAGGAATCAAAGGCGGGTGCTTTATAGTTAATTGGATGCTATAACAGCGTTTTTTAAAATATTTTCGTTTATAAAGTACCTGTCATATTCCGCTGTTTTAAATAAACCAAAGCCCAATGGATTTTTACCTTTACTTAACATTATCTCTATTATTTTGTTTTTATCAATAAGTTGAATTTTCTTTGTTACATTTGGTTTGTTATTCAATATTTTACAATTTTTAATCGCGCTATCGCTAAATAATCCAGTTGTTATAAAAAAACCATATTGGATATCTTCAAAATCATATGCACCTAGAAAGTCCCTGATTTCATTAACAGTGACGTAATTCGATGGCTTGTAACGTTTTGCCTGAAATATTATATCAACAATTTCGTTGTTAATTTTGAACTTGCCATATCCATCAACCCCACCATCAGCACCGCTCTTTTCTTTTTTAATAGAAACATGCGGTTCAATAACTTTTGAATGTTCCAATAATGCGCCACAAAATGACTCGAATTGGTCTGGAGTAAAATTGGAATAAATCCACTGAATAGCGTCATCAGGATGGTCAATGTTTTTCCATCCCTGACCTAGCTTATGAACATTCTCTAAATAATTGGATTCTTTTTCAGAAATTGTTTTAATATTTGCCGTTTGTAAATACCAAGATTTATGATGCTCATCAAAATAAACCTTATTTTCTAATTTTAAAACTTCCAGCAAATCGCTAACTATGTTTTTTATGTCCTGACGAGACTCCGCCTCGATACGAAGGTCACGCATTTTTATGACAGAACATAAAAATTTTAAAATATCTTGAATTGTCGTTTTCTTACGCCCATCTAAAAATTTAGCTATTTTGTATTTAAGCTTATCCACATCATCAAAAAAAATTATGGGATCGGTTTGCGATCTCTTTCTTCTGTAGCTAGCAGATTTATTTTTTTTGAAAATAGGTGGTGTCGTTGGATATGGATATGGTGCTTTATCAAATGAAGGTTCAATATAAGGCGATTTATTAAACTTACTATGGGAAGGATCACCATATCCAATTAATGGCCCATTGTGATAAGAGGGTGGATCCAACCTGTACGTAATTTTTAGCCAAAATCGTTTTAAAAAGAACATGTTTTTGCCAATTACTTAACGGACTTAACAATCGCTTCTTTCGTAATCCCGAAATGTTCATATAATTCTGGCGCAGGGGCGCTATCGCCAAAACTGTCCATTCCAATAAATGTCCCGTGACCACCGATGATACGGTCCCACCCCTGACGAACGCCGGCTTCTATAGCAATTTTTTGGCTATCATTACAAATTAAAGATTGGATATATTCACCTTCTTGTTCCCAGAATAAATCGAGGCAAGGGCAAGATACTAAACGAACTTTTTTGCCTTTGGATTCTAATTCAATCTTGGCCGCCGCGGCAATTTCAACTTCTGAACCACTTGCAAATAACGTTACGTCGGGTTCGCCGTCACATGTCGATAATATATACGCACCGTATGACACCATATTTTCATCAATAAATTCGGTGCGTTGTGGCTCTATCCCTTGGCGGGTTAGTGACAAAATGGATGGCGCATCATCAATGCTTAATGCCATTTCCCATGCTTCTGCCGTTTCGGTTTGATCACAAGGACGAAACACATATGTGTTTGGCATCGCACGCAAGGACGCCAAATGTTCAACAGGTTGGTGTGTTGGGCCGTCTTCTCCCAATCCAATTGAATCATGCGTCATCACATGGATAACACGTTGTTTCATTAATGCACCCAAACGAATAGATGGACGCGAATAATCGGCGAATGATAAGAAAGTTCCAGCATACGGTATAATCCCACCATGCAATGTCATGCCGTTCATCGTTGCCGCCATCGCATGTTCACGTACGCCATAATGGATGTATTGACCATTATAATTTGTGCGTGAAATAATCGGCATTCCTTTTTTGTATGTGTTTACTGACCCTGTTAAGTCAGCCGAACCACCGATAAGGTTAGGTAGAATATCAACAAGCGCATCAACAACGTTACCAGATGCCTTACGCGTGGCGACCTTGGTTGGATTTTCGGCGGCGTCTTTTTTAATCGCGTCAATCGCATCAGCGACGTCATCTAAATATGCACCAGACAACCAGTCAACAAATTGGCCTTGGTCGGATGAGGCATCAAGACGTTTTTGCCATGCGGCGTGCTTGGCCTTTGCGCGTTCCGTTACACCGCGCCAATGATTCAAAATATCCTTTGGAATTTCGAATGCTGGATAATCTATACCCAACGCCTCTTTTGTTGCCTTGATTTCGTCTTCGCCTAGTGGCGCGCCATGTGCGCCCGCCGTGTCTTGTTTGGCCGGCGACCCAAAACCAATATGTGTTTTACATGCAATGAGGGTAGGGCGGTTATTCGCCTTGGCAATCGCAATCGCGCCCTCAATTTGTTTAAAATCATGACCGTCGATTTTATCAACCGCCCAACCATATGCTTGAAAGCGTAATAATGTGTCGTCAGTAAATGACAAATCCGTCGAGCCATCAATAGAAATGGAATTATCATCATAAAGGACAATTAATTTGTCTAATTGCAAGTGCCCCGCAAGTGAACAAGCCTCGTGGCTAACCCCTTCTTGTAAATCACCGTCGCCACAAATAACAAATGTGTGGTGATCAACTAAATCTTTCCCAAAACGGGCGCGTTGAATGGATTCGGCCAGTGCAAATCCCGTGGATGTTGCGATTCCTTGTCCCAATGGCCCCGTGGTCATTTCAACGCCTATTGAATGGTCAATCTCTGGATGGCCGGGCGTTTTTGCGTGTAATTGACGGAAATTTTTAATCTCATCAATTGTCATCGCCTCGTAACCCAACAAGTAAGATAGGGAATAATGCAACATCGAACCATGACCAGCCGACAAAATAAATCGATCGCGATCCGGCCACATGGGCGCGGATGGATCGACATTCAGAAACTTTGAAAACAAAATCGTTGCGACATCCGCCATGCCCATTGGCATACCCGGGTGACCGGAATTCGCCGCCTGTACCGCGTCCATAGAAAGTGACCGAATGGCATTGGACATCTTAGTTAATTTTTGAATCTCTTCAGATGGCATTGCGTCGGATTGGAGGGCCTCGAGTGACATGAGTTGGTTTCCTTATGATTTTTAAATTGGATGTGAATATTATTTACATTCGCAAATTGGTATAAGGAAATCAAGTGTAGGTTTGCTAATTATAGATTTTGACCTAAGCCTTCTTATTCATAATTTCTTCTTTAAATTGCTTGAGAAGCTCTTCTCTATCTTCTAATGACAACCTATCAAATTGCTCTTGCGTAAGATTGTTCTTTTTTAGAAATGAATCAAACAGCATTTCCTCTGGCGTTTTTTCCATGAACTCAAGGAATTTTTTTGCTGATGTTTGCCCCATTTGTTCTGTTTGCTTACTTTGGCCTGTTGTGCTGGCCACATTCGTGCCATTTGCTGTTACTTGCATATTAAGATTCCTCAAAGAGTTAATTTGGCGCATAAATACGCGATTTTAGCATGCAGAATACATGCCAAAATTTTACAATATAGTGTATTTGAAAAATAAAAATGGCGGACAGTCAGGGATTCGAACCCTGGATAGGCTATAAACCTATGCCGGTTTTCAAGACCGGTGCATTCAACCGCTCTGCCAACTGTCCGCAGGGATTGTTCTTGAAAAGGTTTTTATCATCCTTGTTTCCACTTGTAAATTAATTATACTCTGATTCATGAAAAAAATTTATATACTGCTTTTATCTCTTGTGATTTCTAATGCTGCCGTGGCGGGGGATCAGGCATCCTATGACCGTTGGGTAACGCAATTCAAACAAAAGGCATTGGCGCAGGGTATATCTCAAAACACTCTTAACCAGGCGTTTCAGGGGTCAAAATTCCTTCCTCGTGTGATTGAATTGGATCGGAAGCAACCCGAATCCAAAATGACTTTTGCCCAATACGAAGATCGCATCGTATCGCAACAACGCATTAAACAGGGTCGCCACGAATTGAAAAAACATCGCGCCCTTTTGGATGAGGTCAGTGCAGCGTATGGCGTTCAACCGCAATATATTGTCGCTCTGTGGGGAATAGAGACTAATTTTGGATCAAACACTGGTGGGTTTAGCGTGGTTGATTCGCTTGGGACCCTTGCATTCGAGGGACGGCGCGCGGAATTTTTCGGCAAGGAGCTTATGAACGCTCTTGAAATCATCGATAACGGACATATTACGGCGAATAATATGCAAGGCTCATGGGCCGGCGCAATGGGACAGAGCCAGTTTATGCCCTCCAGCTTTAACGCTTATGCTCAGGATTACAATAAAGACGGTAAAAAGGATATTTGGAATACCCAAGCCGATGTTTTTGCGTCCGCTGCAAATTATCTTGCGCGATCTGGCTGGCACGGTGATGAAAAATGGGGACGTTTGGTCAAGGCCGATAATGTTTCCGAATCGATGATTGACCGCACGAACAAACAATCTTTTCAAACATGGATCAATCGCGGTGTGACATTACCAAATGGCGCGCCTTTGCCTGTGGCTGATTTCAAGGCAGGAATGGTTGCCCCTGATGGTTTGTCTGGGCCAAAATATCTTACCTATAATAATTATGACGTGATTATGAAATGGAACAGATCAACATATTTCGCGACCTCGGTTGGTTTATTGGCCGATGCAATTGCAATGGGGCAATAATTCATCTATTTTCATTCTATGCAAAAATATTTTTTCTTACTGCTGATTCTACTTGGTTTAAATGCTTGTTCTGAGGTCGAATTAGGCTCGCACATTGCAAAATCACTTGCCTACCCAAATGATTCCGAGGAAAGAGTGGGGGATTTCAAAGTCGGGAATCCTTACAAGATAAAAGGACGCACCTATTACCCAAGCGAGAAGTATCGCCACAGTGAAACAGGTGTCGCATCATGGTACGGGCCAGGATTTCATGGAAAATTAACAGCAAATGGCGAGAAGTTTAACAAACGTGAATTAACCGCCGCACATAAAACATTACAGATGCCATCCATGGTGCGTGTAACAAATTTAGATAATGGGCGATCAATTATTGTCCGCGTGAATGACCGTGGACCATTTGCCCATGACCGTGTCATTGACCTGTCAGAAAAAGCGGCCGAAATTATTGGCATGAAACAGGCCGGAACGGCAAATGTACGCATAGATTTATTAGAAAAAGAAAGCCTTCAAATTGCCAGTGCCGCGCGCAAGGGCATAAGCACCCGAGGAACAGAAGTCACCTTAAACCGAGGCAAAAAATTGGGTAAAAAACTAAAGATGGACATTGCAACGCCGACTGCTAAACCCACAACATACACACCATCCATTCAAACGGTTGCCATTCAAAAGGATAATAACATCAATCAATTCAATCAAATTTTGGTTAAGCAGGTCAATGCGAGTCCCATTCGAAAACCTATGCCCACAAATCAACAAATTTATATTCAGGCCGGTGCGTTTTCCAACGAAGATAACGCTTTGACGATGAGTAATGCCCTTTATAACATTAGCGAGCCTGTGACCATTCAACGGAATGTTGAATCGACGGGTGTGTTGTATCGCGTAAAGATTGGACCAATAAACTCAATGTCAGAGGCGAACCAAATTTTATCAAACCTGAC
>Ga0115567_10005764_pt1 | contig 11945 bp, 14 predicted proteins | sample COGITO_mtgs_1204_2_FD_88679 | JGI IMG/M metagenome (GOLD analysis project Ga0115567, IMG submission 88679) | Pelagic marine microbial communities from North Sea - COGITO_mtgs_120412 | ecosystem: Environmental > Aquatic > Marine > Epipelagic | place: Germany:Helgoland, sampling site Kabeltonne...
CAGCGCAAGACATACCCACGCTGTTCTCTTACTTGAAAATGGAGCTGATATTTATACCGTTTCAAAAGTACTCGGTCATAAAGAAATACGAACCACTCAGGTATATGCTAAGATTGTAGATAAAAAAAAGAAAGAAGCTGCATATTTAATACCTGAGATTGAGATGGATTATGAATTTTGATATATTCACATACCTATCAAGCCTAGCTTTTATTTTTATATATAGCCGCTTGGCCATATATTATGCGCCAACAGTCTTTCTTTATTTCACCAATTCAAATTCTAATATAACGAGGTATCAAGAAAAACCGCGAATGCTTTTTCATCTTATAGGTCTAAGTTTCATGCACCTTATGTTTTCTTATCACCAAGCCTTCAGATACTGGAATTTATCCATTCAAGTTATAGTTTATCTGGCATTTTTATTAGGTGTGTATTTCTGTCTCATTTCATGGGGAGAAAAATTTAAATCTTCTTTTTCAGAAAAAGCTAAAATTAAAGCTGAAAAAGGAATAAATAATTTCAACTTATCCATTCCTGATTTCCAAATAAGCTGGTTATATTATGAAATGGCAAGATTTGATCTAATTGATCAGGAAAAAACTTCAATTACTGATTTTAGAAATGCTTTACTTCAAGAATGGAATAGCCATAATTCAAAAATTCATTTAAATATGGACGGTCCAACTTGTAGAGAATTCTTTGATCATTTAGTAAAAACGTTTCCTAATAATTCAATGACGCTAAAAAATTTATTTATCACCTCTGGATTAGTTTTTAGGCCGGATGGTAAAAAATATAATTACAATACGCTGAAAAATGCTCCTACCCGATCTCCAATATCAAAAATGCACGCAACATTGACTTCAATTTTTAAAAAATTGGACTAGATTTTAAAATCTTTATTAAATAAGTTCACGAAAAACACTTTTATATTTTTTTAAGAACATCATAGTTAGATGATTACGTGGAAATAGTTGTAAAATCAGGTATTCAGACTATATTTTCTATTTTAGCAATTCTAAATTTTAAAATAATTATCATGAAAGATCTTATTAAAAACATTGAATCTACTTTTGAAAACTTCAAAACAGATGCGAATACGCAATTGGAAAATGGAAACAAGAGTGCTGGAACAAGAGCTAGAAAATCTTCTTTAGAGTTAGATAAACTTTTAAAAGAGTTCCGAAAAGTTTCTGTTGCAGAATCGAAAAAGTAAATAATTAAGCCTCCTCTTTAGGAGGCTTTTATTTTAAATATAGCTTATTCAGAAATAAATCATTCATATAAAACTTTCTTCCGAAAACCTGTATCCAATACATTTTATTAGACATTCCTATCTTCTCAAATAATAAAGAACTATTTGATCATTCCTTTTGCATAGAATCTGAAAGCAAATCATAGAACTCACTTCCGTTAACTTCCCTTTTTAGTTTTGGTTGCAGAATTACATTTCTAAAAGCACATTTAATTGATTATCAACTCTAATCTATATAAAACAAACGAACTGGAAATTTTAGAACGATGGGATCCGGTAGAAAATATCGTTTAAAAGAACAAAGCAGTCTTGACCTTTGATCAGGCTTGTGATTATAGTGATATATATCGAAGTTATTTATAAACTTACCGCAGGTGAAAAAATTCCATTCTCTAAACCAAAAGGAAAATTGATGTTTTTCTCTCAAGAAAAACTTGATAGTTGGTTCTTAAACAATATTTCTACATTTAAAGATCAGATAATTGACCAAGCTGTGGTAATCTGTTTTACCTAGAAGAATAAATGCGCAAAAATTTAATCTGATTAACATCATTATTTTGTTTATGGACAATTTAAATAACCAGCATTTATACATAAGAATGAATTTGATGCTGTGGATTAGTTATTAAAAAAGAGTTGTAATAGTAAGTATGTCTGGGTTATAACTCTTTATATAAAATCAGTTTTGCAACAATCTTATAATTTTATATTATAGCTTTGCGTTTTTAAAAATAAGATATGAAATTGTCAATTCAGAGCAGAAGTAATCTATTACTGTTGTTAAATACATTTTTAGTGACTATCCTATCCATAATATTAGCTTTTTCACTAAAATATGTAACTGAATTAGTACAACTTAGTATTTTTAATTTTGCAGAAGCAAACAGATATCTCTTTCTAGTTCTTCCCACTACCGGAATTACATTAATTTATTTTTTACGGAAATTTATCTTTCATGGGAAAAAGAATAAAGGAATTAAAGAAATATACTCCGCACTAAATTATAGAAAAAATTCATTACCCTTATTCAAGATAACTTCTCATTACATAAATGGTTTCCTAACAGTTATCTTTGGAGGGTCCACAGGAATAGAAGTTTCTACAGTAGTTTCTACTGCCGCCATAGGTAGCAATACTCATCATTTTACGGGATTAGCTAAAAAACATCAACAGGCATTGGTTTGTGCGGCAGTTGCATCTGGAATTGCAGTACTTTTTAATAGTCCACTAGCCGGAGGGTTATTTGCTATTGAAGTTATCGCCAGAAAAAAGAATCTCTCTACCTTTATAATGACTTTTATTGCAATATTAATTACCGGTGTGTTTATTAATATTTCTGGACAGGAATATCTTTTTGAAGGGGAGGTACTATTGTGGAAATGGCAGGCAATACCATATTTTTTTATTGTAAGTGTTCTAGCTGCTATAGCCGGAGTCTATTTTACCAAAACGGTTTTATTCTTTAAAGATAAATTAGGCGCTATAAATAACAATTTTCTTCGTGTAAATATTGGAGCTTTAACTATTGGTGGTTTAATTTTATTACTCCCACAACTTTATGGTGACAGTTACCATTCTCTCCCCTATTTTTTAGAGAATAGTCTCCATAGCGAAGAAGTAACCAATATTCTCTTTATTATTTTGGCGTGTATAATATTAAAGCCTTTAGCTGCTAGTTTAACTCTTGGAGCTGGAGGTGATGGAGGAGTATTTGCGCCTAGTATTGTTACAGGTGCATTTATAGGCTTATTTGTAGCCTTTTTCGCAAATAAATTTTTAGGAATGGAACTTATACCTCTTAATTTCGCTCTATTAGGAGCAGCAACCATGCTTAGTGCAGCTATTCATGCACCTCTTACTGCACTCTTTTTAGCCTGTAGTATTGTTGATGGTGGTTATATACTTTTTATTCCAATAGCAATATGTGTATTTTTATCTAAATTTATAGCCTCCTATCTTTGTAGCTATACCATATATACTTTCAATAAATCTCTACCGATAAAAAACTAATAAATAGATCCAAACATCTACTAAATTATTTAAATTATTAGGTTAGTATTTTGATTCTAACTTGGGAACTGATATAATTCATCGCTATCGTAAGAAAATCTTTTCTTACTTTTAAAGAGCATTGATATAACATAAAAGTTTGACGTAACTATCAAAATTCACAGGTTTAAAATTAAACTTGAATTAACATAGCTACTATAATTGCCTTCCAAGATTATAACCAATGTAATGATAGTCTTGTTTAAGGGAATCGAACAATTACTGGATGAACATGCTTATACTTCTTCTCATAAAAAATTTAATACATTCTAAAATACCGATTTCTAAAAAATTGAAATAAAGAGTAAAAGAACTTTCTTATCTCTATGGAGTATCAGCTTTTCCTTAACATTCTAATTCTATTTTAGAGACCTTCGAGGAAATTTGTAATATTACTCAACAAAATCCACCAATTAAAGAAATTAAACTATTGAGTAAAATACTTTTTCCTCGTAAAAAAAGATAATTTTAATCGGCGATTGTTGATATTTTAAAATAAGGTATAGGATCTAAAATCTTATTAGATCATTCAAACAAGTAAATAAGTTATATTTAATATTCCAATCTATATGAAAAGCAAAATGAAAGATTATAAATTTAAAGTTGGAATTATATATGATTGACTATTAATCCACATTTTATTAACCAAAAAAAATATTGAAATTAATAAAGATCATTGTAGTTAAAGTGAAAACAATATGAGCTATAACTAACTGAATATAAAATTTGTTCAAATGTATTGATGGAGGCTGTGGATTAACTTTAAACATCAAATACCATCCAAATATTCCCATTACCCCTGCTATAATTCCTGAAATTAAACCATACATAAAATATGAGATAGAATGAAAATATTCCCAACCTAATATGGTAAATTCTGCGAACACTAATCCTATGATAAAGTGAACCAACCAACCTAGAAAACTATTTTTTTTAGGTTTAAATGGAAGCTTACTGGATTTAATAAGTTGGTTTAGTAATTCAGGCTCTTTAAACTGATGTTCACTAAAAATACTAAAACTATAACTAAACAATGTCATCATTAACGTCGCACAAAAGGAATACATTATTATCATAGTTTAAATATTTAAAATCCAATCGGTTTAGGCAATTGTTCTACTGTTATCATTATAAGCTAAGAAATATTAACTATTCTATTTAAATAGAAAATCAAGATTATTGGAGTTTGAAAGATTTTTACTTAATTTAAAAGTTATCAAAAAACTTGAACAACCTTATGATTTTGTGGATTTATAATATTATTGGTGCTTTTATAATCGCTTTTGCAATCATTCTATGGTATAAAATGGTCAATAAAAATAAAACCCAAGATGAAATAATAGATGAAGAAATACAAGAAATTAAATATTTACGAAAAAATTCTAAAAAGAATTAAACTCATAAAATATTATCTATTCAACTTCAACACCTTCCATTATCCATTTATCTATTTCACCATTATCAGCATCATGCAATACTACAATATCGCCTGTAGTTTCAAAAGTGACAGCTTTCACTTGCTCAATTTTAATCACGTTAGCTTCCCTAAGTTTTGACCTTAAATCAGTCTCTGTCACTCTTGCTTTCTTCAAATTTTGATATAATATTTTGTCTCCATCCATCAATAACAGTGGAGTATTATCAATCAATTTTTGAAATATTTTCCATCTTCTTAAATAGGCAGCAGTAAGTTGTAATAGATATACAAAAAAAAGTCCAATCATTCCATCAAGTAAACTTACCGATTTAGTTAAGATAGTGCTGGCAATCATTGATCCCACGGCTACAGTCATGGCAAAATCGAAACTTGACATTTTTGAAAAACTTCGTTTACCAAAAATTCGAGTAAGCATAATTGTAGTTAAGTAAATTGAAGCACAAGAGATAAAAATTGCAATAATTTTAGTATCTGAAGAACCGAACCAATTTTCCATAATATAATTTTTAAATTTATTTAAAAGGCTGTATTAAAAGATATTGCATCTTCCCATCATGATTTATATATCTAATTCTAACTTTAAAACACACCGATCTTTCTTCTGAATGAAATTCATTTGTTACCATATCGAAACCTCCATAAGTTGTAAAGGAAATACTATCAATAGTATACTTTTTTATATTATCAAGTCTTTTACAATCTTCGGGTGTGAAAGTGAATCTTTCTTTCAGGTGCTCTAAAGTGCTTATGTGTTTATTTTCACTAATCATTATATCCAATTATGTAGGTGAAAAAAATTATTCAGCTCTTTCATTATTTGCCTTTGTAGGTTTTGATATTAGACTATGTTCCTTTTTTAAACCTACTATGTGTATCATATTTGTTATAGTAGTATATAACATCAGAACTAAAGTTATCATCATCCCACTTAATATGGAAGAGAGAATTAGGCTGAGCCAATAAATGATCGAATACCAACTTAAAGGTACATTCTCTGCTGCTGTAATTGGAATATTAAATAGTTGAAACATAATAAGGGCACCAACTAACAAGATGGTATCTAATTTAGCTATATCCAGAACCTGATAGTAATGTTCATTTTTGAGATTTGATTCTGATCCTGTGCTTATTCCTAGTAAAGTAAGAAGCAATGTTAAGATAGTAGCAGATGCCAAGATGAGAGTATTGCAGAGCATATTTAATCCTCCATGAGAAGATTCGATTAATTGTTTGGCTTCATAACCTGATAACTGGCCAAGCAAAAAAACTCCCAATCCAGTAAAAAGTGTTGCAATAATTCCACCTGAAATTGATTTACTGTTATCCTTAAAAAAATTTGTCATTTTCTAGTATTTCATTGATGAAACGGACAAACCCAATCACCTCCCACAGCTCTTCCGCTATATTGTTTCGCTTCGCTACTTTCTCCAAAATCTTCCAACATTGGATTGACTGAACCTTGAAGCTCCATATCACGTTCTCTAATTTTATCTCTTACTTTTTCGTAAGCCCCCATTTCTCTTAATTTTTCGAATTGATTATGAAGATTAAAAGCAATGGAGGGATAAGGACTTTGTCTTGCTAAACGTGAGCTATTTGGATGCATTCCAACTATATAGAAGGCATGTCCGGCTATGCTGAAACTAAAATTATCATCATTAGGATCTCTACTAACGGATGAATCCCAAGGCTGATTATCAATTTTTTCAATATTATATAGCTGTTCCCAAAGTAATAATTCAAATTCTTTTTCGCTTTCTACAGTAAGATCTGGGAAAACTGCAACCAACGATTGAAATTGATTTGATTCAAAATCATAGTCATTTATATAAGACTCCAAATCTTCCAGAAGAGATTTCGTAGTTGTCTCACTATTAAAGTTATAATATTCAATAGTTTTCACAGTATCTTGACTAAAAACAGTTTGAGCCATAACACATGGATGATCTTTACCTACAATCCAATCCTCATATTCTTGTTTGATATTTCTTTGCATAATTTTACATATTTAATCGAAATAATTAACTTGATTCCTTAAACTTTAAAAATTCACGCCATCGAAACTTAACCGACAGAAAATTAATTAAACACTCAAAAATATTATGTTTAAGAATTCTTAAGTTCTTTTAATTAAAATTTAAAATTGCATTAATAGGATTGGAATAGAGTGCGATTTTCAATAAGACATTAACGATATCCTTTCTCTTAGGAAATGTTTAACTTGAAAGCTGGTATAACAATTCAAATTGTTAATATTTTAGTGTTTAATTAAATAATTGATCATGAACTCAATCGATATTAAGGGAACAAGTGCAGAAGTCTTATTAAAAACCCTTGCTAAATCCTTTAAAACTGAATATAAAAATCAGTATGGTGAATATTCCATGGAAGTTCCGGAAAGCATAGGAAAAGGGTTAATTTCCGGAGTCAATTTTCCGAGTGGAGTAGGACTTTTTCAGTTTGAAGTTCAGTTTAAAATTGGACAATGCTTAAATTTCTGTTCACCCACTATTCATCCATTTAAATTTTTTTATTTATTAGAAGGAAACTTATTCCATCAATTTTCAGAAGAGATAGAGTCTCATGAAATAAATGCAAATCAGTCTGTAATTTTAGGAGCAAATCAAGCTAATTCAAATAAAATATTCTTTCCCGAGAAAAATAAAGTTTCCCTAATAATGTTGGATGTAGATAGGCAAAAATTTATAAATCAACTTACTTTTCCTTTGATTGAAATGGATGATATTTATTATCAAATATTCGCTGATTCAGAAGCTAAACGAAAATTATATCATCATACTCAATATAGCCTAAAAATGGCTCATTTGGTAACTGAACTTAAAAATTTCAATAGTCACGGCTTAGAGAAGATGAGTTTTCAAGGAGCCAAAGCTCTAGAATTATTAACTTATATGCTAATGTTATATAGAGACGATAATAAAAATGAAGATTTTAAAAGTATTATAAGACCTCATGATCTCCATAAAATCAATAATGTAGTTATAACCATTGAAAAAAAATTAGCGGTGTTGGGTACAATTAGTTCCATCGCACAAGAGCAAAATATAAGTGAAATAAAATTGCAGGAAGGATTTCAATTATTATTTAACTGTTCAGTAAACGAATATATAATCCAGAAAAGATTGGGTACTGCAATGCAGCTACTTTTGAAAACAGATAAAACCATCAGTGAAATCGTATATGATGTTGGTCTAAGTAGTAGAAGTCATTTTTCTAAGATTTTTAAAGATAAATATGGAGTCGTTCCCACAGCAATTCGATTAAATAGAAAATAAATGATTGTTAATTCAACAAATAAGGGTTGGGAAATATTTTCTCATTCTGCTCATGGACTTCTCGCTGGAAATATTGCATTTCACCTTGCAAAGAAATTCCAACATCTCAATTGGGTGGCTACCTTAACAGCAATTATTGAGCATGACGATAGACAACTTCATTTTGAAGAAAAAAACTATTTAACAGAAATAGGTACCCCTCAGGATTTTCTAAACGAAGAGCGCAAACCTATGGAGATAATCAAGAGATCTAAACGATTATTATTTGAAGCTGAAAAAAAATCTACTTGGTTAGCTATATTAATAATACATCATCTCCAATATATTTATTCTGATGATGCCTCGAAAAATAAATCACTTTCAAATTTTCTTAATAAACTAGGCACCGTTAAAAAAAACTACATGAAACCATATAATTTGAAATCTGAAGATTTAACAAATATTTATCAAATTATGATTTTCGCAGATCGATGTTCTCTAATTCTATGTCAACATGCTATTCCTACTAAAAATAGAAAACTTGAAATTAATAAGAGTATTGAAAATAAAACTTATTTCATTTGGAATAATGATCGAAATGAAGTGATTGTAGAACCTTGGATTTTTGATGATACCAATTTTAAAGTTAGTTGTGAATATAAGCTCTTAGATCAAAGTGCTTTTACAAATAATAAAGAATTTGAAGATGTTTTACATAAATCGCCTGTAAAAATAAAAAATTGGAGATTCGTAAAAGGCAAAGAATAACAATATAAAAATCCTTCCTTAATTGGATTTATTAATGCAAAATTAAATTTTATGACAAATTAAAGTATTATGGGGCGACCCGATACAAAACCAAAAGATTTAAGAGACGGATATATAGAAGTTCACGATAAGAATAAAAATACAGACCTCTTTATAAGAAGAGAATCACTAGAACAACTTTTAATTGCCATTAATGAATAAAAAGGGATTAAGAATGTGATTCTTTTAGGAAGATCTACAAATGGAAAAATGAAGGAGACTCCAAACATTACCGTTAAATAAATAATTTAAATCCATTCTAAGATACCGATTTCCAAAAAATTAGAAGAAAGAGTAAAAGAACTTTCTTGTCTCTATGGAGTATTATCTGCTATTCGTGAATATTATGGTTCGATTTTAGACCATAGAGGAAATTGGTAATATTACTCAACACGCCTGGTTCTTATCAGAAGGTGCAATAGTTTTAATGGGAGATGGAAAACGTTCGGATTGTCACTGCAGATTTATTGAACATTTATATAGTACGGTCATCCTTTAAACTCGATTAAATACCATTATTCTATATTTCTATCTTTTCCACTAAATAAAGAGTTTTTTGGCTATTAGCTCTCTATAGCTCCCAAAAGAAAAATAATTTCCTCTTTTTAATTAATTCAATCGAATACCATTTCGTAAACTTTACATACCCGGTATGCAAAGTACTCTCTTCCCATAATTTCCCTTTTTAGTTTTGGTTCAGAATTAGATTTTTAAAAGCACTTTTAGTTAAATATTAACTTTAATTTATTTAAAATGAACGAACTAAAAATTTTAGAGCAATTAGATCGGATAGAGAAAATTGTTTGTACGAACAAAGCCGTTTTAACCTTCGATCAAGCTTGTGATTATACAGGTATATCCCGAAGTTACATGTACAAACTTACCGCTCGTGGGGAAATTCCATTCTCTAAACCAAAAGGAAAATTGATATTTTTCTCTCGTGAAAAACTTGATAGTTGGTTGTTAAATAACAGTCATTCTTCTAAGGATCAGATAAAAGACCAAGCTGTAGCGTATACTTTCCGTAATAAAAGGTTCTAAAGATCTGAATTATGAAAAAGGTTGAGATAAAACTCTATCAAGTTGATGATCAGAAGAAAAAAACCATCTATGATTTTGTAGATGAATATGTTTCTGAAAAATATGATATCCGGTTTAATGAAATATCCCACGAGTTTCAGATCTCCATTAAAGGTCTTCAATCTTGGGAAGATTTTGAAGTGAATTCTCTGCTTATAGAATTAGCTAAGTCAAATATAGAAATCAATCCCGGGAAATTAGATATTTATTTAAGATCTAATCTTGTTTCTAAATTTAATCCAATCCTAGAATACTTTAATGAGCTGCCAAAATGGGTTGGTGGAGACCATATAAGAAACTTAGCATCCTACCTTCCAACCAAAGATCCCGAGCAATTTCTTTATCATTTAAAGAAATGGTTGGTAAGAACAGTTAAGGGTGCATTGGAAGAAAATTATTTTAATAAGCAATGTTTAGTGCTCGTACATTCGGAACAAAATTCAGGGAAGTCTACTTGGTGCCGTTTCCTCTGCCCTCCTACTCTATCTAGATATTTTACTGAAGATATAGCAACGGATAAGGATGCTAGAATTCAACTTACAAGAAACTTCATTATCAATTTAGATGAATTATCTGTGCTGGCTAGAAGAGAAATAAACGCCCTTAAAGCTTATTTCTCTAAAACGATGATCAATGAGAGACTCCCCTATGATCGCAAAAACTCAAATCTTCATAGGACTTGCAGTTTCATCGGTTCAACAAACAGAGCAACATTTCTGAATGACGAAACCGGATCTGTGCGTTGGTTATGCTTTGAACTTAAGGGAAAAATTGATTTTGCTTATTCCCATAAGATAGATATTGACAAAGTATGGGCGCAAGCTTATTATCTAGCTTATGTGGATGAACTATTTTCCCCGGAATTGACTATAGAGGATATTGCTACCAATGAGGAAAGAAACAAAACTTATCGAGAGGCCAGTATGGAGGAAGAACTTCTGGTTAAATATTATCAGAGAAGTTCAGATCCAGCTGATTTTAAAACGGCATCAGATATCGTGCTGCAACTCAATTGTATCAATTCACGATTGAACATGTACAATATGGGAAGAGCACTAAAAGCCTTGAACTATGAAAGGGTAAAATCATCTCAAAGTGGGACCTACGGCTACCTTATCAAACAAAGGTTCCAGACCTCACCTTTAGAAATTTTATAACATCTATTTACCCTAATTACCCAAAAGCCAGAAATATGTTATAAACAAAGGGGGTTTCAAGGGGTAAATAGATTTCAAAAGCTATCTACCCGTATCTACCATCAGGGTAAATAAGGTAGATAGAGAATATAACAAATAAAGAATAAAAGCCAGTGATTATAGGCTTTAGGTAAATAGGTAATTAAAAATCAAAAAAATGAACTCAAATAACTTATCGTGTAGAAGTGCCCGTAATATTTGCATCGTGAAAATACTCGCAAAATTAGGACACTTCCCCACCAGAGCATCGGAAAAAGAAGCTTGGTTTCTGAGTCCCTTGCGGTCAGAAACGCAAGCCTCTTTTAGCGTTTCTTTAATTAAAAACTTATGGTTCGACTTCGGATTGGGAAAAGGAGGCAATACTATTGATCTTGTTATGAAGATAAAGTCGTGTTCGGTAGAAGAAGCCTTGGAATTTCTAAACGACGATATTAACTCATTCTCTTTTAGCCCGCCAAATAAAAAAATCCCTGTAAAGGACTCAGGTATTAGTATAATAGATGTTCAATTTCTTAGTCTTAGGGCATTAATAAAATACTTGGAATCTCGAAATATACCATTTGAGATTGCCAGAAATTATTGTAGACAAGTTTGGTATCGTTTTAAGGGAAAAAAATTCTTTGCTATTGGCCTTATAAATCATCTGGGAGGTTGGGAACTGAGAAACAAATACTTTAAAAATTCTAGTAGTCCCAAAACCTATTCTTTTATTAATAAGGATTGTAAGCAGTTAATTATAACAGAAGGAATGTTTGATTTTCTCTCCCTGGCAACTATGGATAAAAATTTAGTTGAAAATTCAAACTGTATCATTTTAAATTCCCTTGCTTTTATAAAAAGGA
>Ga0115567_10005765_pt1 | contig 11944 bp, 10 predicted proteins | sample COGITO_mtgs_1204_2_FD_88679 | JGI IMG/M metagenome (GOLD analysis project Ga0115567, IMG submission 88679) | Pelagic marine microbial communities from North Sea - COGITO_mtgs_120412 | ecosystem: Environmental > Aquatic > Marine > Epipelagic | place: Germany:Helgoland, sampling site Kabeltonne...
ATTACTGCAGGTTCTTTCCAACGAGCATTTAGTTTTATTTGGGAAAAGATTTACTACATTTCATATACGCCTGTTGGAATTACTCAATTTGCACCTTGGCATGTCCTTCCTATTGTTAGTTTAGTGTTCTTGTTGTTTAGTTATAGGGATATTAAAAAGCATCCATGGCTTATTGCGGTGTCTCTAATTGGAGTAGGATATTGGATATCCTACCAGTTTTCCATGTACTTTTTTGTAATTAGCCAACCCAGAGTCATATTTGTTGCTGCACTTCTTCTGATTATTACTTCAGGATTTGGTGTACATAGATTGTCTGAATTTTGGAAATCATACGACAAAAAAGTAATTGCTATTATTCTTTTAGTTTTTGCAGTTCTTTCTTTTTCTTATACTGAAGATGATAGATATAAGAATTTTTTATTAATTGAAGAAGATGTTAGAGCATATATGCCTGCACCAACTGCAGGGGCATATTTGCACGAAAGTGATTTGAATCTATTTGGAAATCTGAAACAAGGCACTTTTCTTTCAACACCTTGGAAGTCTACTGTAATTGCAATTACTACTGGCCATACGCCTGCGAGCATTAAGGCAGGAACATTTGGTTATTATCAGAATGCATATGCAGACTACTTGCAGTATGATTGTTATGAGCGTGAGAGAAGACTTGTCCTTGGAGATATTGATTATGTTTACGGCCGAGAAGAGACATGTAACTTTTTCACACTCCTTAATATTTCGGATGAAGGTTTTCATCTGTATGCCTTTACTCCTAATGACACTTTGGATGATTAGATTTTTCTTTTCTGAATTCCTAGTGTACTGAGCATGAATGCAGAGAATATTGTTTGCAATCCAAGAAGACCCAAGGTTATTGTCAGGAGCGGTTCTTTGAAAAAATAGAGTACACTTACAGCACACAAGATTATTCCAGTTATAGAAGCTCTTTCAATGGTAAGATATTTGAACGTATTCTCCAGTGCTTTATTCTCATCTCCAAGATGATTGAGCATGTATACTTTTGAGAATGCAAAGAAGAATAGTAGTTGATATCCAAAAAGGGTCATCATCGCCATTGTTCCACTCATAAACTGGCCAGGAAAATAGATCATGCCAGTAATACCAAATAGCATTAGATAGATTGCTGGAATTAAGAAAAGAAATCCTGGCGTATAAAGTAGCATGAAACGAAGGTGTCTCCAACCATCACGAAAACTTGATAGTTTTGATGCACCAATTCTTTTCCGGTACTTTATTGGTATTTGGGTTGTTTTTAATTTTTTCTTTGAGGCCTTTGCAACCATTTCAGTTGCATACTCCATACCAGTTGTTTGAAGTTGCATTTTATGGTATGCCTCTTTTGTAAAAGCACGCATACCGCAGTGAACATCTCTTACCTTTGTATCCATGAATAATCTTGCAAGTGTTGAAAGAATTGGGTTTCCTATGTATTTGTGGTGCCACGGCATAGCTCCTTTCATAATACCACCTTTGAATCGGTCCCCGATAATAAATTCATATCCATCATCCAGTGCTTCTATGAAACGTGGAATTTTATCAAAATCATACGTGTTGTCACAATCCATCATGAGAATGTAGTCATAGGTTGCTGATTCTATGCCTGTGATAAGAGCAATTCCATATCCTTCTTTATCATGTTTGATTACTCTTGCCCCATGTTTTGCTGCAATTATGGGACTTTGATCAGTTGAGCTATCAGAAATTATGATTTCATGTTTTACTTCTTTGAGTACTTGCTCAATTTTTTCAATGCAAATTGCAACTGCTTGCTCTTCATTTCTGCACGGAAGGACTATTGTGATCATATTGGTTTTTTGGTAAAGAGATTTATAACTATTTAGAGGTTTTTGAGTAATGATGTAAACAAAACATTAATATACGAAATCCTATACTAGTATATCACATGGTAACCCTGGAAGAACAGTTTGGAACAGTGCCTGAATTGGCATTTAGCGTCGACAGAGATGATAGAGTAGTCTCACTATTACATCCTGAACATCCCGTAGCTTCTGAATACAGTATTACTCTTGGAAGTCCAGTTTCTCCAGAAGTAAGGTTACAAATTAGATCAAATAGACAATTATCACTTCCTGATCAAAGTGTTTTTGCACTTCATCTTGCACATGTGAATGGTCAGGATCAAGTATATGGTAGATTATTAGCACTACCGGATACAGCTGATGAAATTAATCCACATATTGCGAATCAAGTTGATCATCTCAATGAATTAGCTCATGATATGAATAATGTGTTCACAAGCGTTACAGGAAATATCGATGTTACCGTGATGGATCTTCCAGACTATAGAAAAACAGGAAGCAAGCTCATTGCAGTTTCAGAACTGAGCGACGCTCAAATATTAGCCCTTAGACCACAACAGATACGAGATTTATTTCGTCTTTCTGGAAAGAGAGTTGAAAGATCATATGATCAAATTGGAGATAACTTAGAATGTTCAAAAAGAGCGACAGAAAAATTAGGGCATATGATTTCCACATTAAGAGGAGAGCAATATGATCCTGAAGATTTTGATTTAAATTATTTAGTTGCTAGAAATATGAGAGGATGGGATACGTATTTACAAGATAGAATTACAGTGAATTCTGAATGTGATCAAAAAGTACTTAACGTTCATGGAAGTCGTGGTGAACTACACAGATGCATTTCCAATTTACTTGCTAATACAAAGCACCACGCTTTTTTAAGCCGAGGTGAGGTTAAGATCAGTACAGGGTTGGAATGGATTTCGCTTGTCGAGGATCTTGATTCTCTCGAAGATCCCTACAAAGGACTTAGACCATTTTCTAGAGTGAGTGTTAGTGATAATGGAAAAGGAATTAATCCTGAAATTTTTCCACACATGTTTGAACGAGGAAGAACTCCGCAAGATAACACCAATGGATATCATGGGTTTGGTCTTTCAAGTACATTAGAGATTGTTAAAGAACACTTTGGACATATTCGTGTTAATACTTTTCAGGACAGAGGAACTACTTTCGACATTTTGCTTCCTTACCTTGGTAATACTGATCAAAATTAATTCTTTCACGACTACAAATAACTGTAGTTTAACAATATTTATATATCTGTAAGTGCTTAAGTATTAGCGTGTTCAAACTAATCATGAGACGTAGCCTTCCATACGTGGCGGGACTGGGAATTCTTTTTGCGAGCAATACGTATGCTCAAGATATTACAAGTGACGTTATAGCAAAGGTTGTTGTACCAAGACCACTTGTTGTTAATCCACCTGCAGAAGGAAAACCTAGCAGACTTGCAAATCGTTTACTACAGAATGATCTTTCTGCAATTAAGCAAAGTGAGTTGCTAGATATGATGGACCAACCACTTAATGATTATGAGAAAGTAGATTGCAGAATAGGTCCTTCAAGTGAGAGATACTCGGTAAGTGTGCCAGTAATTGGAAGACTTTTTTCTATTCCAACAGGGCAGCTACGCCATGACTTTGAGCAAAATTTACAGCATGTTCCAGTCGATCATGATATGCTTGCAATGAGTTCTTTTAGAGGTGATCAATATCGAGAAGGGTTAGACGATAGATTCAAGGATTCTTATGAAGAAGCTGCAGAAATTGCTTTAGGAAGGTGGGGAGCTGAAATTGCCCCAGGAGCAGTTCATGCCTTCGAGGAAGGATGGCTTCCAACTATTCTTACCCTTGGAACAAATAAATTGATTGTAGATAAATTTGATCTTTATGGGGAAGCTAATGATTTAGGAGACAAGTATAAAAGTAATGAACCATCCAAAGATGATATTGATTATGCTAGATTTCGTCAAGAAAGATTTAAATCAGGCATAAGCCTTGGAGGAAATCCAAATAACCCATCTGCAAAAGTTCGGGTAAAGGCTCAATTCGGCATGGAAATAAATCTTAAAGGCGAGTATGAATTAGATGATGGTTTTAGTGCAGAAATAGAAGTTCCCGTTTATCATAAGCGAACCGAAGGTGGCTACGTAGATCTGAGTCTATATGCTGTACACGCTGATGAAGACGATGGATCTGTTGCAGGGTTCAAAGTAAGTATGCCCATTGATTATGCTTCAAGAAAGTTAAGTACACCTGTTAATTTTGCTAGAAATAAAATTAGTGGATTTTTTTCTCGAAAAAAATAGCTAGTTTGGTGACAAATTGCACCACAGAGCTTTATATAGTTTCATTCGTTCTCTTTTTGTATGGCTAAAGAACGTTTACCTGGTTTGCATGCAGAACATGCAGGTTTTGTTGTAGGACATAATTTCTATTCACCAGCGCAGTTTGCTGAATCATATATTGGAGTTACACCGCTTGAAGATGAACGAGGTGTTGTAGGTCTTAGAAACACTCTAGATTCCGTTGTACAGGACATTCTTTCTGAACGAATTGATCCTGCCGATGTTCCAGTTCTTGCCCACAGAGTAATTACTAGCGCCCACGAGGGCAGCAGATACAATATAGGAGATGTGAGATCCATGGTCATGAAGCAGTATAAAACAGGCAAACTCATAGACCAGGAAGCAATTGATACTACAGCTTCAAGAGAAACTATGAAACGTCAAGTGAGAGCATCTGTAAAATCTCGAAGGCATGGATTTGATCGAAGCCATGGTCCCCATCATGTAAGCGTTTATGATGCTCTTGTTACAACTGCGCAGGAAGGTATCCATGTTGATTTTTCAGGTGGAACTCCCCATGCTCAAACTCATAGGAAACGTGGCCATCATTGGAGCGAGGGTCTAAAGCACGAGAAACAATTTCTTGGAAATTTAAGAGATAGAGGAATTACTTGCTACGACGATAATATTCAATTAGTTGATTATGCTTGCGCCTCTGTTCTTACACACCTAGATCAGCTACATAACGTAGGTTTACTTGGAAGTAGAGGAGATTTACCTGATGATGCATTTGTCTTTATGCCATTTGATTTTAGTAATCGTCCCGATTTAGCATTTGAAGCAATTCACATGAGATATGCTCCTGCAAAAGACATCAAGGCTTCAGATTCATCACTGAATCGAAAGGGAACACTCATTGACGTTGATAATCACATGATGGGAAAAACTGGTTTTGTTCAGCCATTTATGCATGACCTATATGCATCAGAGATTGCATCAAAAAGTATTTTACCAAGAAGCAAACGATTCGACGAATATACATGGGCAATCATTCAAGCATGGGAAGATCACTTCTTTTCAGAAGGAAGAAGCTTTGGTGGTTATTCATACGAGTTTGAAGGCACTCCTTTTCAAACACCTTCCATTGTATTTGATATGCAAGAAGGAGAGAGAGAAGTGAGTATGCGTATTCTTCTTGATGGGCATCTAGGACTTCCTTACTTAATGTATAAGAATTTTAACAAGGATGAATTTTATGGTAAATGGTTCCTCAATGATAGAGATCCTGCAGAGCGTATTAATTGGCCAATTGAGCGAAGAGATGGCCAACGTCATTTATACAGACATCACGAAAAACGCGACTGGCATACTGGGAAGGAAGCTTCGGTTATGATTGTTGAACCCTCTGATAGAATTTTAGATAGTGCTGCTGCTCTTTCAGAAAATGGTGGAAGAGGAATGAACCGTTGGCACCTTCGTGGAAGATATATTGATAATTCAAAAAGAATTAGAAATAAAAATAATTAAAAAAGAAAATTAATTAAAAAAATTAGTGACAACCGCAACTGTCGCCGCAACTATCGCCTTTTTCTTCAGGTTTCCCTTCAGCTTCTTCTTCTACCTTTTCACCAACTTCTACAAGTTTTAGTTTAAAGTTAAGAACTTTTCCAGCTAATGGAGGATTCATATCGATTGTTGCTTCTTTTTCATCAACTTTAGTGATCATTGCAGGAATATGGTGTCCGTTAGGCATACCAACTGCTAGTGTGTCACCTTCTTTTGCGCCTTCAGGTAATTTGTCTGCAGGAACTACTTGGATGAATTGATCGTTTGGCATACCATATGCTTGATCAGGCTGAAGTGTAATTTCTTTTTCTTCACCTGCTTTCATTTCGCAAATTGCTTTATCAAAGCCAGGAACTACTTGTCCTACGCCAGCTACAAATTCTAGTGGCTGACCATGCTTTTCAGAACTGTCAAAAACGGTTCCGTCTTCTAGTGTACCGGTATATTCTACTTTTACTTTGTGACCTTTTACTTCTGCCATTGTGATGTATAGATTGATTTTGCTTTTATAAAGCTATGTTATAGAATACAGGTTATTTAGATTCTGCTTCGAGGTGTTGCTTGGAACTTAAGAACCTCATCATGAAACGGCTTACTCCGTTTACACGTAAGTGGGATTTCGCCTTGCCCAATTCCACGAACTACTTTCAAATCCTACTTCGAGGTGTTGCTTGGAATTTAAGAATTTCTTCGTGTGTTTCATGCCCCATACCACCAAGCATCTTTAGGAATTTTTGAAATACTTCTACTGTAGCTTTAGTATCTGACATTGCTCTGTGCGCTTGATTATTATCTATCTGAAATACATCACAAAGAGCTCCTAATTTTTTACTGTAGAGATCAGGCATGAGTCTATTTGCAAGCATCCTGGTACATAATTTCTCGTTTTTCATTTTATGACCGATCATGGATGCATTATGGTGAAGAAATTTGTAATCAAAAGATGCATTGTGAGCTACAAAGGTATCTTCTCCTAGATATTTAATGAATTGAAGCATTGCAACATCCACTGTTGGATGTCCTTCAACGAGTTCATTATCAATCCCAGTTAGGCGCGTGATGAATTTAGGAATGGGTACTTCAGGATCAACTAGTGTTTGAAATTCATCGATAACATTTTCACCATCTATCCTAACTGCTGCTATTTCAGTTATTTTATGCCTATGTGCACTAAGTCCAGTTGTTTCAATATCGACGACGACAAAATGAGCCATCCTTTCTTTCTAAAGTTCTCATATTTAAGTATTATTGCAACTGGGGCGTGAAGCACGAGAACTCACTAAGAGAATATAGTAACAGCAAGAATGAATCCGATTATTCCTACGAGAAGTGCGTATCCAAGAGAGATCCAGATGGTGTGCCTTATGATGTTTCCTTCCTGACCACCTAGTTTTACGGTTGCTTGAGCTGCAAGTATGTTATGGATTGCAACCATGTTCCCAATTGCCCCTCCTACTGACTGAAGAGCTAGAATGAGAATTGTTGATATTCCAAGACCTGTTGCTACAGAGGTTTGTAGATTTGCAAATAGAAGATTCGATACGGTGTTTGATCCAGTGATGAATGCACCAAATACGCCGATGAACGGTGAGGCAATTGGATAGAGTGGTCCTAAAATCGAAAGCGATGATCCAATTACTGCTGGAATTGATTGTACTCCACCTTTTGCTGAAAGAAGTAAGAGTTGAACAAGCCCCAAAGTAAAGATGAGTGCGATTGCAGGCTTTACCAGTGTTTTTAGTGCTAAGTTCAAGGTTGAGGAATAATTCTTGATTGCTTGCCTGTGAATGAGTAATGTGATTATGGCTACGAGAATTAGAAAGAAAGATGGACTAAAGAAAGGGAAGAAGGAATAGAAAATGTCTTTTGATCCAATGGTGATTTGGGTTTGTTTGAGGAAATTTGCCATGGGCGTACTCAGCCTTGAAAGCGTTAGAAGAAGGACAAGAATAATGTATGGTGTAAATGCCAGAATGTTTTGTTTAGTTGTTGTTTTCTTTATTTTCTTAGTACGTAATGTAAGTTCATTTTTTGGAACAAAAAATTTATGCTTTTCTGCAAGGCTTACAACAATTAAACCAACTAATCCTGCAACCAAAGAAGGAAGTTCAGGACCAATGAAGATTGCTGTTAAGATATATGGGATTGTGAATGCAAGTCCTGAAAATATTGCCAGAGGAATTGCGTCTTTAATGCTGCCTTTCTTTTGGAATTTGTGTACAAACATAATGAGAATTAATGGAATGAATAAGCCTGCAACTGCGTGAAGTGATGCACTGTACATTGTTATTTGCGATAGCTGAGTTATTCCTTGAGAACCTAGGCCGATATTGATTGGAGTTCCGACAGCTCCAAATGTCACAGGGGTTGAGTTTGCAACAAGAGCTAGAATTACTGCTTGCAGTGGTTTAAATCCAAGAGCAACTAAAAGCGGTGCTACAAGTGCTGCTGGCGTTCCAAATCCTGCTGCTCCTTCAACTATTGCCCCAAAGAACCAGGCAACTATGATTACTTGCACTCTTGCATCTTTTGATATGCCACTTAGAGTTGATTGTATTGCATTAATGGCGCCTGTGATCTTCATTGCTTCAAGTAGCCATATTGCTCCAAGAATAATGAGTGCTATTTCTAATGTTACTGCTGCTCCCTTGAGAAGGGCTAAACTGAGAACAATAGGAGAAAGATTCCAGAAAAAGAAGACGAGGATGTTTGTTATAATCCAAACAATGGGCATAGTTACTAGTGCTGGCTTTCTTTTGATTACCATTAGATAGAACAGTATGATAAATGGCAATAGAGATAGCACTAATAAGTAATTCATATCATAAAAATGAATGAAGTAGTATTTAATACTTACTTGAATGTCACTGCTCTGAGAAATTGAAATAATTATCTACGACGCATATACCCATCTAGACTTCTTAGATTGTATGGGATATTAATAAAACACGCTGGGGTATTTTTTGATGCTGCTGCTCTATCTGGTGCTGAATTCATTAGAAATGGAACAAAATATACAATGCCTTTCACATTTTCTTTAGATACTTCATTGCCCAACTTAGCTGCTAAACGATTCAGTTCTGCCTATTGTTCGTCGGCGTCATTTTTAGTGGAGATATTCGAACTCCATACACATGATCACCATATGCTGCGACGGTTCTAAATGTCCCATTTTCAAAAAGATCAACTCCTTGAATGTTGCTCATCTTTTCATCGACAAAGAGATGAGATAATTCTTGAGCAAAATTAGCTAAATCAGACGTATGAATTTGACTTGATAAATCACCCATGTTAGAGATCCTATTTGCTTCTATTCTTGTAACTAAGTCTCTTAGATTAGAAGTATCGAATTGTTTTCTTCTACGGTGTTTTACCATAGAGTAAAGATCAGCGGATTGTTTAAATAGATATTGTACTTTATTTGTCTACTTAAAAGTCACTGCCTTACTTGCGAACAATTCTTTCTTAGCAAATGTGAGTTTTTCTTTATTATCTGCATGGATAGTTAAAACTGATTCGCCTTTCTTAATTCTGTCTCCTTCATGTACATGTAAGTACATACCCGCTCCAAGATCATGTGGCGCCCCTGCGAGTTTTGCTATGTGAGAAACTGACCTATTATTAAGATCAAGTATTTTTCCAGTTTTTGGAGATTTGTATACATAGGTATATTTCCCTACTTTGATCTCTGATGAATGTATTTTTGAGTTTCCACCTTGTGCTTTGATAATTTCTTGAAATTTCTTCAATGCTCTTCCATCGTCAAGAATTTGCTGTGCTAGTTTTTTACCATTATTGGTTACTTTTGCCATTTCTAGCATTTTACCAGCCATTGAAATTGATTTTTCTTCTAAATCAAGAGGCCGTGTGTCAGAGCGCTGTAGAACTTTTAATATATCCTTAGCTTCAAGTGCTGGACCTATGCCATTTCCAATTGGTTGGTCTCCATCAGTGAGTATTACTTCAATGTGCATACCGAGTTTTTTTCCAATTCTTCTAAAAAGGGATGCTAAATGTTTTGCTTTCTTTTTACTAGTTATTTTTGTTTGTTTTCCTAGTGGTATATCAATGAGCACATGCGTTGATCCTACACTTCCTTTTTTTGCTAGAATACTTGCAAGAAGTTGACCTTCAGCATCGATTGAGAGTGGTGATTCCACCTGAATAATCTTATCATCAGCAGGAGCTAAATTAATTGCGCCGCCCCAAACAATACATCCCCCGACCTTATTTACCATGGCCTGCATTTTTTCTTTTGTGTGAATTACAGGTGCCAATACTTCCATAGTATCTGCAGTTCCTGCAGGAGAAGTTATTGCACGTGAACTTGTTTTTGGTATTTTAAGTCCTGCTGCTGCAATGATTGGTACAACAAGGGGAGTTGTCCTATTACCTGCAACGCCGCCAGTACAATGTTTATCGAGAACTATTTCTCCTGGGAATTCTAGTGTATCACCTGTTTCAATCATTGCTCTTGTGAGATCTACAGTCTCCTTTTCATCAAGGCCACGCATAGCAGATGCTGCTACAAAGTAGGTTAATTCAACAGGAGAGAGTTTGCCTTTTACTAGATCTGTCATGATTTCTTTCAACTCTTCATAGTTGAGTCTTCGACCTTCTAGTTTTTCTCTTATGAGTTTGATACTTTTTGGTTTTGGTTCAAGAATAATATTTACGGAGCTTCCTTTTTTGCATCCAAGATAGTCAAGAACTTCTTCAAACAAACCAATTGATCCAATTGGAACGCTTTTTTTAGATTCTGCAATATCCACTATTGCATGAGCATGACGTTTTTTGTATACAACGCCGACACGGTCACCATGGTGCAAACCTAATGCTAATGCATCATCTTGATTAATTACAATTACTAATATTCCGCCCGATGCAATATCGAGATCCTTTACCTTAAACTTCATAGTGATCCTTCCTCATAGATTTTGATTAATGTGATAAATAGCGCTAAGATAATTGGTCCAATGAAAATACCCATAAAACCGAATACAAATAATCCACCAAATATTCCCAGATACATTACTAGTGGAGGCACATGTCCCTTTTTGCCTGCAAGTAGAGGTCTGAGCAGATTGTCAACATTTGATATAACTACTAAACCATAGATGGCAACTATAATTCCTGCCCAGAATGTACCAGTGGTATCTGTTGCAACTCCCACAACAGCCAAATATACTGCCATGGGCGCCCAAACAACACCGCTTCCGAGCACAGGAAGCATCGAGAATATTGCTAGAAGTGCCGACCAGAGAATTGGTGCACTTATTACAGGTTCTACTCCAGAAAAAATCAGATTGATTATCCAAAATCCAATGAGTGCAACTATTCCTTGCACCATCGCAGCAATTACATACCCAAAGACAATTGATTTGGAGAGAACAGTAAATTGTTTGAATATCTTTTTTCTATTTTTTGCTGTAAGTGGAGCCAGCTTTTCAAGAGAGAGTACAATTTCATCACCATCTTTTAAGAAATAGTATAATGAAACTAAGAGGATGAATAAAGCCATGGTCATTTTAGGTAAACTTACAAGAAAAGTACTGGCTTCTTTAATTACAGTCTGTTGAATTTTTTCAGCTGAGTCACTAATATAGTAAGAATATTGTGGGCTCGAGATTAATTCTTGAATTTGATTGGTTAACTCACACACAGGTGTGTCTGAACTACAATTTTGGTTGCCTAATGTAAAGAGTGTTTGCTTTATTTCGATTACTGCAACCGTGCTTTCTTCAACTGCCTGATTGAGCAGGAAAAAAGAAGGAATGAAAATTAGGAGGAGCACTATTAATAGCGTGAGTAATGCAGAAATTGCTGGTTTTTTTGTTTTCTTTCTTATGAGATCATTTAATGGATAAAATATGAATGCAAGAATTATTGCAGCAGCAATTGGTTGAAAGAGCGGAGATATGACATATGTTGCTAGCACTACGAAGATCATAAACATTACATAGAAGAACACCTTACGATGTTTATCGTTCTTTACCATACTTACCTCTCTTTTTTGTACTGAATGGACACCACTATTGATGATGAACATTGCTTATGGACACAGCCGGAGTTATAACATAAATCTGGGATTTATGAACAACATCCATCTTGCCATTCCTTACGGAAATGGACACAGCCGGAGTTATAACATAAATCTGGGATTTATGAACAACATCCATCTTGCCATTCCTTACGGAAATGGACACAGCCGGAGTTATAACATAAATCTGGGATTTATGAACAA
>Ga0115567_10005766_pt1 | contig 11943 bp, 8 predicted proteins | sample COGITO_mtgs_1204_2_FD_88679 | JGI IMG/M metagenome (GOLD analysis project Ga0115567, IMG submission 88679) | Pelagic marine microbial communities from North Sea - COGITO_mtgs_120412 | ecosystem: Environmental > Aquatic > Marine > Epipelagic | place: Germany:Helgoland, sampling site Kabeltonne...
GGGTTGAAATCGACGAGGCCGAATTCGACTTTAGTCGCATTCGTGGTGAATATAGCGATCACCTGCTGCCGCTGCGCCTCGAGGCCCTCATCACCGAGCAACTATTTCGTTTCAGTCCCCCAACCCGGTTTGGTACGCGCTACCGCGAGGTACTGGCGCAGCAGGACAATCTCAGCTGCCTGCTGCATGCCAACCTGGTTGACCTGGATCGAGAGGGAGATGTCATCCGCAGTGCAGGGTTGCGTCCACTCGGCGGAGATAGGGTCAGAATACAGGCCAGTCAATTTGTGCTGGCGATGGGCGGATTGGAAAATACCCGGTATCTGCTGAACTTGCGCGAGTCTCGCGCCGCCGACGGGGTCGGTATCCATTCTGACCATCTGGGCCGGTATTTTGCCGATCACTATCCAGCGCGCCCGGGCCGAGTGCTGGCTCCCAAAGGGCTGACATATCATCGCTTCAGCTCGAACGACAACAGGGCCGCACTGATGCCGGTGCTGACGTTCACCCCGGATGAAATCAGGCGCAACCGGCAACACAATGCCTGCATGATGCTGACCGGGGAGAGTGCGAAGGGATCGGTGCTGGAAAGCTATGGTGGCAACAGCGCGCTGGGCTTTACTCCCGCAGAATATTGGCAGTATCGGGTTCAGATGATTGTGGAGCCCCGTCCCAACCCTTTGAGTCGTATTTCACTGACGGACGAGACCTGTAAACTTGGCTTGCGACGAATGAAACTGGATTGGAAGCCACATGAAAGCGACTACCACTCAGCCTATGAGCTCTATCGGACTTTTGGAGAGGAGTTGAGTCGGGCTGGCCTGGGCCGCCAGCAGTTAGCCCGTGAAAATACCCCTGAGCTACGCGCTGAAGTGACGGGTGCCTGCCATCATTTGGGTACCACACGAATGGCGGCAGATGAGAGTGATGGGGTCGTTGATCCCAATCTGAAAGTTTATGGCAGTGCCAATCTTTATGTTGCCAGCTCGTCGGTTTTTCCCCGCTACGGCTATTCCAATCCCACGTTGACGGTAGTCGCGCTGTCGGTCCGCTTGGCCCGCCACCTGGCCGGCAATCAGGGAGCCTCCCTGTGATCAGTCGTCGAGATTTTGTTGTCGCCGGGATATCTGCCGGTGGTACCGCGTTGGGTTTTCATTTGCTGGGCGGCCAACCTGCGGTCGTGCAGACCCTCATTGCGAGCGATGAGTCGGACTCGGTTGGGGGTGTGACGATTGATGCGGGGCTGGGTAAATCAATGAACGAGTTGTTGCAGACCATTAATGGCTCTGATGCACTGGGGCGGACATGGCTCGATACGCAATCCCCGAAACCCACCTTAGCGAGTCTGGGCATGTCGGTTGGCAAACGCTTTGATACCCAAGCCAGGGATCTGGTTCAGGCTGTTCGTCAAACTGTCATGGCGGATTTTGAACACAACCGGGTGTGTGAACTCGAAGGCTGGCGCCTTTCCCTGACCGAGTGTCAATTGGCCGCGTTACGGGTGCTCGCTATTGATGCTCACCCTGGCAATGCGGCGATCCTCCAGGCCCGTGAGGCCAGCCAAGGGGATTCCGACTATCAAATTGGCGAGGTGGTGCCGGTAACAAACTGGGGGCCGAGAAAAACGCTCCAGGGCAAATCATTCAACACCCAGGCGGACGGCCACAGCGGGCTCTGGTTTCAGGCCAGGGGCGCCCCGAGCAGAGTTCACATTATGATCGATGGCGAGCTGGCAAAAACCAGCGTCAGCCGCCATGTCATAACCTCAGGACTGTTCGATGAATTGCAGGACCGCATTCTCTCAACGCCGGGAGACTATGAAATCGCGCTTGTTGACCCAGTCCGACACATCAAGCAGCCAATTGGCAAACTGGTCATTGAGAAAAACCCCAGCTATAACTTGGAACAGCGCCCTGGCGCCGACAAGGGTTTCTGTCCTGTCACCCAGTGGGGGCCTAAAACAACACGGGTTGGTGTCGCCAGAAATGAACAGACGGACGGGTCGATGGGAGTTTGGGTTCACATTGATTGTTACCCCCAGGATACGACGCTGCGGTTCGGGGATGACGCCTTGCCGCTGACGCGCAAGGAGTTTGGGTTTACCACGTCCATACCCCTGGCTTTGTTGGAAAGCCCCGGAGAAAAGCCACTCGTACTGATGAGCCGAAGCACAGGTGCGGAGATTGCGGTAGGCCATATTTTGATCGAATAGTGAGTGCGCGCCCGCCAACCCGGCTATCTTTCCCCGGAATCGTTCTCCCGAACAGCCGCGCGCAGACGGCGGTCCGGCACACCACTGCCCATGGGAATCGGCGGCCCGTCTGCGCAGGGGTGGCTCAAGAGTGTATTGGTATTTGCACTTCTGGCCGGTGAAAAGCTGAAAATCCAGTGTCTTCAAGCCATCTGTGAATCGTGTTATTCGGGCGGCAAATAGAAGCGCTCGTACCAGCGTCGCAATTTGGTGATCGGACCGTCGCCATCACACAATATCGGGTCTTCCCGGTACATCTTGTCCTGCCAGATGGCCACGTCCTGCCCGAACGCGGCATGGGCGACAGAAGGGTAAAGCTCGGTAAATTCATCAGGCAGAGGCTCATCCGTGAGGCTGCTCATTATCACCGCAGAGCACAGATCGAGTTCATCGTCGTCGACCGGAGTGTGATAGTTTACCCACCAGCTTTTGAAACTCAGTTCGGGGCTGCGCGATTCCGTGTAATAGTACATGATCGATGGACCGTGATAGGTCGCATCGCCCCATGCGTCGGCCTCCATGCCGGCGCCCTGATTGCGGGCATCGGTCAGGTCGAAGTTGAGCCCCGGCGGCGTGATCATGCCGGCGCGGGGGTCGCGTTGAACTTTTGATATCTGGGTCACGGTGACATCGCCAAAACGATTTTCAAATGATTTCACATTGCCACCGTGCACGTGGGGAAAATGCGCAATGTCGACGATGTTTTCTATCACGTCACAGGGTTGGGCGCGAATGCGTGAACGCTGAAATTGCCAGTCGCCCCAGCGGTGGTCGCCCCAATCCGCAATGTCTGGAATGTAATCGTTGGGCGCGCTGTTATCGGGACAGTACCACAGGGCGATAAAACCGTTCTTTTCCAGCAATGGCCAGCCTTTCAGGGCATCGCGGGCACGTTCGGGAATCTTCTTTGCGTAGGGGATTTCAACACATTGCCCCCGGTCATTGAAGCGCCAGCCGTGGAAAGGACAGGCGATGCAGTCGCCCTGGACCCGGCCGCCGTCGCTGGCCAGGTGGGCGCCCAGGTGGGGACAGTAGGCGTCCAGGATGGCAGCTTGGCCCGACTCGCCCCGATAGATGACAAGCTCGCGATTAAAGTAGTGCAGCGGCTTCACTTCACCCCTGGCAAGCTCCTGGGAAAACATGACGATATGCCAGCCGCGGGCGTAGTGGCCAGGCTCCAGATATGCATACTTGTGAGCGCTCATGACAGTGCTTCCTCGGGTGATTCATTCAATGCGTGTTGGGCGGCGATATAGGCGAAGGTCATTGCCGAGCCAATGGTAGAGCCAGCACCGGGATAGGTGTCGCCCATCACCGCGGCGCTGGCATTGCCGGCGGCGTAAAGTCCCGGGATCGGAATGTTGCCCTGGTCGACCACTCGAGCGAATTCATCGCACAGCAGGCCACCTTTGGTGTCCAGGTCACCAGGTTCGCAACGCAGGGCATAGTAGGGGCCTTTATCCAGCGGTGCCAGAGATGGATTGGGTTCAACTTTTGGGTCTGCATAGTAGCGGTCGTGGAGACTGCGTCCGCGATGGAACAGGGGGTCTTCGCCCCGCTTCGCGTGGCGATTGAACTCGGTCACGGTGGCGGCCAGGGTTCCGGCGTCAATTTCCAGCTTCCGCGCCAGGCCCTCCAGGGTGTCGGCGCGGGTAAGCAGCCCGGTTTCAAAATATTCGGGCGGAAGTTTTTCATCCGGTGTCATTTTGGCAGGCTTGATATGACCGGCGGTATAGCGTTGACGGAACAGGCCGTCGAATAGCAGGTAGCAGGGCACCGCGCCCTCGCCACGAGCCTCGCTGGCGTACTGGTCTTTTACCAGGTCTTCGTAGGGTTGCGCTTCATTGGTAAAGCGCTTGCCTTGACGGTTGATCATAATCGAGCCGGGATTCGACTTGCCGGAGATCAAAGCCAGGCTGCGTCCATCGGGAAGAATGTAGGTGGGCGACCACCACGCGCTGCCCATAAAGCCCAGTGCGGCGTTGACCGTTTCACCGAGTGCGATACCATCGCCGGTAGATCCCGGAGCAGCGGCTGTCCACTGGTCACTGGAAGGTTGCGGCTGGTACTGCTGGCGCATTGCGGCATTGCGGGCAAAGCCGCCGGTGCACAGTAATACACCACGCCGGGCTCGCACCGTGCGCAGTTGTCCGTCGTATTGAACCATCGCTCCGCATACGCGATCGCCGTCCATGATCAATTCCTGCATGGGCGCGTTCAGCCACAGGGGAATGTCCCGATCCAGCAGGGATCTTCGCAGGCGCGCAACCAGGGCCGGTCCCAGTGTGAGGCGATCGTCGCTGCGCCGTGCCAGCCGCGCCGGCAGGTCCAGGGCGTAGCGCAGGGCGAGCCAGGCTCCGAGGGCATAGGCACCCAGATCCATTTCCTGCAGGCGCCGGCCTTCTACAACCGACACATTAAAGGGCAGCAGCAGGCCGGTGTAATGATCGCGGCTCATGGTGGCGGCGGCCTCGCCCAGACAACGCAGATTGATGGGTGCCGGGTCCATGGAGCGGCCGCCGGACTGGTACCCCGGAACTTCTTCGTAATAATCCATGTAGGCGGGAAGGGGGGTGTAATGCACGTGGCTGTGAGCCATCATGAACTGCAGCATCTCACTGGCGCGCTCGGCGTAGGCACGGATGCGAGCGTCTGGTACGGAGTCCCCGATCAGGCCCTTGAGGTATGCATAAGCATCACTCTTGTTGTCGCTGAGCCCGGCGGCGGCCAACTGGTGATTGGCCGGAATCCAGGCCACTCCACCCGATTTTGCTGTCGTGCCGCCATAGACCGCTTCTTTTTCCACTACCAACACGGATGCGCCGAGCTGATGCGCCACAATGGCCCCGGTCATTCCCCCGGCGCCGGCACCGGCTACCAGCCAATCGACTTCAATATCCGTCGGCATCACAGGTTCTCCCGCGCAAGCACCGGTCTGGTATCGGGTTCGCCATCGGCTTCGATAAATTCCCGCAGCACCTGCTGTACGTAGGCGCAGTCATCATCTGTCATGGTGGGGTGGCAGGGCAGCATGACCCCATTCTCCATGATCTGGTCGCAATGGGTCAGGCCTTCGCTGTGTATGCGGAAATCGCGCCCTGCCAGCATCGGATGACGAGTGATATTGCCGGAGAAAATCACCCGGGAGAAGACCCCGCTGTCTTCGAGGTGCATCTGCAAACGTTTCCGGCTCCAGCCGGTGGCGGGGTGAATCTGCAGCGGAAAGCAGATCCAGGTGGTCTGTGTATCTGGCAGCAACCTCGGCACGATGAACTGCTCGGGGTAGTCGGCAAAGAATTCGTAGTAGCGCTGAAAGCGCTCATTGCGCAGCCGCCACAGCTCGTCGATACGGTCCATCTGGGCAATGCCAAATGCGGCGCCGGCCTCGTTGGGGATAAAGCCGTAAGCGAGATCTTCAAATATAAACAGGGAGTCGTAGTCTATTCCGTCAAGCCGCTCCAGAAAGCGCCCGTCGCTTTCCTCAACCCGGGTTCCAAACATGTATTTTTCCGATGATCGACCCCAGGCGCGCAGGCTGAGGGCGCGATCGAGGTATTGGTCGTCATCGAAAAACACCATCCCGCCATTGCCCAGCGCAGTAATAATGTGGAAGATCGAAAAGCTGGTGATGGATATATCCGCCCGGGTGGCGGTTTTGCGCCCGCGCAGGGTGCCACCGAGTGTGTCGGCGGAGTCGTGGATCAATAGCAGGTTGTGTCGATCGGCGATCTCGCGCACTTTGTCCCAATCACAAATTCCGCCGATCAGGTCTGGAATTAAAATGGCCCGTGTGTGTTCGCCAATCGCGTCCTCTATTCGTTCTACCAGAATCTGATAATCATCCAGCCCTACATCTACAAACACGGGGCGGTAACCGGCCTGATAGATACTGGCGACATCGGTGGAAAACGTCAGTGCGGGCGTCACTACCTCGCTGCCGGGGGGCAGGTCCGCCAGGCGCATGGCAATCAGCAGCGCGGATGAACCGGAATTGACCATGACGCCATGACGTTTACCCATGAATTCCGCAACGCGGCGCTCAAACTCACACACCTGTTTGCCTGGCACCATGCCCATCGGGTCCGCCAGAACAGCATTGACTGCGTCGATTTCGGCGCGATCGTACATGGCGCCGCCATAGCGCACGACTCTGGGCTTGAGTGGTTGGTCGACCATCGTTGTTCTCCTTATTTTACTATCACGGCATTGCCGGACTCTGGTAAAAAATAGAAACACGCAGGAGAGCGTTTGAATATGACCACGGCGTTCACAGGGCAACAATTCAAACAGCAGTTCAACAATCCGGCCCCCTTTGTTGACCTGGGTTAAGGTCTTGCCTATGGTCCGATGACATTAAAAATGCGGGGGTTCACAGTGCAGGATCTGGTCAACAAAGTCGCGGTGGTCACTGGTGCTGGTTCGGGGATAGGAGAGGGCATTGTTCGCGCCGCAGCAGCAGGCGGCATGCGCGTGGTGGTGGCGGATATTGACACTGAACGAGCTGAGGCTGTGGCGGCGTCCCTGCGCGACGAAGGCGGGGACGCCATAGCGCAGCGTGTCGATGTGTCGGATTTCGCTTCGGTGGAAGCGCTGCGCGATGCGGCAGTGAAAGCATACGGGCGGGTGGATGTGTTGTGCAATAACGCGGGTGTCTGGCTGGGGGCATTAATGCAGGATGCCGACATCAAGGACTGGCAGTTTCTGATCAACGTCAATCTCTACGGCGTAATCCACGGTGTAAAGGCCTTTCTGCCCTTTATGCTGGAACAGGGAGCGGGGCACATCGTCAATACCGCTTCCATGGGAGGGCTGATAGCCGGCCCGCCTGAAGGGCTGTATTGCACCACCAAATTTGCCATCGTAGGTTTGTCCGAGGCGTTGTTGATGGAGGTGGCGGAGCAAGGTGTACAGGTATCGGTGCTGTGCCCCGGCCTGGTCAACACCGATCTGGTGAAACAGTCATTTCGAGTGCGGCCCGAGAGTGTCAATTCAGGTATAGACCACCAGCAGCCGGGCCCGGATACCGACAACGGTATTGCACCGCTAGCGGTAGGGGAGCAGGTACTGGACGCCGTGCGCGAACAACGCTTTTACGTGATCACCCACGACGACTATCGCGACATCATTGAAATGCGTCACCACGGCATCCTGCAGGCGCTGGACGAGCAGGTGGCACGCTACGGCTCAACCAGCGGCAGGTCGCCACAGTGAAGCGCTTTGCCGCGGCGGTATTGGGACTGCTGGTGGGAAGTTCATCCGCGATGGCGGCTGCGTTGCAGTACAGTGAGCAACGCCAGCCCTGCGCCGATCACCAGTCATTGAAGCAAGCCTTCTTCGGTGATCTGCACGTGCACACCCGTTACTCGCTGGATGCCAGTACTCAGGGGACGCGAACCTCGCCCGACCAGGCCTACGATTTTGCCCGGGGCGAGGCGTTGCCCATTCAACCCTGGACAGAAGACGGCGATGGGCTGCGTTCCCTGCAATTGCGGCGTCCGCTGGATTTTGCCATGGTCTCCGACCACGCCGAGCTGATCGGAGAAGTGGCCATGTGCAACACGCCCGGTCTGGAGGGGCACAACAGCTGGCAGTGTCTGGTGTATCGCCATTGGCCTCGGGCGGCGTTTTACCTCTTTAATTACATGTCATCGGTTGAAGCTTCTCACCTGGGGTTGTGTGGTGACAACGACGAGCTGTGCCTGAGAGCCGCTCTCGGACCGTGGCAGGAAATGCGTGAGGCTGCAGACAATCACTACGATCGTAGTAGCGCGTGCGAATTTACCGCCTTTGTCGGTTATGAATGGACTGGCGGGGAGCCGGATTCCGGTGGCAATCTGCACCGCAACGTGGTGTTTCGCAATGACAAAGTCCCCGACCTTCCGGTCAGCTTTATCGACGGACCCCGCGCCGAGCTGTTGTGGCGTGCCCTGGACAGGCAATGTAACGCCGCCGAGGGGGCCTGCGATTCACTGGTTATCCCGCACAATGCCAATCTCAGTGCCGGCTATATGTACAGCGGACTGAAGGATGACGGCAGCCCCATGGATGCCGAGTATGCGCGGCTGCGCCGGCAGTTTGAACCTCTGGCAGAAATCATGCAGCACAAGGGCGCCTCGGAATGCTTCTATCAAGCCGGTGTGACCCAGGATGAATTGTGCGCATTTGAACAGCAGCCGGTCGATAACATTTCCGGTTACGACAATCCTCCGCAACCAGAGACCGGTTTTTTACGTCGAGCTCTGGCGGATGGCATGGCGTTGCAAAAGTCCCTCGGCGTTAACCCTTATCAGCAGGGCTTTATCGCCAGTACTGACACTCACCTTGGAACTCCCGGCGCCGCCGACGAGGATCGCTTTCTCGGTCACGGTGGCGCGGGCGTACCGGCGGCGAAGGCGGTGCCCCCGGGCTTACCGGACAAACTCGAGTACAACCCGGGCGGGCTGGCTGTACTGTGGGCGGAAGAAAACAGTCGCGACGCCCTGTTTGATGCCATGCGGCGCCGGGAGGCCTACGGCACCAGCGGCCCTCGTATCGTCACGCGATTTTTTGCCGGGTGGGATTATGCAGAAGAGCTGTGTTCACAACCCGATCGCATTGAACGGGCCTATGCAGGAGGTGTGCCAATGGGCGGTGAACTCAGCGCGCCACCAGAAGCTGATGCCTCTCCCACGTTCCTGGTTGCAGCGCAGCAGGACGCGGGCACGGGTGCAAGCCCCGGCATGCCACTGCAGCGCATTCAGGTCGTCAAAGCCTGGCTCGACGTCGACGGCGAGCGGCAGGAGCAGGTGCTGGATGTCGCCGGGTCCGCAGATAATGGTGCCACCGTCAATGTCGACACCTGCGAAACACAGGGAGACGGGCATGCAGAACTCTGCGCTGTGTGGCGGGACGAGCATTTCGATCCCTCCCAGTCAGCGTTCTATTATTCACGGGTAGTGGAGAATCCGAGCTGTCGCTGGAGCCAGAGGATGTGCGTGGCCGCTGCCGTGAACTGTGCAAACCCGGACAGTGTGCCGGAGGGTTACGAAAACTGCTGTGCCGAGGATCACCGGCCGGTCATACAGGAGCGTGCCTGGACGTCGCCCGTCTGGTATATCCCGGCCTCCTAATCCAGTTCCAGCACCTGTTTGGCGTATTGCAGCGCAGCGCCTGAATCGACTCGACTGCTATAGGCTTCCACAAACAGCTTGCCGACGACGGTGCCCTGTGGATCGACGACGATCATTCCGGGGTGGGGAATACCGTACTGGAAGTCGCCCTCGGTGTACTTCTCATTGAGAATGCCCAGGGTTTTGAAGGTCATTCCGTCGACGTCGGACAACACCGGGATGGTGATGCCGTGTTCGTCGATAAAAGCCTGTTGCAGCGCTGGCTCGTCGTAGGTGATGCTCACCATACCAATGCCGGCGGTGTCGAAACCGGCTTTGTGGGCCTGTAGCTGGATCATTTGCTTCATACAGTAGGGACACCAGTCAAAAGACCGGCTGGCGATGAATACGGTGCCATTGGGGCCGGCAAAGTCATGTATCAGCCTGATTGGCTCGCCCCGGTACATCGCGCGCACCCCGGGAAAGTCCGAACCGAGCACCGGGCCGGGATCGAAATTGTCGGTGTCCGCCGGAACGAACATGTTTTCGGTCAGTTTGGCGTAGGCCTTTTCTTTTACCTGGTCTTTATAGAGGTAGGCGCCAGCGGTGGCGAACAGCAAAATTGCCGCCAGAACGATTAAGACACGTTGCATGGTAGAGGAACCCGGTTATTAGCTTATGCGATATTGGCAGTGTAACTCCCTTGTTCGACAGTTGTCGCCGCTAAGGGGTTCCGCGTATCCTTTGCGCTTTTACGGGCCGACCATGAGAGCGCAAAATGATTGATCAGTTGCTGATTTCCGGCTTGTTCCTGCTGTTGCTCGGCAGTCTGATTTTCAGCGATTGGTCGGCCTCGTGGATTTTCGTCGGCACGATGCTGGCAGCTTACTTCCTGGGCCTGGTCGACACTGCTGATGTGTTGAGCAAGGCATCCAACACCGGCTTGATTACGCTGGTACTGCTGCTGCTGGTTTCCGTCGGTCTGGAGAAGCTCTCCTGGCTGAATCGGTTGTCAGGCAAACTGATCACTTCCGGGTTCACGGTCAGCCTGTTGCGGCTGGGTGCTGTGACGGCGCTCTTCTCTGCCTTTGTCAATAACACGGCAGTCGTAGCGACACTGGCTCAGACCGTGCGCAACAATCGGCATCACCCCGCCTCGCGCTTGCTGATTCCCCTGTCCTACGCCGCCATCCTCGGCGGCACCATGACGTTGATCGGTACCTCGACCAACCTGATTGTCAGTAGTTTTCTCGAAGACGCCACCGGGCAGGGACTGGCATTTTTCGATTTTCTGCTGGTTGGTGGCAGTGCCACTGTGGTGGGTTTGCTGGTGATGCTGGGTACCTCGCGCTTACTGCCGCAAGACAGCGCCGAGCAACTGGACGTCAATGAGTACCTGATTGAGGCCGAGGTGGGCCCCGAGTCACCGCTGATTGGCCGGACCATCGCGGAAAACCGCCTGCGAGACCTGGATGCCCTATTCCTGGTTGAGATCGTGCGCGACGAGCACATGATGTCGCCGGTGGCGCCCAGCGAATACATCGAGGCGGGCGACAAACTGATTTTTTCCGGCGACATCACTCAGGTCAGCGCCCTGGACGCCTTTGAAGGCTTGCACCTGTTTGCAGTGGAGGAGGGGTTGCTGCGCGAAAACATGATGGAAGTGATCGTCATGCCCAATGCCACAATTGAAGGCAAAACCATCAAGGAGAGCGGCTTTCGATCGCTGTTCGATGCGGCGGTAGTCGGTATGCGGCGCGGTGGCAAACGTTTGTCGGGCAAACTGGGCAACATCACTATTCAGGCCGGAGACAACCTGATGCTGGCTACCGGGCCAGACTTTCACGACCGCAACAACCTGGGTAAGAATTTCGTGGTAATCGACGATTCGGTCAATGGTGCCAGCTCAACGCCTTTGCAGAACTGGTTTGTGAGTATTGCGCTGTTTGCTGTGATCGCGCTGGCGTCGCTGGATATGGTGCCACTGATCAAGGGGCTGGCCTTTGTCCTGGTGTGTATGCTCGGGCTGGGCCTGATACGTGGCTCGGAGCTGCGCCGGCGCTTCCCGTTCGAGATCTGGCTGATCATTGGCTCTGCACTGACATTGTCTCAGGCGCTGTCCAATTCCGGTCTGGTGGCGTTGGTGACAGATGGTTTGCACAGCCACCTGGCGTCAGCGGGGCCCTATGCGGCTCTGTTCGGGATATACCTCGGTGCACTGTTACTCACAGAGTTGATGACCAACAATGCTGCGGCGGCCTTGAGTTTTCCCATCGCCTTCGGCATGGCGGAGAGTTTTGGTTTGAGTTACATGCCGTTTGTCATGGCGGTTGCCTACGGCGCCAGTGCCAGCTTCCTGACACCCTATGGCTATACTACCAACCTGATGGTTCAGAACCTCGGAGGCTACACGATGCGTGACTATGTCCGCAGTGGGCTACCGCTCTCAATCGCCTATTCGCTGGTGGTACTGTTTTTACTGCCCGCGGTGTTCCCATTTTGAAAATCGGTAGCAATACCCTTAAAGTTAATGATAATCGTTTGTATTTGAGAGGTGACTGAGTTATCTTCAATTACGCAGACCCCCGGTAGTACCTCGTGCTA
>Ga0115567_10005769_pt1 | contig 11940 bp, 8 predicted proteins | sample COGITO_mtgs_1204_2_FD_88679 | JGI IMG/M metagenome (GOLD analysis project Ga0115567, IMG submission 88679) | Pelagic marine microbial communities from North Sea - COGITO_mtgs_120412 | ecosystem: Environmental > Aquatic > Marine > Epipelagic | place: Germany:Helgoland, sampling site Kabeltonne...
GGCCATCAGGAACGGGTCGGCGTTCAGGCCCAGACTGCCCGCAATCGCGACCGAGATCGGCGCCATCACGATGGCCGTCGCGGCGTTGTTCATCAGATCGGACAGCGTCATGGTCACGACCAGCACGATGCCCAGAATGGCAAAGGGCGGAATGGACCCGGCCAGCCCAACGATACTCTCGGCGATCAATTGCGTGCCGCCTGTCGACTGCAACGCATCCCCCAGCGGGATCATCGCCCCCAATAGAACAATCACCGGCCATTCGATGGTCTCATAAGCTTCGCGCGGTGATATCCGCTCCAGCAGGACCAATGCCACAACCGCTCCCGCGAACGACACATGGACCGGTGCCCACCCCATGACCGTGGCGAACACAGAAGCGGCGAACACCAGAGCCGGAATCAGCACCTTGCCACCACGGCCGATATTAAGGTTTCGGGTCGCCAGTGGCAGACATCCCATTTCGGCAATGGCGTCGGGCATTTCGCTTTCTTCGCCCTGAAGCAGCAGGACATCCCCGGCGCGAAACCGAACCCGCGCAATGCGCTCCTGAATGGGCACGCCTTCCCGGGCCAGCGCCAGCAGCGCAACGCCAAAGTGACGGCGCAGGCGCAAATTCATGGCGGTGCGCCCTTCGATCCGCGAGCCGGGCTGCACCACGGCTTCCACAATCCCGACCTGATCGGACTTGATCTTTTCCGTATCGGGATGGTCACTGCCGGTCAGCGTCAAGCCAGCCTTTTTGACCAATTCGTCGATGGTGGCGGGGTCGACGCGCAGCAACAGGATATCCCCGGCGCGCAAATACTCGCTCGTGATCCGCATCAGCCGACGGTTTTCATCGCGCAACAGACCCACGACAATGCTCTGCTCTTCATCCAACTGTTCGAGTTCGTGCACCTTGCGTCCGACATATTCAGAATCATCGTTCAGACGCGCTTCGACGATGTAACTGTCGAGGTCGAACATCTCTTCTGCCGAACGGCGGCTCGTGCGATCCGAGGGAATCAGCCGCCAGCCGATCAGCAGGACAAATGCCATGCCGACGACCGCGATGGGCAGCCCGACAAAGGCAAAGTCGAACATGGCAAACGGCGTACCCGTCACATCGGCGCGATAGGTCGCGATAATGATGTTCGGCGGTGTGCCGATCAGGGTGACGAGCCCACCGAGGATCGTCGCAAAAGAGAGCGGCATCAGTACCGCCGAAGGGCGTTCGGACAGACGCAACGCCAGCGGCATCAGCAGCGCCAGCGCCCCGACATTGTTCATGAATGCCGACAACAATGCGCCCAGCCCCGACAGCGCACCCATCTGGGTTCCCTGTCCCTTGGCAAACCGCACCCCGGCATCCGCAAAGATAGAGATAACCCCGGAGACCTGAAGCGTGCGGCTGATCACCAGCACAGCGGCCACCGTGATCACCGCGGGATGGCCGAACCCGGCAAAGGCGGCGTCCGTGGGCACGACGCCAGCAACAACCCCCACGATCAACGCAGTGAACGCCACCACGTCATACCGCCACCGCCCCCACATGAAGAAGACAAGCGACAAGCCCAGAATGGCGAAGATGGAAATTTGTTCGGTGGTCATGGTCACCGATCATACAGGGTGGACACGAAAACGCGGCAAGGGAGAAACTCCGTTGCCGCGTTGAATTGGATCTGATGTCGCGTCTACTCGAATGCTTCTTCCCAGTCACCCTGGGTTGCGGCCTTGGAATATTCGGTTGAGCGGTTTTCGAAGAAGTTGGCGTGCTCAACACCGTTGAGCATCTCTTCCATCCACGGCAGCGGGTTCGCTTCGACCCGGTAGACCGGCTGCAGGCCAAGCTGCGAGAGGCGGCGATCGGCGATGTAGCGGATGTACTGCTTCACTTCCCTGGCTTCGAGACCTTCAAGGCTGCCCATTTCAAACGCCAGGTCGATAAAAGCGTCTTCATGGTTGAGCACGGTCTCGCAGGCCACATAAAGCTCACGCTGGAACTCTTCGTCCCAGATTTCCGGGTTCTCGTTGATGAAGGTGCGGAACAGCTTGATGATTGAAGCCGTGTGCAGGCTTTCGTCACGCACCGACCAGGTCACGATCTGGCCCATGCCCTTCATCTTGTTGTGACGCGGGAAGTTCATCAGGATCGCGAAGGAGGCAAACAGCTGCAGGCCCTCGGTGAACGCGCCGAACATCGCAAGTGTCATGGCGATGTCGCGGTTGGTCTCGACCCCGAACTCCTGCATGTAGTCGTATTTGTCCTTCATCTGCTGATATTTGAGGAAGGCCGAGTACTCGGTCTCGGGCATACCGATCGTGTCGAGCAGATGGGAATAGGCTGAGATGTGCACCGTCTCGATATTCGAGAAGGCGGCCAGCATCATCTGGATCTCGGTGGGTTTGAACACCTGCGTGTAGTGCTTCATGTAGCAGTTGTTCACTTCCACATCGGCTTGCGTGAAGAAGCGGAAAATATGTGTGAGCAAGTTGCGCTCGGAGTTATCAAGCGTGCGATGCCAATCCTTCACATCGTCGGCCAGCGGCACCTCTTCGGGCAACCAGTGGACACGCTGCTGCATCAGCCAGGCGTCATAGGCCCATGGGTAGCTGAACGGCTTGTACTGAACGCGTGATTCGAGCAGTGACATTGATACTTTCCTCTTCCCGGGACGCGCCGCCCCGGTGCCTTCAGGCCCGGGGCGTTACACGTCGAAATTGTGTCGTCTGCCTACTGACAGGCGAGGCATTCCTCATAATCGTTGCGGCTTGCCGCGGCGCGATCCGCCTCTTCGTCGCCCGTCACCGGCACCAGCGCGCCAACACTTTCGGAGCGCTGCAGTGATTTTGAGCGGCAATAGTAGAGGCTCTTCACACCCTTCTTCCAGGCCTGGAAGTGGATCTGGTGCAAATCGCGCTTGTGCACGTCGGCAGCCAGAAACACGTTCAGGGACTGTGACTGACAAATGAAGGGCGAGCGATCGGCGGCCAGATCAATGACCCAGCGCTGATCGATCTCAAAGGCCGTCTTGAAGACATCCTTCTCATCATCGGTCAGGAAATCGAGATGCTGCACTGAGCCTTCACCGGTGGTAATCGAAGACCACACTTCGTCCGTATCCTGACCCTTTTCGGCCAGAAGATTCTTCAAGGCTTTCGAGCGGACATTGAACGAGCCCGACAGCGTCTTGTGAGTGAAGCTGTTGGCTGCAATCGGCTCGATGCCCGGTGAGGCACCACCGCAGATGATCGAAATCGACGCGGTCGGTGCGATCGCCATCTTGTTCGAGAACCGCTCCATGATCCCGTAATCCTGGGCATCCAGACAGGCACCACGTTCTTCAGCCAGCATTACGGACGCAGCATCGGCCTGCTCGCGAATATGCTTGAACATCTTCTTGTTCCAGGCTTTCGCGATGGCAGATTCGAACGGCACCCGCTGATCCTGCAAGAAAGAATGGAAGCCCATAATGCCGAGCCCGACCGAACGCTCGCGCGCAGCCGAATACTTGGCCTTGGCGAAGGAGTCTTCAGCGTTGTCGATGAAGTCCTGAAGCACATTGTCGAGGAAGCGCATCACGTCTTCGATGAAGGTCGGATGATCCTTCCACTCGAGGAAGTTCTCAACATTCAGTGACGACAGGCAGCACACCGCCGTGCGGTCATTGCCGAGATGGTCCAGACCGGTCGGGAGTGTGATCTCGGAACACAGGTTCGAGGTCTTGACCGTCAGGCCCGCCAGCTTCTGGTGCTCAGGAATACTGCTGTTCACCGTGTCGGAGTAGACGATATAGGGCTCGCCGGTCTCAATCCGGGCCGTCAGCAGACGAATCCAGAGTGCACGTGCCTTTACCGTGGCGATCGGCGCGCGATCCTTGGGGCTGACAAGCGCCCAGTCTTCATCGGCTTCCACCGCACGCATGAACGCATCAGAGATCAACACGCCATGATGCAGGTTCTGCGCCTTGCGGTTCGGATCACCACCTGTCGGCCGGCGAATTTCGATGAACTCCTCAACTTCGGGATGATCAATCGGCAGATAAACCGCCGCCGACCCGCGTCGCAGCGAACCCTGACTGATCGCCAGAGTAAGGGAATCCATCACGCGGATGAACGGGACGACGCCAGAGGTCTTGCCGTTATGGCCGACCTGCTCGCCGATGGAGCGCAAATTGCCCCAGTAACTGCCGATGCCGCCACCGCGGGAAGCTAGCCAGACATTCTCGTTCCAAAGGTCAACGATACCTTCGAGAGAATCCGAAGCCTCGTTCAGGAAGCAGGAGATCGGCAGGCCGCGCTCAGTGCCGCCATTGGACAGAACCGGCGTTGCCGGCATGAACCAGAGCTTCGAGATGTAGTCGTAGATGCGCTGAGCGTGCTCGGAATCATCCGCGTAATGACTGGCAACGCGCGCAAACAACTTCTGCGGGGAACCCTTCTCGTGGTTGAGAAGGTAGCGATCCTCAAGGGTTTCCTTACCGAATGCGGTCAGCAGCTCGTCGCGGGACGGGTCAATCTGAATACGCACACGGTCGGTCTGGTAGATGTTCCCCGTGTCGGCATCCTTGCCCACGAGGTCGTTATCCACATCCCGAGTCGCTTCAATTTCGGCGGAATCGACTGATTCCAGTTCCAATTCTTCCGTTTCAAACAAGTCCAAATCTTCCGTTTCAATATCTTTGCGCGATTTGTCCACAGCGCCATCTACAGCTGAAATCCCAGCAGAACCGTCCATTACCAAGCCCCCTCCAAACAACATTCCAAATGCTCCACACCCTGTGGGCAATTTCCGGAGGGAAAATGCGCAAAATCCACAACATCTGGAGACGTAACGCTTAATAAACACTAAATGTTGGAGGCCTGTCACCGTGAACAATACGGGAACATTCTAATCTTCGACGTTTTTGAGTCAACGCGCCAGAGTCCGAATCGTGCAGATTCGCCAGATTGTTACGAGTCGCGGCCGCTTATGGTTTTTATGTTTGTGCCCCTTTTGTGCCACAAACCCCAAAATCTTGTGGTTCAGCCAAAAGCGACTCGGGAATTTAGCGGCGAACGAAACGTGATCAGGAAATTATCGCCGGAAATCCGGCGTTTCCTGTTTTTCGCATCCTTCGAGACGACCGCTTCGCGGTCTCCTCAGGATTAGGACGGAGCAAAACCAAGAACCTCATCCTGAGGAGGGCCGCAGGCCCGTCTCGAAGGATGCGGCGGGACGCCCAGCCCCGCTAGAGCAACTCTTCCAGTGTGCGCTGCTGTTCCGGCTTGAAACCGACCAGAACCCCGGCACCGGTCTCGATCACCGGGCGCTTGATCAGGGTCGGATTGTCGACCATCAGCTGCAGCGCGATGTCTTCGGTCACATTCTCACGAATCACTTCATCGAGCCCGCGCCAAGTCGTGCTGCCGCGATTGAGCAGAGCTTCCCAACCCACTTCCATGGCCCATTCAGTCAGCTTATCGTGGTCGACCCCGTCAGCACGGACATCGAGAAAACGATGGGCGGCCTCGCGCCGCTCAAGCCACTTGAGGGACTTGCGGGTCGTATCGCAACTCTTCAGGCCATAAACGGTCAACATAGTGGCACCCTTTCTTTAAGGCTTCTCGTGCAAGAGGCTTTGGCAGCGGCGCAATCCGCGCGATAGTCTTATGCTCGCCGTTGGCGATATATGCAATTCCGAGTCTCAGACAAGTCATCTCCATGACAAGCCAGTCCACACAGACCATCAGACCGCCGGCGATTGCAGGCACATTCTATCCTGCGGATGCGCACGCGCTTGCCGGAATGATCGACCAGTGCCTGGCCAGCGCGCGCGATGACGGGCTCTCACCAAAAGCACTGATCGCACCTCATGCCGGGTTGATCTATTCCGGACCTGTTGCGGGGTCCGCTTACAAATCCATTGCGCGCCGGGCTTCAGAAATCACACGGGTCGTTCTGCTTGGCCCGCCGCACCGGGTCGCGGTTCCCAAGTTCTGCGTTCCAGCGGCAACCGCCTTCCGCACACCACTCGGGGATGTGCCGCTTGATCTCGACGGGATCGCCACCGCGCTGACGGTCCCCGGGGTCGAACAATCCGATATTCCCCACGCCGAAGAACACAGCCTGGAGATACACCTGCCCTTCCTGCAGCGGGTGCTGGGTGATTTCACACTGGTGTCGGTGCTCGTTGGTGGTCCGAGCCCCCAGGAAACCGACGCGCTTCTGAAAGCACTTTGGGGCGGCCCCGAAACCCTCGTCGTGATCAGCTCCGATCTCAGCCACTATCACGACTATGACGGTGCCAATCAGCGCGATCAGGCATTTCGACGCCATGTCGAAACCCTCAGTCTCGAGAAGATCGAGGACGAGCAGGCCTGCGGGCGCTTCCCGGTCAAAGGCCTGCTCAACCGTGCCCGCGCGCTGGATTTGCGGGTCACCACATTGGATGTGCGCAACTCGGGTGACACCGGCGGGCGCGACAATCGCGACCGGGTGGTCGGCTACGGATCCTGGGCGCTCTAATATGCCGGATCGGCCCGTTTGCCCGATGATGACCGCGCATTGCTGATTGACGGTGCCCGACGTTCCATCGCCAACGGTCTAAAAAACGGCCGCCCGGCCCGGGTCCAGCACGGCACCTTCTCGCCGGCTCTGGAAACCTTCCGGGCAACTTTTGTCACTCTCAACCAGAACGGCAGTTTGCGCGGCTGTATCGGCAGCATCCTGCCCCACCGCTCGCTGATCGAGGATGTGGCCACCAACGCCCACAAGGCCGCATTCAGCGACCCGCGCTTCCCGCAACTTACGGCGGCTGAGATCGGCTCCCTCGACCTGTCGGTCTCGATACTTTCCAATGCTCGCCCCATCGCCTTTGGATCCGAGGCCGAGGCCATCGACGCACTGCAACCCGATGTGGATGGTGTGATCCTGGAAGCCGACGGCCCTGACGGACAATCCCGGCGCGGTCTGTTCCTGCCCCAGGTCTGGGAAACCGTGCCCAAGGCCGAACAGTTTCTGCGTCACCTGAAAGCCAAGGCCGGTCTTCCGCAAGATTACTGGGACAGCTCCATCCGCTTGTGGCGCTACACGACGGAGACGTTCCACTGAGGTAGATCAGCTGGCGCGGACTTCATGCAGAAACTGCTCAACTTGCGCGTTTAGTTCCTTGCCCGTTTCCCGCAACCGTTCTGCGGATTCAAGATGTTGTTCGGCGGTCTGCACGGATGTTTCGACCGCCTGACGAACATCGCCGATCTGCATCGAAACATCCTGTGTGCCCGAAGCCGCCGCGCTCACATTACGTGCGATCGCCTGGGTTGCCGCAAGCTGCTGCTCGATTCCTTCCGAAATCGCACCCGCAATCTGGGCAACCTGATCGATGGTTTCGCGGATGGTCCCAATTCCCGAGACCGCATCGCCTGACGAGGCCTGAATCGCCGAGACCTGTTTTGATATTTCCTCGGTGGCCAGCGCGGTCTGTTGGGCAAGGGTTTTGACCTCGCTCGCGACAACGGCGAAGCCCTTACCTGCCTCACCTGCGCGTGACGCCTCTATCGTTGCGTTGAGCGCGAACAAGTTGGTCTGCGCCGCAATGTCGTGGATCAACGTCACCACCTCACCAATCTTCTCTGCCGCTTCAGCGAGGCCCTCCACACGCTCGTTGATCATGTGAGCCTGGCCCGACGCGTCGTCCGAGACCGAGCGGGATTCGCTGGCTTGCCGGCTGATCTCTTCGATCGAGGCTGTAAGTTCCTCCGTTGCCGACGCTATGCTCTCGACGTTCCCGGAGGCGAGAACCGCCGCACTTGCCACGCGCTCTGTCGTGCCGCCGGTCGAGCGCATCATCTCATTCATACCGCGAGAGGCTTCGCCGGTATGCTCCGCCTCGGTGGAAACATTGTCGACCACTTTTCGGATGCGCTTTTCGAAATTGTCCGCGAAGGACAGAACCGTGGCGCGGCGCTCCTCCGTCGCCCGTTCCTCGGCGAGACGCTGCTCTTCCTGTATCCGATCCGCTTCGGCCATCTTGTCCCGAAACACGGCGACGGCGCGCCAGATCGAGCCGATCTCGTCCCGGCGGTCCGTGCCATCGACCTGAATATCACGACTGCCATCCGCAAGGGTTTCGATCGCCATTGTCACGCGTGCGAGCGGACGGAAAAGGTACCGAAGGAACAATCCCAGGGAGACCACGAAGAAAATGATCAGCGTGACGACAGCGCCATATCCGATTTGGTCAAAACGGCGCGCTTCTGCCAAATAGGCCGTCGCATCCTTCGCCGCAACAAGGTGGCCGATCAATGCGCCAGCGCCATTGGTCAACGGTACGACAACGTTGGAAAACGAACGGTTGTCGCTTGTCTGGCTAAAATAATAGGCCGCAGATTCCGACAATTTGTCGGTCGTGCTGTCACTGATCTCAGCGGCGGCATCGACATCCTCTTCGCCAAATGTGGAGACCTGTTGGGAACCCGCCGTTCCGAAGACCAGCACTTCACTGTCGTCGCTGCTCTTGAAGTCGAGCGCAACCTGGTCGAACGATTTCGTCAGCAGCGCGATCCCCACAAAATCACGGCCCTTATAGAGCAAGGTCGTATTCGCAATCACAGGGGCGCCATCACGCTCTATCAGAGCCTGCGCGGGCTTGCCCTCATCCAGCGTAAGTTGAACCAGATGGTTGCCGTGAAGAACGTCTGCCGGAACACTGTCGGGAAACAGTACCGTTCCCTCCGGTGTGAGTATGAATATCTCGCTCAGGACCTTCGCCGTACTGAGCCGATTGAATGTACCCAAAAGCTCATCATTGAGAGCCTCACCGTCGCGTTCGGCCAAGGCTTTGATCGCCGTTCGATTTCGCGTGATGGATTTGAGAGCGGTCTTCAGGCCATTGACTTCGACGCGAATGATATTGCGCAGGAGCGCTTGCTTTGCGTCGATCGTGGCCAACTCGAACCGCGTGTCGAGAAATTTTCGGCTCACCTCTTCCTTTATCGCAAACGCACCACCTAACGTGACGAGGGCGACCGATGCCACAACAACAATTTTTCTACTCAGCAGCATCGGCCGCTCCTCTCACTTCGCGTTTACTTGTTTGGACGTTTCCCGCGGCTACTCGACGGGGTAGCCCGCCGTCTGCCAGCCCGGGAAGCCATCGCGGAAATACTTCACGGCGGTAAAGCCCCAGGCGACGGCCTTCACGCTCGCGGCTGACGAAAGCCCGCATTTTTGGCCATTGCAGTACATGACGATGTCCTGACCCTTGTCAGCGGCTTCCATCAGCGCTGCCTCGGTCAGCGTGCTCTTCAAATCGAGATGCACTGCGCCGGGAATACGACCTGCCTCGAAATCCGCGCCGCCGCGGACATCAACGAAGATCGCGCCCTTGTCGAACAAGGCCTTGGCGTCGCCGGTGGAAATCGTGGTGGCGCCCTCGACGGTCATCGGGGCTTCTTCTTTCGCCTGTGCGGGCATAATCGCCAGCATGAGGACGAACATTGGGACGAGTATTTTAATTGCACGCATTCTGGTGCTCCTTTTTTCACTACCTGTAGACTGGGTGCGACATGGCACCCAATGCCTTTTTCCAAAGACATCAATCGAAGGTTCTAAAGTAGATAGTTTTACGAATTGTTAATCCGCACAAAAAATAGGCAAATTGATCCGTTGCCGCGCTTCAAAGGACAACAAGAAACGCCCCCTCAGCGCGGCCTACGCAGGATCAATGGATGAGTCCATCCTCTTGTGGCGCTACACCACCGAGACGTTCCACTAGGGTATCGTCGCCTCCCGGAACAACCTCATGCTGAGCCTGACGAAGTATGAGGTTGCCGCCCTCGCCCTTCGTCAGGCTCAGGGTGAGGGCTTTCCGGAAGCGCGCCGTTTTCCTCCCCCTTGCCTCGACGCGTCCTCTTACGCTTATCTCAACCGGGGCAAATCGGGGAGGACACGTCGATGAGCGATGTGGCAACGGCGCGCACGCGCCGCAAGGTTATCGCGGCTGGAGTGACCGGCAACGTACTCGAATGGTACGATTTCGCGGTTTACGGGTTTTACGCGCCGATCATCGGCAAGCTGTTCTTCCCGTCCGATGATCCCACCGTTTCGCTGATCGCATCCTTCGGGGCCTTTGCCGCCGGCTTCCTGATGCGGCCCATCGGCGGGTTCATCTTCGGATATATCGGCGACAAGATCGGCCGCAAGCGCGCGCTTGTTCTTTCCGTCATGCTGATGGCCATTCCCACCGGGATCATCGGCTTCCTGCCTGACCACGCGACCATCGGTATTGCCGCCGCCGTCCTGATGGTGCTGATGCGGATGCTGCAGGGCCTCTCGGTTGGCGGTGAATACACTGGTTCGATCGTTTATCTCGCCGAACATTCACCGGATTCCCGACGCGGGTTCTTTACCAGCTGGACCTTGTGCGGTGCGGTCGGTGGCATTCTGCTCGGGTCCGGCGTTAGTGCGCTGATCAGCAACATCCTGACCGATGCCCAGATCTCCGACTGGGGCTGGCGTGTCGCCTTCATCTCCGGAATTCTAGTGGGTGTTGTCGGCCTGCTCATTCGGCGGCACCTGCCCGAAATGCCCGAAGACAGGAGTGCAGACAAACCCAAGTCGCCCGTTGTGGAAGCCGTCAAAACCGAGTGGCGCGCCATGGCCAAGGTCATCGGGTTCAACATCGCCAACGCCGTCGGCTTCTACATGATGTTCGTCTATGTGGTGACATGGCTGATCAAGCAGGTGAAAGAGCCGCGCTCGGACGCGCTCGACATCAACACGATAAGCATGGCTGTGCTGCTCGTTCTGATCCCGCTCTTCGGAGCCCTGTCTGACAAGATCGGCCGCAAGCCTTTGCTGTTGTTCGGTGCGGCCGGCATGGCGGTGTTGGGCTATCCGCTGATCTGGCTGATGCATCATCCCGACTTCATGATGATCCTGCTGGGTCAGCTCGGTTTTGCGGTTCTGATCGGGGCCTATTTCGGCGCCAGTCCCGCGACACTGACCGAAATGTTCCCGCGGCGGGTCCGCGTTAGCGCGCTCAGCATCAGCTACAATATCAGTCTGGCGATTTTCGGCGGCACCACGCCCCTGATTGCGACCTGGCTGATCGCGCGTTCTCACAATGATCTATCGATCGCATGGTACCTGATCGGTTGCGCCGTCGTTTCATTCCTGGTGTTGCTAACCGTCAGGGATGGCGCCGGGAAACCTCTGCCGGAGTAGTCTTATGAGCGATACAGCCAGCGAAGCCTTTGCCGACCCGAAAACCCGTCGCAAGATCATTGCCGCAGGCGTCAGCGGCAATGTGCTCGAATGGTACGACTTCGGCGTCTACGGATTTTTCGCACCGATCATCGGCCAACTCTTTTTTCCATCAAGTGACCCGACGGTCTCCCTGATCGCATCCTTCGGTGCGTTTGCGGCGGGCTTTCTGATGCGGCCCATTGGCGGGTTCATCTTCGGTCACATCGGCGACCGGATCGGCCGACGGCAGGCGCTTGTCCTCTCGGTGATGCTGATGGCGATCCCGACGGGAATCATCGGCCTGCTGCCCACCCATGCCAGCATCGGCATCGCGGCGGCGATCATGCTGGTCGGACTGCGGATGCTGCAGGGCCTCTCGGTCGGCGGCGAATACACCGGCTCCGTGACGTTTCTGGCCGAACAGGCCCCCATCGCACGACGCGGGTTCTTCTCGAGCTGGACCCAGGTCGGTGCCGTCGGCGGAATTCTTCTGGGTTCGGGCGTCGGGGCGCTTGTGACCAACGTGCTGACCGAGGATCAGCTCATGGACTGGGGATGGCGGATTCCCTTCCTCGTGGGAATCCTTGTGGGCGTTGTGGGCTTGCTGATCCGCCGCCATCTGCCCGATTCCCCGGTTGAGCCCGTCGAAGAAGGTGCCGGGACTCCAGCCATCGAAGCGATCCGGACCGAGTGGCGCGCCATGGGCAAGATGATCGGCTACACGATCA